>Ga0210409_10001529_pt1 | contig 29922 bp, 26 predicted proteins | sample IncBWH17MmetaG_FD_161649 | JGI IMG/M metagenome (GOLD analysis project Ga0210409, IMG submission 161649) | Forest soil microbial communities from Barre Woods Harvard Forest LTER site, Petersham, Massachusetts, United States - Inc-BW-H-17-M | ecosystem: Environmental > Terrestrial > Soil >...
CGAACAACACCGTGGCGGACAAAGCTTTATACATCATCGGGGGACGCCGGCTGGATAAGAATTTCCTCGACTTGCTTGTTTTGCCCCCTGGGATGCGCGCGCTCATCTACACCAACCTTGAGCTTACGTTTGTTCCAACATCCCTGATGGGCGAAAAGATTGACGCGGAGCAGGCGGAACGATTCGCTCCACTCGTGGAGCAGTTGCAGAAGCAGCCACAGCCGCTGGTGCGAACGATTGACTGGACCAGAGACCCGGCCGACGCGGAAACGTTTCATGCCATCCCCCTGACCGGCCGAAACAATGAGCTGCTTGGCATTTTCTTTGTCGGCAGCTCGCGAAAAGAGCTGGTGCTGCTGACCCGGCAGATTTTGAAAATCGCCGCCGCGGTGGCGGGAGCTGCGTTATTGATCGGCTTGCTCGTCAGCTTCTGGGTTTCCGCGCGAATCACCAAGCCAGTTGAAGAACTGGCCGAAGGCGCGCGTGAAGTTGCCAGCGGAAGATGGGATACCCGCATCGATGTTCGCGGGCGCGATGAGATCGGCCAGCTTGCCGAAGCCTTCAATCACATGACGCAAACGCTTGCGGCGCAGAAAGAACGCCTGGTGCAGACCGAGCGCGTCGCCGCTTGGCGCGAACTGGCACGGCGGCTGGCGCACGAATTGCGTAATCCGCTGTTTCCCATGCAGATTACCGTCGAGAATTTGCAGAAAGCGCGCCAACTCGATGCCAAGCAATTCCTGGAAGTCTTCAACGAATCGACGGCGACGTTGAAGGCGGAACTCGCCAATCTCAATACTATCGTTGGGCGGTTCAGCGATTTTTCGAAGATGCCTGCGCCGCAGTTTGTGCGCGTAAATGTAAATGAGGCGCTGCGCAACGCCGTACGATTGTTCGAGCCGCAATTCAACGAAGTCGGAAAGCCTACGATTACCCCGGAATTGTTTCTAACCGAACCTTTGCCTGACATTGACGCCGATCCGGACTTGCTCCACCGTGCGTTCCAGAATTTGGTGTTGAATGCGCTGGACGCCATGCCTGCAGGCGGAACGCTGACGCTCAGAACTTCGGAGCAGGATGGCCACGTGCGCATCGAAGTCGCGGACACCGGAAAAGGCTTGACGCCGGAAGAGTGCTCCCGCTTGTTCACGCCGTATTACACGACGAAGTTGCAAGGGACGGGGCTGGGGCTGGCGATCGTGCAGTCGGTGGTCAGCGATCATCGCGGCACCATTTCGGTGACCAGCGACGAGGGCCGCGGCACGGCGTTTCGAATCGATCTGCCGCAGCGCCAGGCGGGCCAAACTACGAAACCGCGCGAAGCCGTGCCGGAATCCAAGAGCGCGCCATCAACTTTGGCTGCGGCATCCGACTGACGCCTTACAAAGGACTGAAGCTTGGCTCGCAAAGCGCATCTCCTTCTCGTTGACGATGATCACAATACGCTGGCATCGCTTTCCCGCGCTTTCCGGCTCGCTGGACATGAAGCCACCGTTTGCGACAACGCCGCCCGCGCGGTCGATCTGCTGCGTTCGGAATCGTTTGACCTAATTCTTTCCGATGTGGTGATGCCAGGAAAAAGCGGCTTGGAGTTGTTGGCGGACTTGAAAAAAGCCGGTGTAAAGACACCTATCGTGCTCATTTCCGGGCAAGCGAATATCGAGATGGCAGTGAAGGCCACGAAATTGGGAGCGCTGGATTTTCTGGAGAAACCACTTTCGACGGATAAACTTTTGGTAACGGTGGAAAATGCGCTGCGCTTGTCGCGGCTCGAAGATGAGAACCGCGAACTTCGGCATCGCTTGGGAAAACACGAACTGGTGGGCTCGGGTCCGGCGATGAAAAAGCTAATTACGCAAATCGAGCGCGTGGCGGCGAGCGAGACGCGCGTCTGCATCCTGGGCGAGACCGGTACGGGCAAGGAATTGGTGGCGCGCGCGATTCATGAAAAATCGCCGCGGCATGAACATCTGTTCGTCACGTTGAATTGCGCGGCGGTGCCGGCGGAACTGATTGAGTCGGAACTCTTTGGCCACGAAAAAGGCGCATTTACCGGAGCCGCGGTGAAGCATCTGGGCAAATTCGAGCAAGCCGATGGCGGAACACTTTTTTTGGATGAAATCGGCGACATGCCAGTGGTGATGCAAGCAAAACTGTTGCGTGTTCTGGAAGAAGGCGAAGTCGAACGCGTCGGCGGCGACCAACCCATCAAGGTGAATGTTCGCGTGCTGGTCGCTACGCACCGCAACCTGGAGGAGCTCGTCAAGCAAAACGCTTTCCGCCGCGATCTCTTTCACCGGATTTATGTTTTTCCGCTGACGCTGCCGCCGTTGCACGAGCGCAAGCAGGATTTTCCTGAACTGGTTGCGCATTTTGCGCGGCAAGTAGCGGCGCAGAATGGCTGGAAAGAAAAGATTTTCGCCACAGAGGCCATCGACGAATTGCGGAAATACGGCTGGCCCGGGAATGTCCGTGAACTGCGCAACGTTGTGGAACGCCTCATCCTGCTGGCTTCGGACGGGGACGTTACTTCGACGGATGTTCGGCTCATTCTCCCCACTTCCGACTCTTCTTCAGAGAGTGGATCGGGATCCGCGGCAGGAAGTGCAACCGGTTCGCTGGCGGAACGCACCGAAGCGTTTGAAAGGGAAGTGATGCTGGCGGAAATTCGGCGCCACAACTTCCATATGACGAATGTGGCGCGGGCGCTGGGTCTGGAGCGCAGCCACTTGTATAAGAAGTGCCAGCAATTGGGAATCGACCTACAGTCGTTGAGGAAGCCGGAATAGATTTGGTTTGCAACGCAAATTAGCTTGCGTCTCGATCCCACCCCGGATTCCGCTTACAGTAACTAATTTAAAATGAGCTAGATACGAAGAGGATCGGAAGCCTCCGATTTCGCTTGACAAAATAGCGATTCGTAATATCATATTTGCAGATTGCAATATACGGGTCCTCCGATGAAACTAGGCGACAAACTCCGATCCCTCCGCGCTGTTGAAGGCTCGCTCCGCGGATTGGGCCGTTCCATGACACAACAGGAACTGGCCAGCGCTATGAAGAGCGAAATTGGCCGCGGCTTGAGCCAGGCCTATCTCTCGCAAATCGAGAATGGCGCCCGGCCGCACCTTACGCACACTACGCGCGAACTTCTGGCTCGGTTCTTCCGCGTCTATCCAGGCTTTCTGGTGGACGATCCGGAGGGATACACGCCAGGGCTCCAGTCCGAATTGCGTGCCATCGACGCGAAGATCGACTCCTGGCTTTTTGCCGGCGCCGAACAGTTCACGGCCGATCCGGCGCTACAGCGCGCGCTTCTGACCATCGCCGAACACGAAGACTCGCGCCGCGCGATTTTGCTCCTGGCGGAGATTCTTCGGACGCCCGATTTAGCCGAGCGCCTGGGAGAAGTCTTGCATCCGGGAAATCATCACAACGGAGGACAGCGGATTGGCAGTGGTCAACCGCCGCCCGCTACGTCTCTTCGCAATTGAACCAGGCGGCCGCGTGAGCCGCCAACAGGCAACAAGGTCCGTGACTCGAATTCCAGCCCGCGCACCGCAACGGCAAGTTGCGCTGGTGAATAGTTGCGCTCGAGGTGTCGTATGACCTGGACTGACTTTTATCTCTTCTGCTTCATTGTGGGCTTCTCACTGAGCGTGCTCTCGTTTCTCGGCGGCGCAGTCCACCTCCATCTACCGACCCGTTTGCACTTGCCCTTTCATGGCGCACATCACGCCGGAGGAATGGCGGGGCGCGGATCGATGCACGCGCGAGGCGGCCTTTCGTGGTTCAACGCCATGACAATCATGACTTTCCTTGCCTGGTTCGGAGGGATTGGTTACCTGCTTTCGACGCATTCGCGGCTTGTGGCGATGCTCGCGCTGAGCATCGCGGCCGGTTCGGGGCTGGCCGCCGCTGGTTGTGTTTTCAAATTCATGGCGCGGATCGTGAAAGTGAGCGATGCGCAGATGTTGGATTGGGACTACCGGATCGAAGGCACTGTGGGCACGATCAGCTCAACCATCCGTGAGAATGGGATCGGGGAAATGATTTTCGAGCAACGCGGCGTGCGCAAGAGTGTCGGAGCGCGAAGCGAGGATGGCAAGCCACTGCAGAAAGGCGAGGAAGTGGCGATCACGCGTTACGAGAACGGAATCGCCTATGTGAAGAAGTGGGCAGACTTCACGAGCTGAGCAGCTGGAAGAGCTTCTCGGGCTGATGAACGATGCGAACAGTCCGGAGCAGGGTCGAAAGGGAGGTCTTTATGTTTGGTCTTTCGGTGCCCGTTATGGCCGGGCTGCTGGTCCTCGCGATTCTTTTTGCGATGGCCGGTTTCGCCACATTGTTGCGAAAAGTGGGGCCGCACGAAGCGCTGATTGTTTATGGCATACGCGGTCCAAGAACGGTGACGAATGGCGGCACGATTCTTATTCCGATGTTGGAACAGTGCCGCGAGCTCTCTCTGGAGCTGATGTCGTTTGACGTGGCTCCGCAGCAGAGTCTTTACACTAACCAGGGAGTTGCCGTGACGGTCGAAGCGGTGGCGCAGTTGAAAGTGAAATCTGATCCCGTTTCGATTCGCACCGCAGCCGAACAATTCCTTACCAAGCGCCCGGAACAGCGTGAAGGCTTGATCCGCCTGGTGATGGAAGGCCACCTGCGCGGAATCATCGGCCAACTTACGGTTGAACAGATCGTCAAAGAACCGGAAATGGTCGGCGACCGCATGCGTTCCACCTGTGCAGCGGACATGAACAAGATGGGGCTCGACGTGGTGAGTTTCACTCTCAAGGAAGTGCGCGACAAGAACGAATACATCACCAACATGGGCCGGCCCGATATCGCGCGAATCAAGCGCGACGCGGAAGTAGCTGCCGCAGAAGCGGATCGAGATATCGCCATCAAGCGGGCTGAGTCCCAGCGCGCCGCGGCCGTTGCCAAAGCCCAAGCCGACCAGGAACGTGTTGCCGCCGAAACCGCTTCGCTGGCCAAGCAAGCCGAAGCCGAACGCGACCTGGACATCAAGAAGGCCAGCTACCTGGAGATGACCAAGAAGGCCCAGGCCACCGCCGACAAGGCCTATGAAATCGAGACCAACATCATGCAGCAACGCGTGATTTCCGAGGCCGTGAGGGTGCAACAAGTGGAGCGCGAGGCGCAGGTAAAAGTGCAGGAAGCGGAAATCGCGCGCCGTGAACGTGAACTGATCGCCACCGTGTTGAAGCCGGCTGAAGTCGAGCGCCAGCGCATCGAGACGCTGGCCAGCGCCGAGCGTCAGCGTTTGATGAGCGAAGCAGAAGGCAGCGCTTCGGCCACCCGCGCCCAGGGCGAAGCCGAAGCCGAGATCATCTTTAAGAAGGGCGAAGCCGAAGCCAAGGCCATGAACGTGAAGGCGGAAGCCTTCCAGGAATACAACCAGGCCGCCGTGCTCGACAAGTTCATCACCGGAATGCCGGAAGTTGTGCGCGCTCTTGCCGAGCCGCTCAGCAAGGTGGACAAGGTAACCATCGTTTCCACGGGCAATGGCGATGCCGCCGGCGCTTACAAGCTAACCGGAGACATCACCAAGATTGCCGCGCAGGTGCCCGCGCTTTTTGAAGCTCTCTCCGGCATGCAGATGTCGGAACTCCTCAGCAAAGTGCGCATGATCGGGGACAAGGCTCCGAAGCCGGAGCCGCCGTCAGCGCCGCTCAAGAAGGCATAACGGGGTGTTCGCTTCCGTCCTCGGCAGGTCCCAGCGGGCCTGCCGAGGACGCCAAATGGTCTCGGGGGATGGCCATGAGTATGAACGAGAAATTTTTCTTCCTGTGGCTTCTGGTGGTGGTGGTTTTCAGTTTTGTGTTCCACCATTTTTTGGCCAACGCCATTCTTGAGCTTGGCAAAGCCATCGCCATGAATCTCATTTCTTTGCCGGGCCATGCGAAGTTTACGGCAGGAATATTCGGCGTGCCCTTTTTGCATTGAGTTGGATGGAAAACGCAGTTGCGGTCTGGTTTTTCTGGCGGTTGGCGGTTTGATTTTTTTGGAGCTTGAAAGGAGATTTACCATGGGACTTTTGGAACGAGTAAGCACTTTGATTCGCGCGAATATCAACGACATGGTTGATCGCGCGGAAGATCCAGAAAAGATGATCAAGCAGGTGATTCTTGACATGGAGAACCAATATCTCCAGGTCAAGACGCAAGTGGCGGTGTCTATTGCCGACCAGCACATGCTGGAGAAAAAGTGGCGGGAGAACGAGGACGCCGGGAAGGACTGGATGCGCAAAGCCGAAACCGCAGTGGACAAAAGCCAGGACGATTTAGCGCGCGCCGCGCTGGACCGTTTCCAGACTTCGCAGATGCTGGCGCGAAGCTACCGCGAACAGGTGGACGACCAGAAGGCGCAGGTCGATACGCTGAAGGGGGCGCTCGTGAAACTCGAACAAAAACTCGACGAAGCCAAGTCCAAGCGCGACCTGCTGATTGCACGGCACCGGCGCGGTATTGCCCTGGGCAAAGCGGCGCATGCGCAAACCGTTCTGGGCGACAACTCCAAGAGCACCGCGTTCGACCGGCTGAAGGATCGGGTGAATCACAGCGAAGCCGTCGCCACCGCTGAAGTCGAGCTCCTGACCGACGACGTCGCCGAGAAGCTGACCCGCCTGGATCGCGACGCCGAGGTGGACCGCCTGCTCGCGGATTTGAAGGCCCGCCGCGGCTTGCCAGAGAAAATTAGCTAGGGCCTAAATGAATTCTCGGAAGACTGGAAGGGAAGGAACGAATCATGAAAGTCGCATCGATCATTGTGTCTGTGTTGATTGCCATTGTGCTGTGGTCTCCCAGTGCCAGCACCAAGTCGCCACAACAACCCGAGGAACTCGCCCAGCAGTCCGCGGAAGGCTGGCTTGCTCTAGTTGACTCCGGCAAGTACACGGAGAGCTGGGACGCAGCAGCAGCAGCCTTCAAAAACGCCGTCACCAAGGATCAGTGGCAACAGGCCTTAAAATCAGCGCGCGCCCCCTTGGGCAAGCTGCAATCCAGAAAGCTCAAGAGCGCTACTTACACCAAGACGCTTCCAGGAGCGCCAGCTGGTGAGTACGTCGTCATTCAATACGACACCAGTTTCGAGAACAAAAAATCCGGGGTTGAGACGATCACACCCATGTTGGATAAAGACGGAAAGTGGCGTGTTTCAGGCTATTTCATCAAGTAGATTTCGGCTTCGCGGCGCGAGTTGCCTCAAGAAGGCGGCCCATTCTTGCGGATGTGAAGGCGCGGCGTGGGCTGCCGGCCTGAACCGTGAAAAAATCACGGGTTTGGACTTCAAGGAAGGAGTGGGTTGCTGTGCTAACGGGCCCTCGCCGACTCGAGCCCCTTGCGCTTTAGGGGTTTCCAGACGACGTCGCCGCGAAAATACTGCCAAAGGCCCTGCAGCCGCCAGAGCATATGCATCTGCCGGTAGGGAAAATGTTCGAGAAAACAATAGCTGACCAGTCGTATGACGTCTTGCCAGTCGTTGTACCGCTTGTACGTAATCTCTTCCTGCAAAACAGAGCCGATGGAGATCACCGTCGCAAAAGCGTATCCGAAAAGGAGGAACTGCAGAGCGAATTCCCGGCTCAACACACCAAGGCATCCCGCAACTATGATGGTGATGATCCCAGCGATTTCGATAACCGGCGCGAACAGCTCAAACAGCCAAAGATAGGGGAGCGCCAAACAACCGATCCTCCCGAAGCGGGGCCGGAAAAGCATATCCCGGTTGGGCCACAGCACGTCCAGCAAACCCTTTTGCCATCGCGCTCGCTGTCTTCCCAGCGATTGCAGGTCCGAAGGAACTTCCGTCCAACACATCGGATCGGGAACAAAGTGGATGCGATAGTCCGTGCCTTTTTCCAGCAAGTAACGATGCAGGCGGGTCACCAGATCGAAATCCTCGCCGATCGCCTGTGGCCGGTAACCGCCAACGGCGCGCACCAAATCAGTTCGAAACACGCCGAACGCTCCAGAGATGATCGTCAGCATATTTCCCTGGCCCCACGCCTCTCTGCCGATCAAGAATGCCCGCAGATACTCGATGACCTGGATTACTTCAATGCTCTTGCGCGGCAAGCGCACGCGCTTCAAGTAGCCGCCTTCGATCTCCGATCCATTCAAGACGCGGATGATCCCTCCAACGGCCACGACGCGTTTCGGGTCCGCCATAATGGGGACCATGATGCGCAGGAGCGCGTCGCGTTCCAGAACCGAGTCGGCATCCACGATGCACACGTAAGGGGACGTTGCGGCGTTCAATCCCGCATTCACGGCATCCGCTTTGCTGCCTCCGGGTTCCTTATCAACGACCAGGAGACTCGCGTTCGTTTCGCTGCGATACAAACCTCGCACCGCAGCGCTTTTCGCCTCGGGGATGTACACGGCGCGGACCGGCCGCAAGCGGAACTCTTCACGCATCTCCTCCAGTGTGCGGTCTTCCGATCCATCGTTGACGATGATGACCTCAAGTTGTGAGTAGTCCAGTTCCAGGAGATTTCGCACCGCTACACGAATGGACTGCTCCTCGTTGTGGGCCGGGGCAATAATCGTTACGGGGGGCGCCAGCGGCGATTCCTTGAACCACTCCAGGCGATAACTTTTCAGCCTCCGCTGGTGCACGGCGCTTGTCTTCAGCGCGACAATCAGCATCGCCAGGTAAGATAAATTGCTGGCCAGGTAGTACCAGAAGAGCGTGTGATTCAAGAAATCCAGCAGCCGTATCATGGGAGCCATGCCGATTTCGCCGCGCCACTCTCGGCCATCTCCGGTTCATCGGCCAGCAGCACTCCCGCTTGCAGGATTTTCCACAATTTTTTTTGCGCAACGCTGCTGCCCGGCGAGCCAGCTTGAAGTTCTCCTTCCAGTTCTCCTCGCAAGCTGGCATTTTCGAGCGCCGTGAGGTAAGCCTGCAGCCCATAGCGATCTTGCGTCTCTACCACTTTTTGGAAAATCGGCACCAACTCCGACCTGAGTTTTACGAGCGCTTCCGCCGCACGCAAGCGCACCAGTCGATGGGAATCCGTCAGTCCCCGGATCAGATCCGGAATCGCGCGGGCTTCGCACAACGTGCCGAGACTGATGATCGCGCGCAAGCGCACGAACCAGACGGGATCGCTCACTAGTTCGTTTAGAACGTCGAAAGCCAGGCCCCGCTCTGCATGAGACATCGCGCGTGCCGCCGCCGCGCGAAGTTCGTCGAGGTCATCTCCCACGAACTCGAGCAGGTCTTGACTGAGTGCCGGCGTGGCCACTTCCCCCAGCACGCGTCCAAGCGTTTCACGCAGCGGGCCGGTGGCATGTTGCAGGTAGGGGATTAGCTGCTGCGGACGCTCTGCGCAACATTGAATGAGGGCGCTTTGCAGAGGCAGCGCCGGAACGCACAACCCTCTCTCGCCCACCCAAGTCAGAATCTCCGCCGCTGCTTGCGGACTGGCCATCCGCCCCAGCCCGCGCAACGCCGCCAGCCGAGTTTCCATATCGCGCGCGCGCAAGCCCTCCGCCAGTGCCGGAATGCCCTCTGGAGCGCGCGTTTGGCCCAGAGCAACCAGCGCCCGCATGCGCCGCCAGCCGTTGAATTTTCTGGCTTCAAAAATGCGTTTTTCGAGCAGGCCACTTTCCCGGAGAAACTTAAGCAGCCGCGCCGATTCTTCCGCGCCCGCCGCTTCGAGCGCATCCAGCGCGATGCTTTCGACGATCCGACGATCGAGGGCTTTATTACGCCACGTCTCGTAGGGGATCGCCCCGGAAATCAGCTTGTCCCACCCCTGGCGCAATGCGAAGACGCGCGCGTCGCGTTTTGCGAAATACCACTTTCGGTACGTCCGCCGCAGCAAGATAAACGCCAAAAAGATTCCATCCGCGACGGCCGCCGCAACAATGGCCTTCAGCACAAATGCCGCCGGCCCTAGCCTCCAGAGCCTTTCAAAAATGGATTCCATAGCTCAATCCGATGTTTGTGTCGGTTCTTCCCAGCGTGCGTTTTTGATACGAGGCATAGCCCGTGACGTCCTGGCGCTCCGTTATCCTGAAACGCAATCCACCGCCATAGGTATGCGAAGCGAATCTCCCGATCTGATCGATTTGCGCGAAATCTTCGCTGCCGGCGGCGAAGAATGCATTTCCCGCAAGCCGCCTCTCGCCCCAGTTCGCCAAAGGAAATCCCAGCCGCACCATTCCGGAAGGCCGCCACTCCGCGCCGGTTCCTGAAAACGCGCTGCGCACGCCGCTGGATCCCAGTGAGACCGCCCAATCTCGCGCTAGGTAGACCATGACGGTGGCATTCAGCGTCAGAATCCGCGACGACTGATACCAATACCAGTGCTGGCCGTAGTCAAATTCCAGGGCCCGCAGAAACCTCTCTTCGCTGACTTTCCATCCACGGTTGAGATCAAAAAAAAACTCGCTCTTCGGAATGACCGCGTTGTCATGCCCTACTGCGCCACCGGCCGTCAGAGATCCCCGGCGCGGCAGGCGTCCCGTAATGGCGCCCGAGAATTTTCCTGCGCCGACTCCCGCGCGCTCGTAGAAATTTCCTGCCAGGCTTGTCGCCCAGTGCGCTGTCCATTGCGAAAGCAGGCTCACCCCTGCATCGTGGTTCGCACTTGTGAAATTGAAGAGGTCGTCGTTCTGGCCGAAACGCAGTTCGTGTTTTGGTTCGCCGCGGAGTGAAAGCAGCCCGGCGCGTGCTTCCGCGCTGCCGGGGTCCAGATTCAGCGCTTTCTGGAATTCCTTCCGCGCTTCCGTTTTTTCGCCTTGAGCGCGCAGCACCCGCGCTCGCGCGGAGTGCAGGTCCGCGCGCTGCGGATCCAGCTCCACGGCGCGGTCCAGGGCTCGCAAGGCGTCATCTACTCTTCCCTCGCGGGAATACACGCTCGAGAGCCCCATCCAGTTGTCCGGATCGTTCCGAGAGACTTTTAGGATTTCCAGGTATTCTTTTTCCGCTTCCGCAATCCGCCCCGACCAGGTCAGAAGACGCGCGCGCCACGCACGCACGTCCATGTCTTGAGGAACGCGGGCGGCTTCGCGGTCAACGATCCTGATTGCCGCGTCCCAGTTTTGCGCCTGGGCCTGTCTTGTTACTTCCGATTGCCAGCTGGGACGCGGCTCTTGGGAGCGACTCGGCGGAACCCAGAGCGATAAACCAGCGACTAGGGTAAGCAGCCGGAACAACCAGGACTTGAACGGTCTTTGGCCAGCGGGAGTACCCTTATCCCTCAATGTATGTTTTTCACGCACGGCAACCCTTGTTTGCAGAGCAATAGGCTGTCCATTCCGTTCGGGGATTTTCTCCGCCCCGGAGGTCTAAGTTGCCCAATCGCTGTGACTTGCAAAGTGCTTGATTAGAAAAGCGGGAACACTGTACCTAGTGGGGACAAATCCCCGAATTCGAACCAAATTGGTACAATCAGTGTCTCGATTCTCGACATGGTATGGGAGCTCCCGCTATGCAGGTCAGGGATTGCTGTGATTCTTGGGGAATGAGTTCGGCATGAATCCATTGGTCATCGCTGCGCCGACGGCGCTGGCCGCACTGGGAGCGATGGCTCACGGCGCGGCTCATCCGCGCTCGCAGCTCTTCGGAGCGACGGTCTGCCGGACGAACTCTGCGCGCAAACTGGCGATCACCTTTGACGATGGGCCAAATCCTGGGATCACGCCCAAGCTGCTCGGTCTTCTTGATCGTTACAAGGCCAAGGCGACATTTTTTTTGATTGGGCGATACGTGCGCGAGTGTCCGGAACTGGTACAGGAAACCGTCGCGCGCGGCCACGAAGTTGGGAATCACACGGAATTGCATCCGAATCTCTTGTGGATGAACCAGACAAAAGTGCGCGTGGAACTGCGTCTCTGCCACGACGCCATTCGAGGCGCGATTGGAGCGCCGCCAAAATGGTTTCGGCCGCCCTTTGGGCTGCGAAATCCGTGGGTGATTCCCGCAGCCCGCGAACTCGGCTACCGCACTGTGATGTGGACTTTGATTCCCGGTGATTGGCAGGAGAAACCAGCGGAATGGCTGATTCCGCGCATGCAGCCCATTGCCGACCACGCGCAGCGGGACTTGGGAAACGGTTCCAACGCCGCCGCGACTGGAGATGTCCTCTGTCTCCACGACGGCGGGCACCGCGATCTGAACGCCGACCGCTCCCGGATGCTCGCTGCTCTCGAGCATTGGCTGCCCCGTTGGCGTGACCTCGGCCTCGAATTTGTTACAATCGGAGAAGCGGTGAGCACACCCGCTCCTTAAATTATGGACGAGCGTCAGTTTTATACAGAAAAAGAAGAGACTCGGAAGGTCAAGCTGGTCTGTCCCAGCTGCCGCGGCGAGTTCGAGGCTCCCGTGCGCTGGAAGGTTTGCCGGAAGAAAAAAGAATTGCCGCGCGGAATCGGCGAAGAAGATAAGCGAAAGTTTGCGAAAGCCAATTCCTACATGGTGCGGCTGGACGATCTGGTGGCGTGCTACAAGTGCCGCAAGCGCTTCGAATTGACCGGCCAGTCCACCGTGCTCATCAACGACAATCTCGGCGATCCCAACGCCGACCCGGAAAATTTCGGCAACCGCTGATCCAACTTCGAATCTCTAACAACTAACTCCTCAAATCTCCGGGTACATCTCAAAGAAAGCTTCGATGGACTGGCGAAAAGTGTTTTCGATTTCTTCCTTGCTGCCTTCGATCAAGTGCATGGTCACTCGCGCCGAGCGGCCGTTCTTCAGCACCACCGTCGCGTCCTTCACTTCGCCAAGCTCTTCCTCGGGAAGCAACCGCATCCCGTAAATTAGCGCCAGCTTCGCCATGCGATTCTCCTCACTCGCCTCAAGCCTAGCCCTGGTTAGTTCGCCGGTCAAACTCCCGCAAATAGATGAGTCGCTCGCGGTATACTCAGGCATCCAAGCTCGCCACTTGATGCATCGCATCAAGCATTGCGGAGGCTGCCGTGAGAGAACGCTTGCGTCGAGGGATTCGTCAATATTCGTTTTTGACTGCCGCGTTGTTGGTTGTGAGCGCATCCTGTGCTGCACAGCAGCCGGAAGGGCCGCAGAGTGGTGTGCCGCCGCCGATAGCGCCCGCACCCAAGCCAGCGCCTCCGCAAGTTGGCGCCAGCGATCGAATTACCGTTCCTTCGGGAACGCGAGTTGGCGTCGTTCTGCAGAACGGCATCTCCACGCGCAACGCCAAGCGGGGAGACTCGGTTTACCTGCAAACCTCTTTTCCGATCACGCAGAACAATCGCATTGTGATTCCAGTCGGTTCCTATCTTCGTGGCGAACTGCTGGAATCCAAGCGGCCCGGGAAAATTAAAGGCAAGGGCGAATTCCGGCTGCGCCTGGATACTTTGATCCTTCCCAACGGCTACACCGTCAGTTTGAATGCGGCGCCGCGTAGCGCCGATTCTGGCGGCAAAGAGACCATGGATTCTGAAGGCAAGATCACCGGCCCAGGCGGCAAAGGTAAAGATGCCGGCACAATCGCGGAGACTACGGCCACTGGCGCAGGCATAGGAGCCATTGCCCACGGAGCAAAGGGCCTCGGAATCGGAGCAGGGGTTGGAGCGGCAGCGGGATTAGCGGCCGTTTTGCTAACGCGTGGGCCGGAGGCGGAACTACCGCGCGGCTCTACGCTGGATATAGTTCTTGAGCATGATCTGTTTCTCGACGGCAACCAGATTCAATTCACCAATCTCGGGCAATTTCAGCCTGTCATTCAAAACCCCGTCCGCCAGCAGCCGCCTGAGCCGTAATTCATGTGCTGGGTGTGGCATCGCCCGTCAGAGCGAAGCCAGTCAGACTTGGTGTCTCTGGCTGACAGAGATGCCTATCCCTGACATTCACCCGGGCCCCTCGACAGCCATTCAGTCACCAAGTGCCTGTTGAATTCTCATACGACGGAACCTCAACTATCTGTATCAAAAGACTTTAGGCAGTGCTGGCCGAGACCCCCATGGCCATCCCGTTTCCATTTCTTCTGGAGCTCGCCATGCATTTCACCATGCGGGGCCAAATCAAAACTCCCCTGAGGTGATTCCCGTGTTTTCGCGATACTCCCGTAGAATTCTCTCCAGTGCCATCTTCGCTGTCGCTGGTGCAACGGCGCCATTATTCGCGCAAGAACTTCCTCCTGCTTTACCAGCGCCACCGCCAGTGGCTGCAACCGCGGAAAGCGTTCCCACTCCCGCTCCGAAGAGTGACCAGGTCGTCGTACCCATCGGCACACGCCTGCCGCTGCTATTGCGCAACGGCCTCAACACGCGCACCGCCAAGCCGGGGGATTCGGTCTATTTCGAGACCGCTTATCCCATCGCGGTGAACAACAAAATCGCGATTCCGATGGGCACTTTCGTCCGCGGCCAGATTCTCGAGGTGAAGCGGCCCGGCCGCATCAAGGGCCGCGGCGAGTTTCGCCTCGCGCTGGAGCAAATGACCTATCCGAACGGCTATACCATTGAATTGCGTGCGACGCCCAGCAGCGTGGACCGCGACGGACAAGAGGGCGTTGATAGCGAAGGCAAAATCAAAGGGCCCTCGAGCAAAGGGCGAGACACTGCCACGGTGCTGGTGGCCACTGCTGGCGGCGCTTATATAGGAACCCTTGCCGGCGCAATCGCCAATGATGCCCCTGGTCGCGGCGCTTTGATCGGCGGCGGCGCTGCCGGAGTCGGTGCGCTGATTGCCATCCTGGTCACGCGCGGTCCTGAAGCGGAGCTGCCCCGCGGGACGGCCATGGATGTGCACTTCGACCGGCCCTTGATTCTGGATGCTGCCTATCTTCCCGTGGCTGGGGGAGCTGGCGTGGATCCCCTCGCGCGCCTCGCACCGCCCGCCGCGGACTCACGGAAAGAATTGAAGCAATTGCAAGCGCAGCGCATGCGGCAATCGCTTCTTCGCTCGATTCTCTTGACGCGATTTTAGAAAGACCTAAGCGGGCGCGGGCGCCCTAACCCTCGGGGTTTGAGGGTGGGGATTTTGACTTTCCTTATCTTCCGAAATTCGTCTTCAATCCCATTGCAAATCGCTTGACGAGGAGCGCGATTAGTATCACAATGTGATTCTAATCATGCTTGGCGAATTCGAATATTTGTTGATCACGGCGGCTGCGGGGCTTGGAGACGACGCCTACGGCGCGGCGATTCGCGAAGCGATCGAGTCGACCACCGGACGAAAGTGCTCCATCGGCGCGCTCTATACAACCATTGATCGCCTCGAAACAAAAGGTCTGCTGAAAACGTGGATGGGTGAGGCTACGCAGCAACGCGGTGGCCGCGCCAAGCGCATGGTTCGCGTGACGTCCAAGGGCGTGATGGCCGCGAAGGACTTCTACGATGCCGTGACGCGCGTGAGCCGCGGAGCGTCATGGGTTGCCAAGCGAACGGGGAGCGCCTCATGACGAGCGTCGGCCGGTCCTTCGTTGAGGCTGCCGCCCGACTGCTAGCGCGCGACGAGCGCGAAGCCGTGATCGGCGATTTAGTCGAAGCAGGTGAAAGCACCTGGCAAGGACTGCTGGGTGTGCTCGGCTTGGTGTTCCGCCGGGAAGCAACCCTTTGGAAGAGCTGGCGGCCATGGCTTGCGGGATTCGGGGTGACGCTTCCGAGCAGCTTCCTTCTGATGGGGGTCTCGCTGTCGGTCAGTTGGAGTTATCTGACGCTGCGATGTCCCGAGCTTCTCCAGAAGTCGTCCCTCACACTCGGCTCCGGGACCATCGTGCTGTTGTGCAAGGCACTCCTTCTTATTGGCTGGTCCTGGACGGGCGGCTTTGTGGTGGGATCAGTATCGCGGCGAACTCTGTGGGCGAGCATGGCCTTGTGTTATTCGCCATGTTTATTTTGTTTGTCGAGATTCCGCGTGGAGTCTCTGTCGAGATTTTGCCTGTTTCTATTCTTATTGCCTGCGATCTGGGGCGTTCACCAAGGTTTGCGAATTTCAAAGATGAAATTGAGCTGGGCTATCGCGCTAGCCATAGCCATCACAGTATTGATGCTTCCCAACTGGAGCAGCGGGGCACAGCACTGGTGGAGCCCGCCCCGGTGGACTCTTAATTGGGCGTTGTGCTGGCCGGCATGGTATCTGGTCGCGACGGCAAGGCGAGCAGGCGCAAAGGCTGGATGGGGAAGCAGCGACGGCTTATGGAGCGGCGGACATCGGGAGCAACAAACAGGAATGTCATAGAAGCCAAGATCACCTCCACAGGATTGATTTGTGAGGTGTGGCCTGTTCAGGGAGGGAAGGCATGGCGAGTGAACTCACCTTAACCGTGAACGGCGCGAAGCAAGTCGTGTCCGCCGCGCCGGAAACACCACTGATCTTCGTGCTGCGCAACGAACTGAAATTAACCGGGCCGCGCCTCGGCTGCGGGATGGCGCAGTGCGGGGCGTGCTCCGTGCTGCTGGACGGCGAAGAAGTCCGCACGTGCATTACACCAGTCTCCTACGCCGTCGGCAAAAAGGTGACTACCATCGAGGGGCTGCCCGCCGTTTGGGCTGCGCTGAAGAGCCTGACCGCGGCCGACGCCGCCAGGACGCTGCATCCCGTTCAGCAGGCGTGGATTGACGAACAGGTGCCGCAGTGCGGCTACTGCCAGAGCGGGATGATGATTGCCGCCGTGGAATTGCTTGCCAAGAATCCGAATCCGACCGTGGCGCAAATCAAAGACGCTTTCACGAACAAGCCGCCGTCACCGCATTTGTGCCGCTGCGGCACCTATGCCGCAATCATTGATGCCGTTCAGCGCGCCGCCAAGGCCATGAAAGCCTGATGGGAGCGAATGTCATGACCCTGAAAGCAGAAACGGCTAGCGATTCGCCGATCGCGCCACTCACAACGACACTCACGCGGCGCGGCTTCGTCAAAGTGGGCGGCGCTCTATTTGTTTCCTTCGCCCTTCCAGTGGGATTTCGCGGGCAGACCGCCGAAAGCCAGGCTTCGCTCCAGACAAACCAACCCGACCCGACACGGCTGGCGTCGTGGCTCGAGATCCGAAGCGACAATACGATTCTCATGCGTACCGGCCGAACAGAAACCGGTACCGGGATGAGCGGGTATTATGCGCAGGCGATCGCCGAAGAATTGAACATTCGGCCGGAAGCGGTTTCGCTCATCCTGGGCGACACGGATAAGACACCGGACGGAGGTTATTCGGCAGGCTTTCTGTATGGAATGTACAACATTCGCAAAGTCGCGGCATACACGTACCGAGCGTTGCTGGGGCTGGCGGCGACGCAACTCCGTGTTCCCGCTGAAAATCTTAGCGTCGTTGATGGCGTCGTCTCTGGTGGCGGAAAAAGCATCAGCTACGGAAACCTTGTCGAAGGCCAGCACCTTGATTTGAAGATCCCGGTCTCCGGCGAGGCAGCGAGAGTTGACCCTTCCTCACCGAATGGAAACGGCATGGCAGGGCTCGATGGGTTCACAGTGACCGGGGATCCGCCGATGAAAGCGGTGAAGGAGTTCAAGGTCCTCGGAACATCCTTTCCGGCGGGGCACATTCCCGGCAAAGTCACCGGAAAAACGCAGTGGAGCTGTGATCTAACGTTGCCGGGAATGCTGCACGCGCGTATGGTGCGGCCCGCAACTGTGGGATCGACGTTGGTCTCTGCGGGCACGATCGACAAGACGAAGTTTCCCACCGCGGAAGTGATCCAGAAAGGGAATTTGCTTGGGGTCGTTTCCCCGAATGAATGGGAAGCCGTGCAGGCCGCGTTGGGTGTCGCCAGCACGACGAAATGGACCGAGTGGGCCGGCTTGCCCGGCAGCGAGAACGTAACGAAAGCGATTCGGGAGTACAAATGGAGTGCACCTGGGGAAAGCAAAGGGAATGCCGCCGACGTGACTGCGGCACTGGCGAGCGCGTCGAAGCGAATCTTCGCGACCTACGAACTGCCCTACGTCAGGCATGCTCCGATCGGCCCTTTTCTCGCCATCGCGGATGTACGTGCTGATGGCAGCGTGACGGTCTGGACGCACTCGGCGCAGTCGCGGGGGCTGCGCGCGCAGATCGCGAACACGCTAAGCATTCCGGTGGAGAAAGTGGTAATTCGCTGGCTGGAGCATTCGGCCCAGTATGGACGCACGACTTTTGGGGGCGACGGTGCAGAAGGCGATGCTGTGATCCTCGCGCAACTCACCGGCAGGCCCGTCCGCGTGCAATGGACTCTGCAGGAAGACCTGGCCTGGTCAAGCGTCTCTCCAGCATATTTGCTCGACATCAAAGCAGGGTGTGACGCGAATGGTCGCCTGATCGCCTTCCACAGCGCTTCCTACACCCCTCATCAGAGCGATGCGCGCCTTCTCGGCGCCCTTCTCGCCGGGATGCCTTGTTCCATGCCGAAGCCCGGGAGCTGGATTGCCACGGAGTGGCCGTACGACAAAATTCAAAACCGGCTGGAAGAAGCCTATGGAATGCCGAGCATTGGAGCGCAATCGGTAACAGGCGGTTTACGCGGCAACATCATGCGCACGCCGGGTCAGCGCCAGCAGAATTTTGCGCTTGAGGGATTGATCAATGAGGCTGCTGCAGCGGTGGGCGCCGATCCTGTGCAATTCCGGCTAGACCACACGACCGACCAACGCCTGATCGATTTGCTGAAGGCCACGGCAAAGGCGGCGGGATGGGAACCGCGACGATCGCCGCAAGCGAAGGCTCGCAAGACCGGAACAGCTGCTGTAACCGGCCGCGGCGTGTGCATCATGCAGCGAGCCAACGCTTACTGGGCTGGCATCGCGGAAATTTCTGTCGTTCCCGCAACCGGCGTGGTAAAGGTCAACAAGTTTACGATTGGCGCTGAACCGGGCAAGATCGTCAATCCCCGGCAACTGGATCGCTGCATGAAATCCGGCGTGGTGATGGGCTTGAGCGAAGCGTTAAAGGAAGAGGTGACTTTCGACAAGTCCAAGGTGACGAGCACGAACTGGAGCCGGTACAAGATTCTGACCATGGAAGAGATGCCGGAAATTCAGGTGGTGCAACTCTCGCGCGACGACCAGGGGTTTGGCGGAGGCTCGGAGGCCGCGAACGCGGTTGTTCCACCCGCCGTCGCTGCGGCGGTCTTTGACGCGACTGGCGTACAGCCGCGGAGAATCCCCCTCAACTCTGCGTATGTGAACACGCTGCTCAAAGGCTAGTGGTAGAGCACCACAATCGGCAACCGACCTTCTGGGATTTAAGTAAATCGTTTTCAGATAGTCCGGCAGGAGCTAAGTTACTAACTCCCGGTCGGGTAGTCGGAAACTGACCCACCACCCACTATTTTCAGGCGGGCGCGTGCCGCGCGGCATCGGCTGCTGCGGACTGAAATCGCAACGGGCTGAAGCGGTCCCAATCGACGCTTACGCGTTGTTCCGTAACCCATTCGCGAATCAGCCGTGCGGTGATGGGCGTGAGCAGGATTCCGCTGCGGAAATGTCCCGTGGCCATCAGCAATCCATCCATGTCGGTCGGGCCAAGGATCGGCAGGTGATCGGGAGAGTCGGGCCGCAAGCCCGCCCAGGTTTCTTCGATACGCGCGTCTGCCAGGGTCGGCGCGAGGTCTATGGCGGCGGAAAGTATCTTCTCGATGCCACCCGCCGTCACGCGCTTGTCGAAGCCGGCGTGCTCCACCGTCGCCCCGGCCACAATTCGCCCGTCGTTTCGCGGAACCAGATAAATTTTTTCAGACCACAGCACGCGTTCAATCTTCACGTCATCGGCGCGCAATGCCACCATCTGTCCTTTCGCGGGCCGAACTGGCGCGTACAACGTGATCCCTTCGATGGTCGCTGAAAAACATCCCGCGGCGATGACCGTCCAGCGGGCTTCCACTTTTTCGTTTTGCAGTACCAATCCAGCGCAGCGATCCCCCTCGCGCCAGATAGCCTTCGCGCCGTTCCCGGAAAAAATCTCTGCGCCGCTGCGTTGCGCAGCTTCCAGCAGGGCAGCCGTCAGCGCGCGGTTGTCAACGGATGCTTCCTCCGTCCGGAGCACGGCAGCTTCGACTTCTTCGCTCAGCGCTGGCTCGAGCTCGCGGGCATCCTCGGGGCGAAGCGGCTCCGCCTTCAATCCCAATCCGTGATGCAGTGCGATGATGGTGCTGAGTTCAGCTTTGGTATTGTGGGAGAAAAGCGCCTCGAGCGTTCCCTTCGGCCGAAAGCCGGCGCGCATCCCGGAAATCTCTTCGACTCGTGCGACAAACTCCGGATAGAGCGCCATGCTCGCTTTTCCCAGCGGCACCATTGCCACCATCCCGGGATTCTCTGGTGCCGGCGAGAGAATTCCCGCGCTCGCCCACGACGCTTCCTGCCCCGGTTGCTGCCGGTCAAATACCGCCACGCGCAGACCGGCGGCAGCAAGCTCTAGCGCAATGGCTCCGCCGATCACCCCGCCGCCCGCAATGACCACATCGAACTTCCTCATGGTTTCATCTTAACGCATCTCGCAGGTGGCCTTCCCCTTGCGGTCTTGTGCAAAGGGTGGGGTGGGCTCCGCTTCTTGCGTTTCGTAACCGCCGGAAGCGCGACAGACGTTAGCCCAGCCCGCCTGCCCTGAGCGGAGTCGAAGGGTAAGGGCTGGGAAAAGAAACATAGCAAAAAGAATCACGAGCGCCGTAGGCGCGGCATTTATCTAAATTGAACCTACGAGTTCTTCAGAAAGCACCTGCGCTTTGTTGGCCAGACTGCGGGCACGGCTCCAATCCGCAGTTTGAGCGGCCTCGCGCGCGTCCTTGATAAACCCTCTGATCTTGGAAACCAGGTCCAACTGCGCCGCATTCAGAGTTTTCCCGCGTGCAGATGCTAGATTCTTTTCCGCGAGACTCAGACTCTGGCTGGTTTGCTGCTGCGCAACCGCGGATTCTTGCGGTGTCAACTGCGGAGCAATCAACGGTGCTTCCAATTTATCGGCATCGCCCCCTGAGCCTGTCGTGGGCGGCGTGCTGGCGCGCGGCCGCGGAGGCGCAGTCCGCAGGGGAATCAAGTGGTTCGGAAATGGCGGGAACTCGACCCGCAGCTCCGGGCCCAAATCCATAGCTGCATCGCTGGTCCCTGCGCTGTGCGCTTGAATGACCGGCTTTACCTGGACTGCCGTGGCCCACGGAATGCTCGGTCGTTTCTTCATGGCGCATCCGCCGAGCGCAATCGTGGCACAACAAAGAAGTAAAGCATTCGAACGGCGAGAGCGGCGCGACAACACCAATAGGGACCGGACTGGGTTTTCCGTCATGTTCAGGCCGCGAGTGGCAATTCGATTCGGAACGTCGTGCCCCGGCCGACCTCCGAAGTAAAGTCTATCGAACCGTTCAGAAGCTGCACAATTCGAAACGTGCTCGCAAGCCCGATGCCGCTGCCCCCGGGACGCGTGGTGAAAAACAATTGAAAAATTTTCTGCCGGTTTTCTATTGGAATTCCTTTGCCGGTGTCGCCCACGGTAATTTCCGCCGCTTCCCCGCGCCGGCTCAGCACCAGCCGCAGTTGCCCGCCGCCCGGCATGGCTTCCGCTGCATTCAGCACCAGATTCAGCACCGCCTGCTTCAGCAATGCGCGATCCACGTAAACCTGCGGCACATCGATCGGCAAAAGTTGAGCGAGTTGAATGTTTGATTTCAAAAGTTGGGGTTGCGCGACTTCCAGGACTTCCCGCAAAAGCTCGGCGAGTTGTGTCGCTTCAAGGCGGATATCCATGGGCCTGGTGAAATCGAGGAAGCGCTTCACCACCGCGTCCAGCCGGTCGATTTCCTTGTCCAGCACCTGCACGGCCTGCTGCGCCGCGCCGTCCGCCTCTGCGGGCAGAGACTCCTTCAAATTTTCCAGCCACAGCCGCATGGAATTGAGCGGATTCTTTACTTCGTGCGCCACGCCCGCGGTGATGCGCCCGAGCGCCGCCAGTCGTTCGCTCACCTGGAGCTGCGTGTTGATACTTTCCAGAGAATCCAGATCGCGCAACGTCACGAGCGCGCCCATGCGTTCGCCATCTTCCTGGATGGCTTGCACTGTGACGCTGACGCGCTTCGGGCCTTCGCTCGTTTGCAATTCTGTTTCGGCCGCCACTTCGCTCAGTTCGTCGCCTTCGATGTGCAGCGCCTCGTGCAGCGGATGCCCGGGCGGAAAAATCTCCGTGAGGCGCCGTCCCAGAAACTGCCCCGCCGGCTGGCCGAGAAATTTCTCCGCCGCCGGACTGATCATCACCGCGCGCGAATCCCTCGTGAACAGCAGCAATCCGTCTTCAAGTCCAGCCATCACGGAATTCATGTTTTCGCGCATGGTGCTGAAGATTTCGTGCACCCCGCGTAATTGCTGCCCGACCTGCGTAATTTTCCGGCTCACCAGTCCGAGTTCGTCGCCGCTTCCGGCAAAGCCTGTGACGTCCGGAGAAGGCGCGTCGTATTCTCCCGCCGAGATGCGGTCCAACTGCGCGGCGATATCTCGCAACGGAGCAAGCGCGGCCCTGCTCACAATAGCGGCAAGCAACGTGGAAATCACCAGTGCTACCATCACAATCGTCGCGGATGTGCGCAAGCTCGGCTCGATCTCTTTCAGCAGAATTCCGGAATCGAGCGCTACGCGGACTTCCCCAAACGGCTGGCCGCCTTTGCTGAACGGGAAATCAAGTTCGAAAACTTTCGATGGTCCCGCGAGAACTTTCACTTGGTGAAGGAAATTCCTCTGCACCAACTGGGAGAGCGGAGTTCTTCGCGGCAAGAATTTCCCCGGCATGTTCTCATCCGTCGAAACCAGCACCATCCCTTCATGATCGGCAATCGACACTTCATAAATCAGCGGATTCTCTTTTGCGGCTTTGAGTTGGGTGTGCAAACCCTCGTTGATTTCGAAAGCGTGCCTGACGTAATCGTGGATTTCCTGAGGGGTGTCCGACGCCGGCCGCACGCCCTGTTCTCCGGCATCCGTCAACGCGCGCTGCGCTTGCAGAAACACCTGGCCCGCCAGATCATTCGCGCGCACTCGGGTGGCCTGCAGGAGTTGGTCAAGAAGTTGCGCCGCAAAAACGCCAGACAGGACCGCCGCGACGAGCAGCACCAGCCCTGTCATCACCAGCGTGAGTTTTGTCCGCAGCCGCAGCTGCATTCTGCGTCCTTACTCCGTTTCGGGGCGTTCGCCGCCGTATTCTTTCAGCTTATTATGAAGCGTTTTCAGGCTGATGCCGAGCAGTTCCGCCGCGCGCGTCTTGTTATTTCCAGTCGCGCCCAGCGTCTGCAGGATCAGCACGCGCTCCATTGCATCCACCGTCGTTCCCACCGGGAACTTGATCCCTGAAAGATCGCTCGGCCCTTTCGCCGCGGATTTTCCGAACTCTCCCGGCAGGGATGCGCGCGTAATCAAATCCTTCTCGCACATGATCGCCGCGCGCTCCAGCACGTTGCGCAGCTCGCGGATATTCCCCGGCCAGGTGTGCCCCATGAAAATGTCCAGCACTTCCGCCCCGATTCCGCGCACATGCTTTCCATGCTTGGCGTTGACATCCCGCAAAATATGCTCGACCAGCATTGGGATGTCATCCTTGTGATCGCGTAGCGGCGGCAGGTTGATGTGAAACACATTCAGCCGAAAGTAGAGATCTTGCCGCAAATGGCCGCCGCTGACCGCCGCCTCCGGTTCCTTGTTGGTCGCCGCGAGAACGCGCACGTCCACCGGAGTCTCGCTTTTGCTCCCCAGCCGCCGCACTTTGCGGTCTTCCAGAACGCGCAAGAGCTTGGCCTGCGTCGGCGCCGGCATTTCACCGATTTCATCGAGCAGCAGTGTTCCGGCATCCGCTAGCTCAAAGCATCCGATACGCCGCTCCGCCGCGCCTGTAAAAGCGCCACGCTCGTGGCCAAAAATTTCGCTCTCCATCAATGTCTCAGGAATTGCCGAACAATTGATCGCTACAAACGGTCCATTCGTTCGCGGCGAAAGCTTGTGCAGCGTTCGCGCTACAATCTCTTTGCCCGACCCGGTCTCTCCGGTGATTAGCACCGAAGCCGAGCTCGGCGCGGCCATCTCCACGATGCGCATCACTTCCTGCATCGGTTTCGATGCTCCCACGAGGTCGCCCAGCCTTCCCGTCTCGCGCAGTTGCCGCTGCAACAACAGGAGCTTTCGCGCATCTCGCGCCTTGCCCAGCGCCCGGTCCAGCAGGGCGCGCAGCACCGGTCCCTTCAGTGGTTTTTCGATGTACCAGAACGCTCCCGCTTCGATTGCCGCCACCGCGCGTTCTTCGCTGCCCTTGCCGGTAATGATGATCGCCGGCACATCGTAGAGTTCCGCCCCGAGTTGCTTCAGTAGGTCCAGCCCATTCATCCCAGGTAATTCCACATCCGCAATCAGGGTGTCCGGCTGATAACTCGCAAATTTCGCCAGCGCTTCTTCCGCGGTGGCTACGCCAACCACGTCGCAACCCCAGCGCTGCAAAAGTTGTTCGTAGCCCTTCCGCGCGTTGTCCTCATCTTCGACAATCAGCACACGGTCCTTCCGCTCCACCATTTCGATGGCCCGCACCGCTGCCCGAGTCTCTTCCCCCATGAGTCTTAGCCTCTCTTCGGCCTGCTCTTGCTGAATGGCATTTGCAATGTTTCGCTGGGTACTTCGACTGTAACAATCCGCCCGCCGCTTGCCAAGTTCTCTGGGGTTCCGGTAGTGGTCAGTTTCCGGTTAGCCGACGATTGCCAGAAGTGTCGGGCGGCTTGCACGCCTTGACCTTCGACCTATCATAATGTACGCTGACCAGTAGAAGGTTGAGGCATTGAAACGTTTCCCCATTCCGCAAGGCACGCTGGACATGCTGATTCTGCAGATTGTGTCGCTGGAGCCCCTGCACGGCTACGGCATCGCCCAAAGAGTGGACCAGATCTCGCGGTCGGTAGTGCAGGTGAATCAAGGCTCCCTCTATCCTGCGTTACACAGGCTGGAGCTAAAGGGATGGCTTAAGTCCGAATGGAAGGAATCAGAAACCGGCCGGGAAGCCAAATTCTATTCATTGACGGCTTCCGGACGAAAGCAGCTCGCCGCCGAAAAGCACAGTTGGGCGCGGTTGGCTGACGCGGTTCGGCTCATTTTCGATGAGGGCGCCAGATGATAACGCAACTAGTGAACTGGTTCCGTCGCAAGAAACTGGAAACCGGTCTGGAGCGCGAATTGCGTTACCACCTCGACCGGCGAATTACCGATCTTGAGAGCTCCGGCCTGCCAACTGGGGAAGCTCGGCGGCAAGCCTTCATGGAACTAGGAGGCATCGCGCAAATCGAAGAGGAAGTGCGAGACATCTGGCTGACTCGATGGCTACGGGATTTCGCTTACGATTTCCGCCTCTCGGTACGCTCTTTTCTCAGAATACCCTCGTTCAGTATTACTGCCGTGCTCTCGCTCGTGCTCGGCATTGGAGCCACAACCGCCATCTACTCGCTGGTCGATCAGGTGCTGCTGCACGCGCTTCCCGTTCGCCAGCCTGAACGTCTTGTCCTGATCGATTGGCGAGGCGACCAAGTTGCCAATGGCTTCGGCAGCTGGAATCTGATGTCCTACCCGATCTGCCGCGATCTTGACAAGCAGAAGGACTTTTTCGAGGGCGTATTCTGCCGCGCGCTCACCACTGTCAATCTCTCAACTGGCGGCGATTACCGCCCTGCGGCGGCGGAAATCGTTTCCACCAACTACTTCGAGGTGCTCGGAGTTGGGCCGGCCGTGGGACGCGTCCTGGCCAACGATGATGATGCTACGCCAAACGCAAATCCGGTGGCTGTCGTTTCGTACGACTTCTGGGAGACGCAGCTCAGAGGCGCTCCCGATGTGGTCGGCCGAAAAGTGTTGGTTAATCGTCATCCTCTGACCATCATCGGAGTAGCTGCTTCAACGTTCAAGGGTATCGACGTTGGCCAGGTTCCATCCATCTGGATTCCTGCGTCGATGTCGACGCAAGCCATCCCAGGTTTCAAAGGTCTCCTAGATCACCGCACGCGCTGGATGCAGGTGTTGGGCCGCTTGAATCAAGGTGTGAAGGTGCAAGAAGCTGAGGCAGGACTGCAGCCGTGGTTCAAAGCGATGCTGCAAGAGGATATGCGCCGCGCAGGATTTCCTGTAATCACACCGGAACGCAGGCGGGAATTCCTCAATTCCTCGTTGGTGCTCACCGCTGCGCCTCAGGGTCATTCCTCGCTAAGGCGGCGGCTATTGGAACCGTTGTGGGTGTTATTCGCTGTAACCGCACTGTTGTTGGGCCTGGCCTGCTTGAATGTCTCCGGTCTGTTCCTGGCACGTGGATCGGCCCGTGACCGTGAGATTGGCACAAGGCTGGCCCTCGGCGCTTCGCGCGGGCGACTGGCGAGGCAGCTTCTTGCCGAGAGCCTGCTGATCGCGTTCGTTGGGGGATTGCTCGGGATCGCCGTGGCTCCCGTTGCCGTGCGAACACTCATCGCGTTCCTTCCCCCGGGCACCGCCCCCACCGCGTTGCACGTTGGCGTCGACTCGCGTCTCTTGCTCTTCGCGTTTATCGCCAGTGTTGCGGCGGGCCTTTTGAGCGGGCTCGCTCCGGCCTGGCAGGCAGGGCGGCGCTCGCTTATGTCCTCGCTGCGCGAGCGAGGCGGCACAGCATTTGGTGGCGTACGCCTCCGAAAGGTTATTGTGACTGCGCAGATGGCCTTGACCTTGACGCTCGTCGTAGGCGCGGCCTTGTTTCTGCGAACTTTGGATGCCCTGATGGCTAAGGGGCCGGGCTTCATAACTTCCAGCCTTGTCTCATTCGGTATCGATTCTCAGCGAAGCGGATACTCCACATCAGAGGGAAACCGGCTGCTTCGCCGTATTGATGCAGCAATCCGTCAATCTCCCATCACTGAGGCTTCTGCAATAGCTCAGTTCCCATTGCTGACTGGCGGTAGCTGGAATGACCCGATGACGATTCTTGCAGAAAAGAGAATCTCGACGGACCGCGACGTCAATCTGAACTCTGTTACGCCGGGATTTTTCCAAACCCTGGGCATAAAAATCATTGAGGGACGAAACTTCGATGAACGTGATGCGCCGGCGCCTGGCGAACAAGGCTGGCGCTCTGCCATCGTGAACGAAGCATTCGTGAAGCGCTACTTAGGAGGCCGAAGTCCCCTGGGACTGCGAATCTGTGAGGGTTCCGGACCGGACGCTAAACCGAATATTGAGATTGTCGGCGTTATGTCTAATTTTAGCTATCGCGGGCTTCGCGAGGATTCGGAGCAAGCGTATTTTCCCTTTTTTGAAGGCGAAGACGCCGGCGGCACCTTTTATGTGAGGGTTCGCGGAACGCCGCAATCCTTCCTCCCATCGCTTCGTGACATAGTTCACAGCGCCGACCCCACATTGCCAATGACCGATTTCCGAACGGTGGATGAACAAGTCGATCGATCGTTGAATTCCGAACATATGCTGGCGACTCTTTCCGGCAGCTTCAGCATACTTGCGCTGTTGCTCTCGCTCGTTGGCCTGTACGGGGTGATGTCTTTTGTCGTGACGCAGCGCACCCGCGAGATCGGGATCAGGCTGGCGCTTGGCGCTACGCGCCGGTCGGCAATTTGGCTGGTCCTTCGAGATGCGTTGGCGATGCTCCTTTCAGGAATAGGTATCGGTTTGCCTTTTGTCTGGGCTCTGGGTCGCCTGGTAGAATCGCAGCTCTATGATGTGAAACCCTCCGATCCTGCTGTAATCGCCACCACTATCCTGGTTCTCTGTTCGGCGGGACTTGGCGCCACACTGATTCCCGCGCATCGGGCCTCGTGCGTAAACCCGACGGACGCATTAAGAGTCGAGTAGCTGGTTGGTTCGCCGACGCGGACGCCCGGTGTCGTTTCCGATCATTTCAGCGCCCCATCTATTTCGCGAGAAAAACTCTTTTAAGTGAAAAGAGAGAAGAGAAGTGCGCTCAAAAAACGTTTGACAGAGTCAGCATTGTTAGAGATATCCGGTAAGTTAGCCCGCCACCACGAGGCGAATTGCTTGTGGTAAGGGGATTCCTTCAGCTGGCATCTACCAAAGTCTATATCGAGCGGCCGGGTTTTAACATCGTGCGAATTATCCAGGGTGTCCTCATCTGCTGGGTTTTGTCCAGTCGCCCGTCGGACAATACATCTCGATTCCGATTACAAAAGAATCATCCGTATAGGGTTGACAGTAGACGACGCGGGCATGCGAGTAGAGATTGCCACGGATGGACCGAACGGCAATCGGTTGATTGGGCTGCCAAATCCTCTTCGTCACAACTCGGGCACCGTGGGAACTTATGTCGATTGTGGGTGCGAGTTCGAAGGTTGGATGGCCCAGGTTATAAAGATTCACAAACATCTTCACAGGAATACGAGGTTCCTTCCGGCACAAGGGGGGCGTCTCTGCCAACGCTTCTCCTTCGGGCCGGGAGGTCCCGCACTTGGAAGCCTACCTGTGCGTCACTTGGAAGCAATGGTACTGAGGGACAACGGCCCGTTGGGCTGGTCTCTGCCAATCCGACGAGGGTTGAGTGGCGGCGACGTGTCACTCGGTGGGAGAAGACCAGCGATCCAACCATCCTTGACTGTTGCCGTGGCGGATTTCCATCAGCACCCACGCCCTGGCTGGACGGTCATTGCGGTCCTGAACCTTGGTCCAGCTGGTTCACGGTCCAATTGATTTATAAAGGCCTGTAGCGGCTAAATTGAATGGATGAGCCGTTTTGAGAAGGGCTGAACGCGCAGAGTGTGACTGGCAATGGACAAAAAGCGTGAGCATTTGGCAATAGTCACGCTCCTGGCTGTGGTCTACTTCGGAGCCGCCAAGCTGGGGCTTAGGTTTGCTTTTGTTCACCCAAGCGCCACGGCGGTGTGGGCACCCACCGGAATTGCGTTGGCAGCCTTCCTGATTTTCGGCTTTCGTGTCTGGCCGGGTGCTTTCCTGGGCGCATTTTTTGCGAACTTGACTACGGCCGGCTCGGTCCTGACGTCAATCGGCATTGCGACGGGAAACACCCTGGAAGGGGTGGCGGGCTGCTACCTGATAATGCGCTTTGCTCGTGGCCAGCGAGCCTTTGAAAGGGCGCACGATATTATCAAGTTTGCCTTCCTGGCAGGGATGGTCAGCACGAGTATCAGTGCCACGGTTGGTGTCACATCCCTGTCATTGGGCGGATTTGCTGCCTGGGAGCAGTATGGTTCCATCTGGCGCACATGGTGGTTAGGTGACGGCGTGGGTGCGGTACTTGTGACTCCCCTTATCCTCCTTTGGAGAGAAAATCCCCGCCTGAATTGGACCCGTGAACAAATAATCGAACTCGCTCTCTTGTTCCTCGGACTGTTTCTTACGGCATGGATTGTCTTCGGGGGGCGTTTTCACTCTGAGGTCAAGAATTACCCGTTAGAATACCTATGCATTCCATTCTTGATCTGGGCCGCGTTCCGCTTTGGTCGTCGCAAGGCGGCGACCGCAACTTGCGTTTTGGCGGCCATTGCCATCTGGGGCACTCTGCAAGGATTTGGGCCGTTTTCAAGAGAGACGCTAAACACATCTCTACTACTGGTGCAATCGTTCGTGGGTATCATCGCCGGAACGAGTTTGGCTTTGGCCGCTGAAGTCTCCGAGCGCAAGCGCGCGGATGAACGTGTGCTGCAGTTGGTGGTTACCGACCCGCTCACCGGGCTTGCCAACTATCGGCGGCTCATCGACGCAGTCGAATTGGAAATTAAACGGTACGGGCGCTCCGGACGGTCCTTTGCTATCGTGCTTCTCGATTTGGACGGATTGAAAAAGCTCAATGATACCCACGGTCACATGGTGGGCAGCCGGGCACTGTGCAGGGTAGCTGACGTTCTGAAAGCCCATTGCCGGGAGGTCGACACGCCAGCGCGATTCGGGGGCGACGAGTTTGCTGTAGTGCTTCCTGACACAGCTTCGGCGCAGGCCCAGCAAATAGCCACGAGAATCCGCGAACGCGTCGCCTCCGATGAAGAGAGTCCACCG
>Ga0210409_10001530_pt1 | contig 29920 bp, 20 predicted proteins | sample IncBWH17MmetaG_FD_161649 | JGI IMG/M metagenome (GOLD analysis project Ga0210409, IMG submission 161649) | Forest soil microbial communities from Barre Woods Harvard Forest LTER site, Petersham, Massachusetts, United States - Inc-BW-H-17-M | ecosystem: Environmental > Terrestrial > Soil >...
CCATCACCGATCACGGGAATATGCACGCCGCCTGGGAATTCCAGGAAAAGGCGAAAAAAGCCGGCCTCAAGCCCATTATCGGGATGGAGGCCTACGTCGCGCCCGGCGCACGATCGGCCCGCCAGCGCCAATCGCCCGGGGCCAAGCCCTATTACCACCTGGTGCTCCTCGCCCGCGATGCCATCGGCTACAAGAACCTCGTCAAGCTCTCGTCCCTCGGGTACTTGGAAGGTTTTTACGCCAAGCCGCGCGTCGACCGAGAGCTACTGAAACAGTTCAGCGATGGGATCATTGTAAGCTCGGCCTGCATGGCTGGCGAGGTTGCCAGCAACCTGCTGACTGGCAATCTGGTTGGTGCTCGTGAGGCCGCGACCTGGTACGCCGAGACCTTTCCGGGGCGCTACTACCTGGAGGTGCAGGCGCACGACACCGAGGGCCAGCGCGAGCTGAACACTCGTGTGTTCAGTCTTGCGGATGAGCTCGGTATTCCGGTCATCGCGACGAACGACTCCCATTTTCTTCGGCGCGAGGATCACGATGCGCATGACGTGTTGCTGTGCATCGGGCTCGGCAAGGACCGGGAAGACGGGGACCGGATGCGCTATGACCGGGGGCTGTACTTCAAGTCTGCCCCGGAGATCGCCGAGCACTTCGCCAGTCGGGCTGACGTGCTCGAGAACACCCTCAAGATCGCCGACGAAGCGGACATCACATTCGGGAAGAAATACCACTTGCCGTCATTCCCGCTGCCGCCCGAGGCGGCGAGCGAGAATGACCTGCTCGTGCAGCTGTCTGAGCGGGGGGCGAGAGAGCGATATGGGGATCCGCTGCCGGCCGTGGTACGAGAGCGACTGGATTACGAGCTGGGCGTCATCACGAAGACGGGGTACGCTGGGTATTTCTTGATCGTCGCCGATTTCATCAAGGCGGCACGAGATCGGGATATTCCTGTGGGGCCTGGGAGAGGATCGGCGGCTGGGTCGTTGGTCGCGTATGCGTTGAGAATTACGGACGTGGATCCGCTCGTGTTCGATCTCCTGTTCGAGCGATTTCTCAATCCCGATCGCGTGTCGATGCCAGACATCGACGTGGATTTTTGTTTTGAACGCCGTGGCGAGGTTATCGACTACGTCCGGCAGAAATACGGGAGAGATTCCGTCGGGCAGATCGTCACGTTCGGGACGCTCAAGAGCCGGGCCGCCATCAAGGACGTCGGGAGAACACTCGGATTCACGCCGGCCGAGACCGACGCGCTAGCCAAGCTGATTCCGAATCAGCCGAACTACTCGCTGACGGTCGGAGAGGCGACGAAGCAGATCCCGGACGTGAAGCGATTGTACGGGCAGGATCCGCGCTATCGCCAGCTCCTCGACTACGCGATCGCGCTCGAAGGCCTGTCGCGCCATTCGGGTGTGCACGCGGCCGGCGTCGTCATCGCGCCGGGCCCGCTCGACGAGTACGTCCCGATCTTCACCACGACGACGAAGGGCGCCGGGGGTGCCGGAGGGTCCGGCGACGAGACCGTCGTCGTGACGCAGTACGACATGACGGCCCTCGAGAAGGCCGGCATGCTCAAGATGGATTTTCTCGGCCTCACGACGCTGACCATTCTGACCTACGCGGTCGCGTCGATCGCCGAGCGCACCGGGAAGACGCTCGACCTGGGCGGGCTGCCGCTCGACGACGAAGCGACGTATCGCATGCTGCGCGCCGGGCGCACGTCGGGCGTGTTCCAGTTCGAGTCGCCGCTCGCCACCGACATTCTGCGCAGCATGCGCTGCGATCGGTTTGATGATCTGGTCGCATCGAATGCGCTGATGCGCCCTGGCCCACTCGACGCGGGGATGCACCGCGTCTATGTACGGCGCAAGCGCGGCGAAGAGCCGGTCACGTATGCGTTGCCCGAGCTCGAGCCTATCCTGTCGGCTACGTATGGGGTGATCACCTACCAGGAACAGGTCATGCGCATCGCGCAGGTCCTGGCAGGGATCTCACTGGCCGAAGCCGATGTGCTGCGCAAAGCGGTCGGAAAGAAAGATGCTGAGCTCATCAAGGCCGAACTCGGCAAGTTCATAGAGAAGGCCGTCGCCAAGGGACACCCCAGAGACACCATCGAGGAGATCGCGGCGCAGATCGAGACGTTCGGCCGATACGGATTCAATAAGTCGCACTCGGTCGCCTACTCGATCCTGTCCTATCAGACCGCGTGGCTCAAGACACACTATGCGGCCGATTTCATGGCCGCCCTGCTGTCATCGCAGATCGGCGACACGGATTCGGTCGTCAAGTACATCAACGAAGCGCGTGAGCTCGGCCTCGATGTCCTGCCACCCGATGTGAATGAATCCGGGTACCGGTTTACCGTTGTCGGCGACAACCGAATCCGGTTTGGGCTCGGCGCCATCCGGAATGTCGGGCGAGGCGCCATCGACAGCATCTTGTTGGCTCGTAAGGAGCGACCCTTCCGCGACTTCTTTGAGTTTGCCGAGCGAGTCGACTTGCGCCTATGCAATAAGCGGGTTTTTGAGGCGCTGATCAACGCGGGGGCGCTCGATTCGCTCGGGGGGCACAGGGCGCAGTATCACGCCGCGCTGGACCGGGCGATCAACGAGGCGGCCTTTGTCCAGGACGAGCTCGCGAGCGGGCAAGCGAGCCTGTTCGGCACCGGGACCAGTGATGTCCCAGCCATGGACCGGCAAGCATTGAAGCTGCCGAACATCGCCCCGTTTTCCGAAACCGAACGTTTGGCGAAAGAGAAGGAGATCCTGGGGTTTTATACCTCGGGGCATCCGCTGGACCCGTATCGGGCCGAGTGCGAGCTCTTTGCGACCCATAAAGTGGCGCAGCTGGGCGTCTGGTCGAATGAGCACATCAAGCTCGCCGTCGTGATTACGGCCGTGAAACGGCAGGTGAGCAAGCGGTCCGGGGCGGAGTTCGCCAGGTTGACAGTCGAGGATTTTTCGGGATCTTCTGAGGTGCTGGTCTTCCCGGAAACGTGGGCGGCGCTACAGGATCGGCTCCGGCCGGATGTGCCCGTCCTCCTGGAAGGCAGCTACGGCAAACGCGATCAGGGAGGCGACAACCCGACCTTCATCGTCGAGACGGTCAAGCGGTTGGCGGAGTTGCGTTGTAATGGTCAGATGATCGTGTCGATCGATCTCGGACCCGGCACGACGCTCCCGCCCGAAGTCATGACCGACGTCCGCGCGGTGGTCGATGCCCATCCGGGCACGGCACCGCTGGAAATGCGATGGTCGGATGGCAACGGAACCCGCGCGCGACTGCGGTCGCGCAGCATGGCGTTGTCGGCGTCCACCGCGGCTCTCACGGAACTGCGCGCGCTCTTGGGGTCCGAACGCGTGCGTCTCGTACGGGGAAATTGATTCCCATGGCCACGACCGCCAATACGCTGGAATTCGAGCGACCGATCGCCGAGCTCGAACGGCAAATCGAGGAGCTGAAGCGAATATCCGGCGGGCAGCAGATCGAAGTCACGGAAGAGATCGCGCCACTCGAAAAGAAGCTGACCGAGCTCCGGGTCGAGATCTACCGCAACCTGACGCCCTTGCAACGGGTCCAGGTCGCGCGTAGCTCGAAACGTCCCTTCACCGCCGACTATCTCCGTCTGGCCTTCACGGATTTTATCGAGCTCCACGGCGATCGGGCATTCCGTGACGACGCGGCCATTATCGGTGGCTGGGCGCGGCTCGAGGGCGAGACCGTCATGATCATCGGCCACCAACGCGGCCGAGACACAAAGGAGAATCTGCGCCGGAACTTCGGCATGCCCCATCCCGAGGGCTACCGGAAAGCGCTACGCCTCATGAAAATCGCCGAGAAGTTCCGGGTGCCGGTCATGACATTCATCGATACACCGGGCGCTTGGGCGGGATTAGGAGCCGAGGAGCGGGGGCAGTCCGAGGCGATTGCCCGGAATCTCTTCGAGATGAGCGATCTCGAGGTGCCGATCATCGCGACCGTGATCGGCGAAGGGGGATCCGGCGGCGCGTTGGCGCTTGGGGTGGCGGACCGAGTGCTCATGCTGGAGAACGCCGTGTATTCCGTCATCACCGTCGAGGGATGCGCCGCGATTCTTTGGAAGGACGGGAAGAGCGCCGAGATGCGGGAGAAGGCGGCCGACGCGCTGAGATTGACCGCGCCCGACCTGTTCGAGCTCCGTGTCATCGATGAGATTATTCCGGAGCCGCCCGGCGGCGCGCAGACCGACCATGGCTCGGCAGCCAGGAATGTGCAGGCAGCGCTGACCCGTAACTTGGAGGATCTGCGCAATCTCAAGCCGGATAAGCTCGTGCGGCGCCGGCGGGAGAAGTTCCTCAAGATGGGGCAAGTGACGGAGACGTAGTTGCCGCACCTCATAGAAGTCGCCTTCAAGGGCAACCGTAAAGAGTTCTTCACCTGGGACGCCGACGAACCGCCGCCACTCAAGGCGGCGGTCATCGTCGATGCCGACCGGGGGGAGGATCTCGGCGTGGTCAACTCCTTAGGAGACCTCGCTCAGAAGCGCTGTCTCGGTTGCTCTCATGGTTGTGGCGCCGCGCCGCCGGCGCGACGCGCCTTGCGTCTGGCAAGCTCCGCGGACATGCGGCAGGCGCGGGACGTTCGGTCGCAGGACGAGTCAGCCCGACGCAAAGGGGCCGAGCGCGTCAGAGCCCACGGGCTCGTCATGAAAATGTCGGATGCCGAGTGGCAGTGGGATCGAAAGAAATTGACGTTCTATTTCACCGCCGAAAAACGCGTCGATTTTCGCAACCTGGTGCGCGACTTGGCTTCATTATTCCGCGCGCGCATTGAGCTCAAGCAGATTGGCGTACGGGATGAGGCGAAGCGCCTCGACGGTGTGGGACGATGCGGACGGCAATACTGCTCGGCATCCTGGCTGCCCGAGCTGCGGCCGGTAAACCTGGGCGTGGCGAAGGATCAGCGACTCTCACTGAACCCGAGCCAGATCTCGGGAGCGTGTGGGAGACTCATGTGCTGTCTGCGATACGAGCATGAGTTTTACGTGCAGAGCCGCAAGAAATTCCCGAAAGAGGGAAAGACCGTCACGACCGCGAAGGGCGAGGAGAAAGTCGTCTCCAACGACATCTTCAGCGAGCGCGTGACGCTCCGCTCGCCTGACGGCGAGACGCGGGTGATCACGTTGACGGCGTTCCGCGCCGAGCTCGATGGTGGCGATTCAGTCGCCGACCTCGCCGTGTCGGCCGAGGTGCCGGAGCTGGCCGAGCTCGACGAGATCCTGCCGGACACGGGCACGTACGCGGCGACGATCGCCGCGCGCGCGGCACTGACGGCGACTCCGGCGCCACCCTCGGTTGTTTCCGACGAGGAGTCGCAACCGGCGGCGGCGCCGAAAAAACGGCGGCGGGGGCGACGCGGGGGTCGGCGCGGACGCGGGAAAGGCGGAAGCGGTGGCGACGGCGCGCCACCGGAGCCGGAGGGCCTAAGCGAATAGTGGCCAGCACCTACCTGACCACGGCGATCGACTATGCGAACGGAGAACCGCACTTAGGGCACGCCGTCGAGAAGATCGGAGCCGACGTCTACGCGCGCTATCGTCGCCTGGCCGGTGACGATGTGTTCTTCCTGATCGGCATGGACGAACACGGGACGAAGGTCGCCCAGGCCGCGGCCGCGCGCGGCGTCACGCCGCAAGAGCAAGTCGATACGATCGCCGCGCACTTCAGCGCTATGTGGGATCGGCTCGGCATCTCGCGCGACGTCTTCTATCGTACGACGGACCCGCGACACCGGCGCGGCGTGACGGCGCTGCTCGAGCGCATCTTGGAGCGCAATCCGAGTGACTTCTACGAGAAGTCGTATGAAGGGTGGTATTGCGTGGGGTGTGAGGCGTTCAAGACCGACGCTGAGATCATCGATGGGCGGTGCGAGTTGCATCCCACGCGCGTGCTCGAGTGGATCGAGGAGAGGAACTGGTTTTTTCGGCTGAGCCGGTATGGTGATTTTCTGCGCCGGCACATCGCGGCGCAGCCGGATTTCATCTTCCCGGATATCCGCAAGAACGAGATATTGGCGCTGCTCGATCACGGGCTCGAGGACGTCTCGGCCTCACGCGCTAGGGTCGCCTGGGGCATCCCCTTCCCTCGGCCCACGAGCGATGGTGTCGCCCAGACGGTGTACGTCTGGTTCGAGGCCCTCATGAATTATCTCACGGCTACGGGTTATCCCGACGCCGGGTATGAAGAACGGTGGCCGGCTCACGTGCATTTCGTAGGGAAGGACATCACGCGGTTCCATTGTGTTATCTGGCCCGCGATTTTGGAATCCGCTGGGGTGAAGTTGCCGGAGCATGTCTGGGCTCATGGCTTCGTCACCCTGGGCGGCGACAAGATGAGTAAGTCAGCGGGCGTGAAGGTCGAGTTGAGCGACATCGTCGAGCGGCACGGGGCGGATGCGTGTCGCTACTATCTCATGCGCGATGTGCCGTTCAACGGGGACGGTGAGTTCACGTGGGAGCGATTCGACGTTGTCTACGTCGCCGATCTTGCGAACGCCTGGGGAAATCTCGCGAGCCGCACGATCGCCATGGTCGACCGCTACTGCTCGGGTGTCGTCCCCGGGCGCGCGCGCCAGACGGCCGACTATGGCATCTACCACGCGTGCATGGGCGGCGAGCGCGGGTATCTGCCCCACGAAGCGCTGCGCATCGTACGGGAGCACGTGGCGCGCGCGAACGAGTTCGTCGACCAGTCAGCGCCGTGGAAGTTGGCCAAAGATCCCGATAAGCGCGCGGCGTTGGACGAGACGTTGGCGACGCTGATCCTGGCGATTGCATGGCAAACCGTGCATCTCGCCCCCTTCATGCCCCAGAAATGCGAGGAGCTTTGGCGCCAGCTCGGCGCCCCCGGGTCGGTCCACGAGCAACGCTTCGCGACGTTGCCGGGCCTCGACGCCACCGGGTGGCGCGTCGAGAAGGGGGCGCCGCTGTTCCCTAAGGGTTCCGATTGAGGCACCCGTGATAGAGCGGGTTGTTCGCCTCGTCCGATGATCCGGGCAGCGTGACATCACTCCCATAGCTGGTGCCGGTCGTCACGTCGATCCCGATCGGGAACACGGCGTTCGGGTCGAACCCATACTGTCGTACGAGCCGCCGCAGATCACTCAACCGGTGCGCGGTCAGATAGAGATCGAACGCGCGCTCGCGGAAGAACGTCAATGTCGCGTTGTTGCTGTCCAGCCCGGCCACGGAGTCGATCGGGATCGGCGAGACCGTGCCGAACACCGGCGGGCCGAACTGCGCGCGGGCCGAGTCGAGGTTGGCTTTCTCCGTCGCGAAATCGGATGCCTTCAAGGCGGCCTCCGCCAGAATCAGCTTCGCCTCGATCCCGTCGGCGACATCGATATTGCTCGACGCCGTCGGGTACTTGACCTGGTTGATGAAGGGGAAGCTGAAACCGTTGAACCCGAACTGTTGCGTGTTTTGCACGGGCACCCGCGGATCGACGGTCGGATTGTTGCCGGTCGTCGTATCCGCGAACTGCAGCCCGTTCGTGCCTTCGACATCGGACACCGAGAACAGGAATCCACCCGGCGCGCCGTAGTACCAGGCGCCATTGTTCTGCTTGACGGTGTTCGTCGAGAACTCCATCTGATAGGCGAAATTGCCAGGGATACTCGCGACGGCCGCTGCCGCGGCGGCATATTGTCCTTCGTCGAGTAGCACGCGGCCCATGCCGACCTGCGCGGCATACAAGTAGATCTGCGCCTCGGCCGCCGTCGCCGCATCGTTCGTGTCGGTGGCGGCGACGATCGTCGCTTGCGCCAGGTGCGCGGCGCGCTGAAAGTCGGCGAACGCCCGGCCGTAGATCGAGTCCGTCGGCAGCGGCTCGCCATAGGTAATCTGTCCGGTGAACGACAGCGTGCTGAATGGAATGCCCGAGCAATAGTTCTCGGCGAACATCACGTAGTCGAAGCCCGCGAGATCAACCACCTCAGCGTGTCCCACGTTCAGCGAGTCGAATTTCTGGTACGCCGTATCGGTGCGCTCGGCCGACACCCGTGTGATCTGGAGGTCGAGGAACACGCCGCGCAGAGAGGCGTTGACGGCTGGCGCGATGCGCGTGTCGACCTGAATGCGCGTCGGGAACGTCTCTTCGTCGGTCAGCTCGTCGACGAAGAGGCCGGTCATACTGATATGGCCTTCGTGTCCCCCTCCCGCCTCGTCCGCGGATCCGCCAAAAGCAATTTGAAAATCGCCGATGGCTGAGAGCCTGGCCGTCGGGAGATTCTTCTTGCTCCCGTAGAGTTGCTGCGGGGTGATGGTACTTCTATCCGTCGGATGAAGGGTTCGGCCCGGGTCGCACGCTACAACGGCCAACAACAATACGAGATATCGTTTCACCATACGACGTTCACCCTCCCTGTCCAATAGCGAACCGGAGGCTGCGTCAAGAAGTCGGACGACGTGAAATTGTTTTGGGATGTGTTGCCGCCGTTATAGCCGAAATTGATCTCGGGGTCAAATCCCTTGTAATTGGTCCACGTGTGCAAATTGCGACCAGATAGGGAGAAGGAGAGGTCGACGGCACCGATACGGTGGGCCCACGATTTGGGCGCCGAGACGGTGACCGTTAGCTCGCGCCATTTCCAGAACGAGCCGTCCTCGTACCAACCGGCGTCGCTCACGCCCTCACCGGACGAGACAGCGGCGGCTTGCCACTTGAGCGGCGTACTCTTGAGGTACAGCTCCGGGCAAATCTGGAAGGCAAAGCCGCAGCGGAACTCCTCCGTGCCGTCGTAGGTCAGCACACCCGCGTGACGATCGAAGACCGATGAGATCTTGAGGAACTTGAAGAGCACGATCTCAGGGCTGATCGAGAACTCGTCGGACGGCTGGGAGTTGCCGTAGAAAATCAGGTGGCTCTGGTCGACGTTGATCTCGCCTGCCTCGATGATGCCATCGTGGTTGGCGTCCTTGTAGGTGTAGTGATAGGACCAAAAGCCGCCGAGTGGGTAGCCCTGGTAGAAGCCCTGGGTGTCGGAGGCATTGCCGGCGTCGAACGTGACCGGCGCGATGCCGTTGCCGAGCTTGATCAGCTTGTTGTGATTGACCGACGCGTTGGCGGTGATATCAGCGCGAAACGGGCGCGTGTCGATGATCGTCGCGTTCAGTCCCAGCTCGAATCCCTGGTTTTGGACCAATCCGAGGTTCACGAATTGCTCGCTCGCGCCCGTCGACGGGGCGAGCGTGCGTTGCACGAGCGCCTGGCTCGTGCGCTTCTGATAGAACGTGAGCTCGAGGTTGATCTTGTCGCGGAGGAACCCGGCGTCAAACCCGCCCTCGAACTCGCGTGTCCGTTCGGGCGTGAGGTTCGGATTGCCGAACGTGCTATCGAACACCGCCGCTTGGTCGGACCCGAGCTTCTTGGTCGCGCGTCCCGCTTCCGACGACCGGTTTTGCCCGAACGTCGGGAACTGGCCGGACTCGCCGTACGCCGCCCGCACGCGCAGGGAGCTCAATACGTCCTGCTTCGGGAAGAACGACTCTTCTCCCAGCACCCAGGAGAGGCTGACCGATGGATACCATTGGATGCCGACATTCTGGCCCGACGAGCTGACCTCGTCGCCGCGCAACGCGCCCGTGAGAAAGACCTTGTCGCGCCATTGCAATTGCTGCTGAGCAAATCCACCCTCTTGTACATCCGTAGGCTGGAGCGCGAATGGCAGCGAGAGGTTGGTCGTGCAACCGGCGAGCGTCGACGTGCCGGGGACCTGCGTGAGGCAATTGGCCTGCACGCCGTTGGTTACGTTCTCGACGAACTGCATACCGAGGGAGGACGTGCCCTTGAGGTCCGCGTTGATCGGATACTGCGCGGATCCGGTGCTCGTGACAGTCCACGTGTAGTGCTTGAACGGGTTGTCCTGGGCTTCGCCCCCGCCGAGCTGGCTGCCGGTCGGGAACACGTTCGGCGGCAGATCCACAACGTCGAAGATCGAGCTGTAGTCCAATCCCGCGGTGTTGATCAGCGAGAACCACGAGAGGGGGTGCCAGTTTCCCGTGGCACCCATGGTGAACCGGTCGGTTTGTTGCTGGGTGGTGAAGGCGGCGAGCTTGCCGGGTGTCACGCCCGATGAGAAACCATGGGTAACCGAATCGTTCGTCGGCTGGCCGAGGAGGCCACCACTGAGCACGCCGAACGAGGCGTTGTCGTTTTGGGGCAGACCGAGCACACCCGCTAGATACGCGACATTCACGGAACCATCGAACTTGGGGCTCAGCGTCGTGTGCACATTGGCGCGAACATTGGCCCGCTCGACCGTGTTGTTCGGATATACACCCTGTTCTTTGTAGTAGTCACCATTTCCAAAGAAGCTGGCGAGGTCACTCCCGCCAGTTACCGAACCACCATAGCCCTGACGATAGCCGGCAATAAATGGTGAGTATGTCGTCAGTGGATTGAAAGAAAAGAGACCATTGTTGGGCCCCGTAGGATTGCAGACTCCATCGCCTTGGAGAGCGAGTGTGCAGAACGCGGTGGAAGAGCCATCGGCAGTGTTAATGCCATTGCGGCCATAGTTCGCGGGCATGTCCGTATAGTTGCGCACCGAGCCGTACTCGCCTCGCGCCTCCCACTGCGTATGGCCCGCTTTGCCGTGCTTCGTCGTGACCTGGATGACGCCGTTCGCGCCGGCCGACCCGTACAACGCCGACGCCGCGGGGCCTTTCAAGATCGTGATGTCATCGATCTCCTCGGGATCGAGATCATCGAATCGCGATGGCGCCTGCCCGCCGACAAAGACGCTCGTCGAGAGGTCGGATTCCGCGTTGTCGACCCGGACACCGTCGATGACGAGCAGTGGCTGATTACTGAGCGACGCGCTATTCGACCCGCGGATGCGAATGCGCGAGCCGCCGCCGGTGGTGCCCGACTGCGTCTGCACCGAGACGCCAGCCTCGCGCGACGAGAGCACGTCGGAGAAATTCGCGATGGCCGACGGCGCGACCGAATCGGCGTTCAACGTCGCGACGCTCATGCCTTCTTCGCGCTTGCGCTCCGACGTGCCGGCCGCGGTAATCACGACCTGGTCGAGTTGGACCTTGCTGGCCGAGAGCGCGAAATCGACGGTCACGGTTCCGCTGTCAGGAACCGTGAGGGATTTCGTCAACTCCAGGTAGCCGAGCCTGAGCGCCCGGAGTGTCACGGGCCCGGCCGGCAGCCCGGCCAAGCGAAACGTGCCGTCCGTGTGTGTCAACGTCCCGAAGGTCGTGCCAGGGACCCGAACCTGAGCGGCGACGACGCCGGCGTTCGTTTCGGCGTCGGTTACTCGTCCAGTAATGACGGCCCGCTGAGACCACACTGGGGTGGCCCACCACGTCACGGCCACGATGCCCAGTACCACTTGTTCCCTGCGCCGACGACTCATAAGATCATGCTCCGCCCTCCGCTGTCACACTACTGGACAGTATCGTCACAGCGATCGCATGGTCGCCCAGGATATGACAACGACACTTAAAGTCAAGCTCCAGATTAGCGTGTCATGAGCAAGCGGAACTGGACTGTCGTCATCGTCCCGCACGGGAGCGAGTCGCCCCGACACCTCGATGTGTCGGAGCGGTCGATCCGCGCCGCGAAATGGGGCGCGGGATTCGCCGGTGGTATTGTCTTGCTGGCGGCCGGGCTCATTGGCCTCTCGGTGGCGCGCGGCAGCGTGTTGGGCATGCTCGGCCTCGACTCGCGCGATCACGAGATGCTGGTCATGCGGCATCGCATCGCGCTGCTCCAGGATACGGTCGCATCACTCGCCAAGCGCGGGGACCAGATGCGACTGCTCGCCGGGCTGCCGGTCTCCGACTCGATCGGTACGACGCCGTCATCGCTGGTCGAGCCGGTCGACATGGATACGTTGATCCGACGCGCGAACGATCTCTCGGCGAGCTTCGCCGAGGTATCGGATCGGTTGTCGAAGAATGTCGAGCGGTTGGCGTCGACGCCTTCGATCATGCCGACGACCGGTTGGCTCTCCAGTGAGTTCTCGCGCAGCCGCTTCCATCCGATCCTGCACAAGGCGCGGCCGCATGAGGGCATCGATCTCGCCGCGCCGTACGGAACGCCCGTCGTCGCGCCGGCTGCCGGTACCATTGAGCGCATTACGACCCAGACGGGCTACGGCCTCGTGCTGGAGATCGATCACGGCAACGGCGTCGAGACGAAGTACGCGCATCTCTCGCGCGTGCTCGTGCATGTCGGCCAGCGCGTCACGCGCGGCGAGCCGATCGCGGCGATCGGCAACAGCGGCCTTTCGACTGGCCCGCACCTCCATTACGAGGTGCACGTCAACGGCAAAGTCGTGGATCCGTTGACCTACGTGCTACCGGGCGCGATCCCCGACTAGGGAACCGCGCCCGGCGCAGGTAATACCGAGAATTTCCTACTGATTCACGCAGGCGATACTGCCGTTGCGGCCGTTCGCTTCCGTGATCGGAATCTGGAGCGCTGACGATTTCGTATCGTTCGCGCCGAAGGTCGTGTCGTTCTGGGCCGCCAGTGACAGATCGCGCAGGGCGACGATCTGATCACCAGTGCCATCGAATGCCAGTGACGGCAGTTGCTCGTGGATGAGGAAGTCGCGAACGCTCGTGTAACTCGCCACGTTCACGCTGCCCAATCCACTCGGCAGGCCGCCGACGGTCGTGCGGACCGCGTCGACGATCTGCGCCGCCTTGAGATAATTGCCGAGCCCGAGGTACGCGCGGGCGAGCAGGAACTGCAGCTCGATGTTGCGCACGATCGGCAGCGGTGTATCGATCGCGATGTTGTTCGTGTACGTGTAGTCCGACGCGTTGGGACCGCCGGGAAGCCCGGTCGGGATGGCACTAGCTCCTTGCGCTACGAACTTCGCCAGGAACCGCGCGTCGTTGAGCGTATCGATCTGACTGGCGGCCTGCTTCAGAATGAACGTCGCGGCGTCCTGACCGAAGATCGGGTTCGGCACATCGCCCGACGCGGCGCTGAAGTTGTGGAACACGCCGAGGTCGTTCGCCGCCACGGCTTCGCCGGCTGTGAGTGTCGCGCTGTAGAGACTCGACGCCGTGATATCGGCGATCGCGGCGTTCAGCTCGCCGTTGTCAGGCGACCCGGGCTGCGTGAGCGTGGGGTGCGACGCCCCGCTCGCGCGGGCGATTGCGTACGCGTTCTCGAGGTGCGCGCGGCCACGCAATGCCAGCGTGAGGTTCCGGAAGCTCGCCGCGGTGTAGGCCGCGCCCGCGCCTCCGACGCTGACACCGGCATAGGTCGCCGGGAAGGCCATCACGAACTTCGTGCCGTGGATCTCGATCGTATCGTTCCCCGCCGTCGTGAGGTCCGTATTCGCCGAGTCGAGCACGGCGATGATGTCCTTCCAGACCGTCGGCGCGCAGAGGATCGGCGCCGGCGAGGTGAACGCCTTACCCACGCCCCACATCGGCACGCCGATCGTGTCGTGCGTGAGGGCCAGATACATGAAGAAGAGCGCCTTCTCCGTCTGCAGCACGCCCTGCAGCGCGGCGGCGTCGTTGGCGGCGATCGCCGTGCCGGCGTTCGTGGTCAGCGTCGGAATGATGCCGAGCACGGTGTCGGCGATCTTGACGCCGTTGAACTCGTTGTCCCACACGCGGGCGCCGAAGTTGTCGTTGTCCAGCTTCGTCTCACCCGTGTACTGCGTAACGAAGCGGTCCTCCGACGGCGTATAGTACGCGCCCGTGCGCGCGAACCCTTCCGTCGCGTACACGAACCAGAACAGGTCGCCAAAGAGACTGTTGCGCGGCGCGTTGAGCACGCCGGTCATCTCGTTCTGCAGCGAGGCGGCCGAGTGCGGGAACGACGTCAAGGCATTGTAATCGGGAATGAATGCCTCGTTGCACGCCGCGGTCGCCGCGGCGATGCCGAGCAGGGCGATGGTAGCGATTCGATGAGCTATCGTCATTAGAGGCCCAGATCGATGGAGAGGAAGTAGCTGCGCGTCGGCGGGTACGGCGTCACGTCCTGACCGCGACCGAGCTGCTGGCTGCCGAAGTTGCTGACTTCCGGATCGAGACCCGGGTACTTGGTCCAGGTCACGAGGTTACGGCCGGAGAGGCTGAGCGACGCGTTGCGCAGGTAACCCTGACCCAGCCCCTTCACCATGAAGGCCGGCAGATCATACTTGAACGTCAGCTCGCGCAGTTTGAGGAACGACGCGTGCATCGCGTACGGCGTCAGTCCGGCGAACGTGTTGGTGATGCGCTGGTGCGCGGCCGCCGTGTCGCCCGCCTGTCCGTTGAAATCGAAGTACTGCTGCGTCAGGTTGGCGACCGTCTGCCCTTCGCGCCAGTCGAACCCGACGTGCACGTGGGCCGGGCCGTAGTTCAGGTCCTGAATGAACGTGAACGTGAACGCGGGCGCGGCGTTGCCGATCTGGACCAGATTGCCATTCGAGGACTTGTTGTACCCCCAGATGGCGTTCGGATCCGCGCCAGTCTGAATGCGGTAGCCACCGAACGGCGAGTAGCCGAAGAACGCGCCGGCCGCGAACGGCGGGATCGGGAGCTGATCGATGCGCGCATAGTTTCGCGCGTAGGTCTCGCTCGACGACCACGAGAACTTCCCGGCCTGAATCGGCGTCGCCTGCAGGTACATCTCGAGGCCCTGGTTCGTGAGCTGCCCGCCGTTGGCATATGCCGTGTTGAATCCCGACGACGGGAGCACATTCTCGAGCAGCACGAGATTCGTGATGCGCTTCTGGTAGACCGTCGCGCCGAACGCGGCGCGCGAATTGAAGACGCTCAGGTCGAAGCCGCCTTCGGTTGTCGTGTTCGTCTCGGGACGGATCTTCCCATCGCCCGAGATCTCGCTGAAGCCAATGCCGCTGACGCCATTGTCGGTGTTCAGCGTCGCCTCGGTGAACTTGTAGCCGTACGGCGGCAGGTTGCCCGCCTGGCCGTACGCGCCGCGCAGCTTGAGCTCCGTCTTGCCCGTGATCGGGCGGAAGGCGCCGGCGATCTTCGGATAGAGGTAGTACTTATTGATGGCGCCGTTGCTCGACGCGCGTTCGGCGTTCACGCCGCCGGTAAGCGAGAAGCGCTCGCTGAACAGGAGCAACTGCTCCTGGCCATAGTAGCCCTCGTCATTCGCTTCCTGCTGCTGGTTGAACTGCCCCTGCACAGGGGCGAACTGGAAGTTCGGCAGACCTGTGACGAGGTTCTGTCCGACGTTGTTGACCTGGTACGTCGCGGTCTTGTCGCGCGTGACGCCGAGCGACGTCGTCGCGTTCAGCACGTCACTTGGCTTCCAGGTGTGAATCAGGCTGACGTTGAAGTTCGAGTACCGCGCGTAACCGCTCTGGTACGTCGACGTGCCCGGCAGACTGACCAGGTGCGACTGGGAGACCTGCGCGGTCGGCGGCAGATAGAATTGATCGCGCTGGTTCGCGAAGTCCGCGCCGCCATTGGCGACGAACTGCAGGGTCTGGTGCGGCGCCGACCAGAGGTGCCAATCGACGTTGCCGCCGAGCGTCGTCCGGTTCACTTCTTCCGGCGTCGACGCCTCCGTCGCGTCTTGGTACGCGTTGGCCGGACCGAACGGGTTGAAAACATAGCCGTTCGAGTTGTGGCAGTTCATGCAGAACCACGACGGCGTGTACGAGAGCACGTCGTAGCCCGCGATGCCCAGATTGTCGTTGCCGTTGATACCGCGCGCGGTGAGCGACGACGTGTAGGCGAGGTTCGCGCCGACCGTGATCGTGTTGAACAAGCCTTGCGTGAAGTTCGCGCGGGCCGACTGCTTGTGGTAGCCCGTGTTGATCTGCGCGCCGTTGTCGTACTTCGTCAAAGCGGAGACATAGTACGTCGTCGTGTTGGCGCCGGCGCCACCCAAGCCGCCGCGCACCGCGAGGTCGGACTCGTAGGACAGCTGGCCGCCGCCATAGAGCGACTTTTGGAAATCGCAGAAGCCGCTGCATGCGGCATAGTTCGCGTCGACCTGCGCCTTCGTCATGCCGATGCCTTCGCCCATCGTCTCGGCGGCGGTCTTCGTGTAGTGCAGGACGTCGAGCTCGTGCTCGAGATTGAACGTGCCGACGCGCTGTGTGAAATCGACCTGAGGCGCGCCGACCTGACCCTTCTTCGTCGTGATCACGACCACGCCGCCCGCGGCGCGGTTGCCGTAGATCGACGAGGCCGCGGCGCCGGACAGCACTTGAATGTCGGCGATGTCGGCGGGGTTCAAGTCCGCGATGCGGTTGACGCTCTGATCCTGGTTGCCGGGGTTGACGCCGCCGTTCTGGCTACCGGCCGCGGAGAGCGCATTGAGGCCCGACGCGAACGTGTAGTTCGTGACGATGACGCCGTCGACCACATAGAGCGGATCGGAGTTGCCGTTGATCGACGTGACGCCGCGAATGTTGACCTGCAATCCGCCGCCTGGCGCGCCGGAGTTCTGCTCGATGACCGCGCCCGGGATCTTGCCCTGGAGCGCGTTCTCGATCGTCGGCGTCGGCGCGGCGTTCAGCTGGTCGCCGGTGACGATGGTGTTGGCGGTCGCCGAGGTCTTGGACGAGATCGTCGTGGCGACGCCGGTGATGACCTGCTGCTCGAGCTGCAATACGTCGCGCGTGACCGCGATGGTGTAGTCGGTCTGATTCGGCGCGATGGCCACGGTGATGCCACGGTAGCCGATGCGACGGACGCTGATGCTTTTGGCGTCGGACGGCACACGGCGCAACGTGAAGCGGCCGCTGTCCGTCGTGAGCGCGCCAATGGTGGTGCCGGTGACAGTTATGGTGACCGCCGGGACCGGTTCCTGATTGGCCGCATCGACAACCTTTCCTGTGATTGTCGCTTGCGCCGACGCACTTCGCACAAAGGCGAGCGCGAGCGCTACGGCCGTCATGATAGACGAACGTATTCTCAAGGTTCCTCCGTCAAATTTTTGCTTGGGGCGATACGGTGGGGTGGAACGGCTGACGTCAGACGTGGATTGCGGGCCTCCAACTATGTATGTAGTAGGATTACGTACACTTACGGGTGTTTTGACACCGGCGATCGTACGGGTCGGGCCGCAGATCGTCAAGGATGTGTACGGACTATGTTATAACGGAGTCCGGGTAGCGTTAACTAATTGCTTATGGGCACGCCGCTTACGCCAGACATTAATTTTTCATGAAGATTGACGGGCCATCCGGCCTATTTGGCCTGCCCGCTCTGGCTTCCGTTCTGGCTGGACGAGGTCGACAGTCCGACAGCGAGCGCGACGGCAACCGCGACCCCGGTGACGATCGCGACCAGCACAACCGTCTTGCCGCCCGCGATCTTGCGCTGCTCGACCTCGGCGATGTCGTTCGCTGGGATCGAGATGAGCTCCCCGTTCCACGGCGCTTCCGTGTTGTCGATCAGCGTCGTGCGACCCATGGCGATCGTCACGCCGGAGGTGTCCACGGTCTGCAGCCGCCCGCTGACCGATTTGACCTGCGTGCCGATCTTACTGGCGAGCGTCGTACGCGCGTCGGTCGTGAGCGTGATGCGCACTTCGCGCCCAGCGACTAGGTGATCGCGGGGGGCGGCAGCGTAGTCGAAGCACGCCGCGAAGAGAATCAGCAGGAGCGGCCCGTACGGGCGAAAGCGTGCAAGCATAAGAGGGCGCCGCCGGCTCATTATCTGAGCCGGCGGCGAATACCAAGTCTCTCGCTAGTCTACCACGCCGCTGGTGTCGACGAGTAGGTCAGGGTCGGACACGCACTCGGCTGATTGGCGTTCAGCGCGGTGGGACCGACGTTCGGCGTGTTCGGGTCGGCGTTGGCTGCCGTCAAACCGTACGGGAACCGACCCGGGATATTGGCGCGCGTGACCGCCGATGACGCAGTGGTCGGCGCGGCGGCCAGCCACGGCAAGCACGTGCGCTTGTAATCGTTGAAGACCTCGGGTGTGCCGAAGAGATCGATGTACTTCTCCTCGATGATGTTCTGGAGTGTCGCGGGCACGGGATTCTGTGCCGCGAATAGGCATTCGCCGCTGCACGTCTTGGCGTCGAGGACATCGGAGCCGTACGCCTCGTTCGCACGGACCTTGTCCAAGGCCGTCTGAGCGAGCCCCGCGTTGCCGGTCTGGAGCGCCGCCTCGGCGACGATGAGCCACGTCTCGGCGAAGGTTACGCCCGGCGACTGGAATGAGCCATCGTTGTTGAAGACGTTGAACGAGTTGTTGCCTCCGCCATAGGGCAGCACGGCGTTGCCACCGGGCCGGTTCCCCGTGCAGCCCTTGTCCGGCTGCAGCAGACTGTCGATCATCTGGTGCGCTACCGTGTCAAGGACCACGCACGGATTTCCGTTGCCATCCGTGAAATAGAAGTTGAGCCGGTCGGCGTTGCTGTCCAGACGCGCGAGTAAGCGCGCTTTCATGAGATGCACGAGCGCGGAGCCCATCGCGATGTCGCCGGAACGGTTGCCCTGGAATTGATACCACCCGTTCGGCACGAGCGACGAGTTCGAATACCAGTTAAAGTCATCCTGCGGCGTCGAGATCCCGAGCTGGGCTTCTGACAGCGCCTTCGCGTAGTTCGACGGGTCGACGAGCACTTGGTCCAAATAGAACCGCGCCTTGAGCGAATGGGCCACGGCGGTGTAGACCGCCTTGAGATCCTTGGGCGCGCGGCCGGAGTAGATGACCTCGGCCGCCCGGCTGACGTGCGACGTGACGGGGCCCGTTGGGCCGATGTTCGTACTGCCCTTCTTCACGTCGGCCGTCGCGCAGTTGAGATAAATCAGCGCGCTGTCGAGCGTGGTCTCCACTTCTTTGAAAACGGTCATCTGATCGTCGTACTTGGGCGTAGGATACGCCGAGGGGTTGAACGCCTGGCTGTACGGCACCGCGCCCCAGAACGACGCGGCTTCGCCGATGATCATGCCCTCCCAGACCAAGGCAATGCCTTTGAACAGCGAGTCGTTCGTGGCGGCCGCGTACTGCTCAATGGTTCGCGCGTCGCCCGCACCGCCGCCCCCTATGTTCAGCCCGGCCCAGAACGCGGAAAATACGCCATCGTCGTCGCCAGGCCCGACAACGTACTCGTCATACCCGGCCTGTTGCCGGGCGACACCGGCGATCTGCTGCGAGTACTCGCTCGTGAACCGGGCGAACTGCGACGTGAAGTTCGCGGCCTGCCCGGCCTCGAGACCAACATAGAGCGACGTCGGATCCTTGAGATGCTGGACCGAGTTCGGGTTGTTGCCTCCGAGGCTCGGACCGGACAGGTAATTCTTGCACCCCGTCGCGCCGATCAGTACAGAGGCGCCGAGTGCGATCGCGTGTGCAATGCGCATGAGAGTCGGTGTCCTGTCAGCGGTTGAGAGTGAATGTGATCACGTACGACCGGTCCTGCGGAATGTTGAAGTAGTCGATGCCACGGATCGGTGACGCCGAACCCAGGATACTGGTCTCCGGGTCGATGCCGGGGTAACTCGTCCACGTGTGGAGGTTGCGACCCGAGAGCCGTACCTCGATGCTCGAGAAGGACGTCACGCGCTGGATCGCCGGCATGTCGAGCGTGTAGCCGACCGAGATTTCGCGGAGCTTGGCGAAACCGGACCCGGTGATGAACAGTCGGGTCGCGCCCGTATAGATACCATCGGTGTTCTGGAACCACGCTTGGTCGAGCGTCACGCTCTTGCCGGCGCCTGGACCCGCGACCGGACCTGGATTGTAGGTCGAGCCGTAGACGACGCTCTTGCCACGGATCAGGGTCGCGGCCGACGTGCCGAAGTAGTTGAGCGCGCCGCCCGTGCCATTGTAGCTGTCGCCGCCGTTCTGGACATCGAGCAGACCCGAGACGGTGAACTTCTGGAGGTGAATCGTCGTGTGCAACGAGCCGATCCAGTTGCGGTTCGGGTCGCCGATCACCCATTGCTTGTTGTTGTCGACTTGCGGCAGGCCACTGGCGTCGAGATACACGGCGCCCGCATGGCCTTTGCACTGGCCCGCGGTGTTGTCGAGATCGAGACCGTTCAGTTGGTACCCATGGCCGCAGCGAATGACGTCGGTGCCGTAGTAGATGCCGACTTGTTGTCCGACCACCGCGGCGCCGGTAACGCCGCCCAACCCGCCCGTACCCTGCATGTCGACGAACTGCACGCCCTTGGGCAGGCTCGTGACATTACTGCGATTCCGCGACCAGTTCACGCCGACGTCCCAGGATAGCAGCTTCGTCTGGAGCGGGCGCAGGTTCAGTGATACCTCGAATCCGTGATTCCAGAAGTTCGCGGCGTTCTGGTACTGTTGCGTGTAATTCGTGAACGGTGGGACTGGCACCGGGAAGATCGCGCCATCCGTGTTTTCCCTGTAATACGTGAAGCTGACATCGCCGAAGTTCTTGAGGAACCCGATATCCGTTCCGACCTCAAACTCTTTCTGCCGCTCGGTCGAGAGGTTCGGGTTGGGCTCGATCGGCTGCGTGACGACACCGCCCTGGCCGTTGATGCTCGCCGTGCTGAAGGCGGTGAATCCGTCACCGAAGATCGCTGACGCGAACGTTTGACTCAGCACGTACGGGCGGGGCTGCGTGCCGCTCTCGCCGTACGCCGACCGCACTTTCACGCTGGTCAGCCAGCTGTTGCTGTTCTCACCCTGACGAATGATCTGCCAGGCGACGCTCCCCTTCGGGAACCAGCTGAACTGCTTGTTGACGCCGAAGGTCGAAGCGCCATCGTCGCGCAGGGCGCCCGTGAGCGTTAGCTGATGCCACAAGCTCGCCTGCGCCTGCCCGAAGAACGACGCCAGGCGAATGCTCGACGTGTACACGTTCGGCGACTGCGTGAGCGACGTATTCGAGAGCACGTAGGGCTGCGGCGAGGCGAGGACGAAGCCCTGTGTGGACTCGGTATTGAACTGTTTCACGTTCTCGTTGTTGCCGAGGGTGAACGACCCGTCGAAGCTCTTGGAGAATGTGTGCGTGGCTGTCGCGGTGATCGTCTGATCGATCGACCACTGCTTGACGAAGCCTTGCGTCACGTTGCCGGCGGCCACCGTCGTGCTGATCGGGCTCTCGCCCGCGCTGCCCGCGGCCGACCACGGCTCGGAGAAGAGGCGCTCGTCGTTCGAATAATCGGCGCCCACGCTCTCGCTGAACCGGAGCCAGGAGAGCGCCTGATAGTCGCCGGTGATGTTGCCGTACGTCCGCGCGACGTTCGAGGTGTTCTTCTGGTTGTTGGCGACGAAGAACGGATTGTCGTAGACGCGCGAGATGTAGTCGGTGCCCAGTCCCGGGTTCTCAAAGCGCGTCGAGACGGGCTCGCCGTTCGGCGCGAGGTACGCGGCGTTGTTGAACGTCGCCGGCGTGCGCCACGCTCCGAGCAGGAGGCTGGACACGCTGTTGCTGCTTTCGAGATAAGCGCCGTTGGACGCCGCGAACGCGATGTTCGCCCCCAGGCGCAGGTCGGAGTTCACCTGGTGCGTCCCGTTGAACCGGAGCGAGGTGCGGCCATAGCTGTTGTTCGGCCCGGTCAGCATGCCCCGATTGAAGTTGTAAGCGCCGGACACGTAGAACGTCGTCCGATCGTTGCCGCCGGACGCCGTGAGGGCCTCGTCGTAGACGTGGCCGGTCGTGAACATGTTGTTGTAGTTGTCGTAAATGTGCGCGCCGGCTGGAATGAGCGCGCCCCACGAAGAGCCACGCGCCGGAGGCGCGCAGTTCGTGATGCCCGCGCACGAGAACGTCTTGCCGCCGGTGCCCAGGTCCCACACCGTCTGATGGGCTGGGAGGTTCGAGACGTTGTCCCACGACGTCGAGCTCTTGGCCGAGTAGTGGGTCTGCCCCGACCGACCGCGTTTCGTCGTGATCAGGATCACGCCCTGGCCCGCTCGCGATCCGTAGATGGCGCCCGCCGATGGGCCCTTGAGGATCTCGACGTTCTCGATGTCATCCGGGTTGATGTCCAACGCCCGGTTCGGCTGTTGCGGGCCGCCGTTCGCGGCCGCCGTCATCCCCGGGGCGAACCCGGGCGTCTGCTCGATCGAGTTGTCGACCGGGAGACCATCGACCACGATCAGCGGCTGGCCGTCCGACGCCGTCAGCGTCGTCAAACCGCGCAGCTGGATGTACGTCGAGACGCCGGGCTGCCCCGAGCTCGACGACACTGCGACACTCGGCGCCTTGGCGGCGAGCGCCGTGATGATGTTCGACTCGTTGCTCTTCTGAATGTCCTCAGGCGCGACGTAGCTCCGCGCCGTCCCGAGTTGCTCCACGGTCTGTTGCGTGCCGGCGCCGGTCACGACCACCGTCCCCAGCTGGAACGGATTCAAGACGAGCTTGAAGGGCTGCGTGATGGTGCCGCCGGTGAGCGTGATCTGCGCCGAGGCGCTCGTGTACCCGACCATACGCACGGACAGTGTGACGGTCTGGCCGGCGACCAACCGTGACGGAACCACTATCGTGTAGCGTCCGTCGCCCCGGGTCGTCGTGCTCAGGTTCAGCGTCTGGATGAACACGCTGGCGTCGGTCAGGGGCGCGCCGGCGTCGCTGGTCACGTCACCGGTGACTGTCACCGGTTGCTGCGCGGCGGCCCATCGCGGAAGCGATAGCACGCTCGCGGCGGCGACCATGAGCAGGACGCCTGGGTGGAACAACCTACCTCGCTGACTGGACATGGGTCTCGCGGCACCTCGCAGTTGGAGTGAGGAGCGAACGAACCCCGCCTGGTGGGCGACTACTAGATCCATAGTACTACGGACGTAGTCGTTGGCGGTGCGCCACGTTACGGGCGCTGACCTGTCGTGTCAAGAAGTCGTTAGCAACTTGACAGGTTACAGTTGGGTCCGGGTTTTTTAATACGCGGCCGGATGCCCGAAGAAAGCATACGAGGGACACACGCGCGGCGAGTCCGCGTTATGGGCATTGGGCCCAACGTTCGGCGCATTCTTATCGCCGGCAATCGTCTGCCCGTACGGGAATCGCTCGGGCAGTCCCCCCGGCCGGGGGACCGAATCCGCCACCGTGGCCGGAGCCGCCGCGATATACGGCAAACACGTGCGTCGGAAGTCCGACCACACCTCGGCGCTCAAGAAGAGATCGATGTACTTCTCTTCTATGATGTTCTGGAGCGTCGCCGCCACGGGCGGCTGCGGGTGGAACATGCACGGCCCCCCGCAGGCGACGGCACCGGACGCGAGACGGTCCCCGCTCACATCCGCACCGTAGACTTCGTGCGCGCGCACGGCGGTCAACGCCCGCTGCGCCAGCAACGCATTCCCGGTGGCCAGCGCGGCCTCGGCCAAGATCAGCTGGGTCTCGGTCCACGTGACGTACGGCTGCCGGAAGCCGGCGCCGTAGTTCAACAGGTTGAAATCGGACGTCCCGCCGCCGCCCGCCTCGGCCACGTCGCCTCCCGGACGATAGCCGTGACACATCGAGTCGCATGCAATCGACGTGTTGGCGGTGTCCACGAAATAGAAGTTCAGCCGATCGGTAGCCGTGTCGAGTCCCTCGGCAATGCGTTGGTGCATGAGGTTGATGAGCGTCGCCGACGGCGCGAGCTGCCCGGCGCTGTGACCGGTCACGAGGCTGTACGTGGCGTTGTTCTGCGTCTCCGAGCCGTCGTTGTACCAGTTCCAGTCGTGCCGTGGGTCGGAGATCCCCTGCTGCGCCTCTTGGAGCGCCAGCGCGAAGTACGCCGGATTGGCGCCGGCTTGGTGGAGATCGTATCGCGCACGCAGGGTGTGCGCGACTTCCGTATAGATCGTCGCCAACGACTCGGGTGGCTGGCCGCGGTAGATCAGCTCCGCGGTGTCCGGTCCATGCCGCGGTCCCGGTCGCGCGGCCAGATAGACCCCGATCGCCGAGTCGAGTTGCGCGGCGACCATCTGATAGACGGTCGGCTGCGGGTCGAAGACCGGATCGGGGTAATGCGAGCGATCGAACGCCTGCGTATAGGGGATCGCGCCCCAGATGGACGCGGCGTCACCGGCCGCCGCGGCCTCCCACACTTTGCCGATACCGATCCACAACGAGTCGTTGATCTTGTGGCCGAGCGTCTGCAACGTCCGGGCATTCGACGCCGACATCACGATCGATTGAAAGCCCGGGTCGGCGTCGGCCGCCAAGAACTGATAGAGGTCGAACTGCCGCGGCTGCGCCTGTACGCCAGCGATCTGCTGGGTGTAGAGACCGACGGGCATCCCGAGCGTGGCCTCCCACTCCTGCATCTGACCGTTCTCGAGATTCTGATAGATCTCGACTAGCCGGCGCACCGTCACCGTGTCGGGCGGCGATTCCCTGATCTTGGTGCCGGTGATCTCGTGGCACGCCGCCGATAGAATCGGCGCTACAACCAAGAAAAACTTACGGCTTCGTTGAGAAGTCGACCTTGGGCGCTTCTTGCGCGGCAGCGGTGGCCGTGAAGTACGCACGCGGCTTGGACCCGGAGAGACGTGCAGTGACGACCTGCGGGAACTGCCGGATATACGCATTGTACGTCTCAACCGCTTGATTGTAGTCGGTCCGGGCCGTGGCGATGCGGTTCTCCGTCCCCGTCAGCTCATCCATAAGCCGTAGGTAGGCCTGGTCCGACTTCAACTGCGGATACGCTTCCGTTACAGAACGATTCAGGATCGTCAATTGTGACGACAATTGCAGGTTCGCGTCGGCCTCGCGCGCCGGATCGTGACTGCTGATGGCATCCGTCACTCCGGCGCGCGCCTGCGCGACGCCCTTGAAGACGTCGAGCTCTTGTTTCGACTGACCCTTCACGGTCTCGACGAGGTTGCCGATCAGATCCGACCGGCGCTGAAGCTGCACCTCGATGTTCTTTTGCGCTTGCGCCGCCGACTCATCCAACTGCTGGATCGTGTTGTATCCGCAGCCCGCGAGCGACAGCATCATAGCGGCGACGACAACGCGCGACACTTTCCGCGAAGGCTCCATAAAATCAGCTCCCCCTAAAACTCATCTGCACGACGTATTGGCCTGAGCGAACTTCCCCGGGTTCCAACTTCCAGGCGAGCTTCGCCTTCTCATTGAGGCACTGATCGACGCCCGCGCCCGGTTGTTTCGACGACCAACGCGAGTTCGCGACTTTCGCATCGCTCACGCCTTGGGCATTCACCGTCACGAGCATGGCGACGCCACCGCGCAGCGTCGGATCCAGCTTCTCCCCGTACTCCTCGAAACAAAACCGGGAGAACGCCGATTCGCGATTGACCGACGCCATCAACGGCTCCGGCGCCGGCGGGTAGTCGGGAGCCTGGGCGGCGTAGCTCACCGGTTTGGGCTTGGGCGGCGGGGTGAACGTGTCGGGTGCGGCCTTGGGCAGCGCGGTCTGCACCTTCGACAAATCGACCGGCGTCGTGTCCACCGGCGGAGCGGCTGTGGCCGTTGCTGGCGGCTGCTTGTCTTTGTGACAGGCGAGGGCCGCCAGCAGGGGCACGGCAGAAAGAACGGCAGAAAGTCTCATCATGTCTCGTACGCGTCGAGATAGGTGATCAGGCGCTCCAGCCCGACCAGATAGCCGGAGAGCACATCCGTCGCCTCGCGAGCGGACAGCTTCGGAGCGGAGCGCACATGCTGCACGGCGCGCAGAAACGGCTCGGCGTCGAATCCCGCCCGGGCCGCGACGGCCCGCGCCAACGCGTCGTTCTCCGTTGGCGGCGTCGCACCGTGCAATCGTTCGCTCGCTCGGAAGACGATCATCACCTCTCTCACGCTATCGGCCAGCACGTCACGATGCGCCTCCCCCGAGGCACCAAGGAGCTTCCGCCGCAAACGCTGCAGCGTCGCCCTGGCCGTGTGCTCGAGCTGCAACCGCAGGTCGGTCGCGCGGACGGCAATACCAGCGAACGGCGGATCACCGGTTAGCATCCGATGGCGGGCCAGAATGTCCGCATACTCCATCGGGAACGCGTCGGCGCCGGTGCGCCACTCCTCGAGCGTCATGATCTGCGGCGGCGAATGACCGGCCGTGCGCCAGCCTCGGAGCGCCGCCTCGGCGGCCTGGAGCCGCTCCAAGGGGGCGGAATCGACCAGGACGAGCACGTTATAGTCCGAACGGCCGGCAATGTGCTCGCCGCCCGCCCCTGACCCGTACAAGAGCACGGCCGACAGGCCGCGCTCCCAGACGCGCTCCATCTGCTTGACGAGGTCGGCGAGGGCCGCCTCAGAGTCAGTCTTCGCGGGCACGCCGAAGTTTACCAGCTAGAGCCGCCACCGCCACCGCCGAATCCTCCACCACCGCCGAATCCGCCAAATCCACCACCACCTCCTCCTCCACCACCGCCGCTACTCCAACCGCCTCCTCCGGATCCTCCGAATGGGATCGGAATGGGGATGCACCCACAGCCACCGCCGCGCCTCCCGCCACTCACCAACAGGCGCATGATGAAAAACAACACGAGAAAGCCGATGAGGAACGCGATCGGCGGGATCTGGGTGACTACATGGCCCGTTGCGGAGCTCGGCTCCGATTGGGTCAGCGCCGTATCGAGCGTGAAATGAAACTCGTCGGCAAATCGCTGGGCCGTACGGAGAGTGACCAGCTCTAGCCCCGCCGAGTAATCGCGCGCCCGGAAATCCGGTGTGGCCTCGCGGCAGATGTCGCCGGCGTCGGCGTCGGTGATGAATCCCTCAGCCCCCCGTCCGGTGGCGATAAAGCAGTGGCCACGCCCGTCGCTCGAGGTCTCCTTCGGGACGAGTAAGATGACCGCGCCCGCGTTCCGGGTCGGATCGCCGGGATTTCCGATCTTGCCGACTTTCCATTGCCGACCGATTTGCAACGCGAACTGGGCCGGATCCTGTCCGCCGATGTCCGGCATCGTGACGACAGCGATCTCACCGCGCGATTTGTTCCGGACGTCGCTCGCGATCTGCTGGATGTGCGCGGATGCGCTCGGGCTCAGCACGTGCGCAAAGTCGTTCACGACCCCGACCGGCGGCGGGATCTGCTGCACGAGGAACGCGATCGCTATCAGATTTCCGAGCATGCGGCGAGTGGTACTCCTGGTAGCGGTGCTGTCGGCGTGCTCCAAGGCACCCGATCAAAAGCTACCCGCCGCGCCACCCGCCGCGCAGCCGGATACCGAAACGACGTATCAGCGCGAGGTCCGCGCTATCAACGCCGAGGCGGCGGCGATGGACACGCTGCCTCAGGCCGCGCGCTTCACGCCAGCGTACGCGGCGCGCTTCGACTCACTTCGTAAAGTTGAACGAGAACTCGTACGTCCCGCCGCCGGCCGATGAGGCCGGGAAGTGCCAGCCGCGGGCCCGCTGCAGGATGCACCCTTCGGTCGCGTCGGCGCCGGGGCCGCTCCACGTGCGGCCGGTGATCTTGGCGTCGGTAACGGCGCCAGCGCCGGTGAGCGTGAGCGCCATCGTCACGCTGCCAGCGAGGGCGGGATTGACCTTGAGGCCGAACTCGTCGTAGCAGAACCGGAGCTGCGACGAATGGTCGCGCACCTGCGTCCCGAGCTCGCCGACGTCGCGCGACGGCCCGCCCAGGCTCGGCGCGTCGATGACCTTGGGCGCCGAGATCCGCACGGCCTGCGCACCGAACCCGCCGGTGCCTTGCACGGCGCCGATCGACCCGGTGCCCGCGCCACCGCTGGCGTCGCGCCCCGGCGTCCGTGAACCCGCGCCACCCTGACCATAGGCGAGCACCGCCTTCCCACCAGTCGCGGCGCCCGCCACACTCGGCGAGTTCGAAGCGACCGAGACGCCACGGAGCACGTTCGACACGTCGCCGACCGGTCCATTCGATGCCGCCGGCGCACCGAACGCGGCGGCCGCGGCGGCCGCGCGTTTCTCGGCGAGAGTCGGCCCCGAAGGCTTGGCAGCGGCCGCCGCCGGTTTCGGCGTAGGCTTTGGGGCGGCGGCCGGCGCGGCCGGGGTCGGCTCGACTTTCACCGGCGCCTCGGGCGGCGGCGCCTCGAACGTCACGGCGATCGGACGCTCATCGGCGGACAGCAAGTGCTCGGCTTCGGTGCGGGGCCCGAAGATCACGAGCAGAATCCAGAGGAAGCCGAGGCCAGCCGAGATGCTCGAGGAGACGAGCAGGGCCCGACCCTCGCTGCTGGCCAGCTCGTGGCGTAGCTCGCGCGTGAAGCTCGTCTCGTCGACCGGCGCACGGACGCGACCCGTCCACCGCTTCCGCGGCGGCTGCGCGCTGGCGCCCGATTGACGCGGCTCCTGGGGCGCGCTCACGTGCTGCTCGCCGCTCCGGTGCGCTTGACCTGCAACGAGATGTTCTTGAATCCGGCGAGCCGCGCGGTCTGCATGATCCGCGACAGGAGATCGTAGTGCATCGTCTTGTCGCCCTGAATCGCCAGCACCTGATCAACGGGATCCGTGGCGGCGATGTTCCGCTGAGTGCGAATCGAGTCGGCCCGCTCCTTGAGCGCCGCGTACAACTGCGGGATGGCGAGCGGTTGGCCTGGAATGTTCGACTGGGCCTGGGCTGCGTCGACCGTGCTCATGACCGGCGTGTTCGCCAGCGTGACCTGTGCGCCGATGCCGAGCGTGAGTTGCTGCAGCGCGTTCCCGCCGACGCTCGACTCCGGCAACGTGACGCCGGCGACGACCGGCGCGAGCTCGCCGACGACCGCGGTCACGAGCGCGAAGAACACGATCGAGACGAGCGTGTCGACGAGCGGTACGAGGTTCAGCTCGGCCAGCTTGAACTTGGCGAACTGGGCCCCGCGGCGCGCCTCTCGCGACTGCTGGAATCGACTCGTTTTCGCCATTGCGCTACCGTCCCGGCGCGGGCGCGCCCGATGCGACTCGTGCTTTCGTGCCGAGGGCCACGTTTGGATACTTCGCGATTTTCAGTCTTTCCAACACGTGGATCACGTCATCATACGCCACATCATCGTTCGGGATCACGAGCACATCATTGTTTTGCGGATACTTCGCCTTGATGTCGACCATCAGGGCTTGCAGCGTGTCTAGCGCAGGAGAACCCAGGCCCTTGATTTGGCGCCGAAATCCGCCTTCCTCCGAGTGCTCAACCAGCAGGCCGTCGTTCGCCACGCGGACTGCAAGGAGGAGATTCAGCTGCGCGTTGTCGGGCTTCGACGCCGCCTCCGGCGCATTGACGACGACCGGTGGCAGGCTCAAGTCGTAGGACGTGAGGACGGCGACCAGACCCTGATACGTGACCAACGAGAAGAACACGATCGATGTCAGGATGTCGACCAGTGGCACGAGGTTGATGCCGCCGTGCCCGAGCTGGCCTTGACTGAGCTCGCGGCGACGGACCTTGGCGCGATGGAAGCGAGTGACCATGGCGGTCGCTCCGCTCGAATGCTGGTCAGCGAGTCGCTATACGGACATCGGGGCGCTCGACGAGCGCATTGATCAGCCGCACCGAGAATTCGTCGACCTGCTCGATGATCTGCTCGGCCTGGGCCGAGAGATACGAGTGGCCGACGGTCAACGGAATGGCCGTCAGGAGCCCGAAGCCCGTCGCGTTGAGCGCGACCGCGATACCGGCCGCCAGCTTCTCCGACCGTTCGGCCGCCGACGCGAGCGCGACCGACGCGAATGCGCTGCGCAGGCCGTAGATCGTGCCGAACAGACCGATCAGCGTCGCGACGTTCGCCAGCATGGGCAGATACTGCAAGCGCCGTGTCAGCCGCGGGATCACGGCCAACGACGCCGCGTCCGCGACGTTCTGGAGCTCGCCCTCATCGTGACTCTTGGAGCGCAGGATCAGCAAGCCCATGTCGGGCAGCGTCGCCTTGGATTGCGTGCAGAGGCGGATCGCTTCGTCGATCCGGCCCGCGCGCACGAGCTGCATGACGCGGTCGATGAACGCCGGTCCGTTGATCCGCGACCGGCCGACGATCACATACGCTCGCTCGAGAAAGATGGCCAGGCCCGAGAGCGCGACGATCAGGATCGGGTACATGATCGGGCCACCGTCGCGGAACCACTTCAGAAATGCTTCCATTGCCTATTCT
>Ga0210409_10001531_pt1 | contig 29909 bp, 23 predicted proteins | sample IncBWH17MmetaG_FD_161649 | JGI IMG/M metagenome (GOLD analysis project Ga0210409, IMG submission 161649) | Forest soil microbial communities from Barre Woods Harvard Forest LTER site, Petersham, Massachusetts, United States - Inc-BW-H-17-M | ecosystem: Environmental > Terrestrial > Soil >...
GGGATCCGTCAGTTCGAGGCGACTATCAGGGGCACCGAGTGAAAGGAGCGGTTTTCCGGAGCTCTTGAGCGCCAGCAGGCCGCGATCAATCAGCGAAAGCGCGGCGACGCGGAGAGCTTCGGTTTCGCCGCCGCGTAAAAAAGCAACGAAGTAGGGATCGTCGATAGGAGGCTTAGCGGTATCGCGGTCTTCGTCGAAACGGCGAAGGAGTACAACACCACCGATGACCAGTACGGATAAAAAAAGATAGAAGAGGAGAAAATCGGGGCCGCGAAGATCAAAGGGATTCATGGCGCACCTCGGTGGAGAGAGTTTCCGCTCGCGAGTGCATGCGGCAAGCAAGATCGAGGAGAGGAAAGAAAAGACTAGGCGCTTCACCGGGAGCGGAGGCATGAGTTTCTTGCGTGGCAGCGAGGCGAGCGGAGAGTCGCGGCCAGTCAGGGATGGCCAGTTCGGCGCCCAATAATTGGAGGGCTTGCGAAGACGAGGCTGCTGGGCGGCCCTCAAGGTCCAGGAGCACGGCGGCATAGGAACGCAGGGGGCCGAGGGCACCTGCGATCAGGAGACTAAGTTGTTCTTCGCGGAGGCTGCGGGCAACGTAGGCGGCGCGGAGACGAAGAATCAGGTTGAGGAGCTGCTGGCGGAGCTGGCGGATTTCGGCATCGCGCGGGATAGAGAGAGAAGCGAAAGGGTCGTCGCCGAAGAGAACGGCACGGCGACGGCGAATGTCGGCGAACTTGGGGGCGAAGGAACGAGCGGCGTGAGGAATTTCATCTTTCAAAAGAAACATGGGATGGAGCTGGATGGCGGCTTGCGCGATGCGGAGCGGCTGGCGAAGCTGGTCGGCTTTGGGTTGGCTGAAGGAGGCGAGAACGAGAATGAGATTGAGGTCTGAGGTGGCGCGAAGCTGGCCTTCGGCGGCGCTGCCGAAGAGAACGACGGAAAGCAGGTCGGGGCCGAAAGCATCTTTTGCGGATCGCAAAAAAGAATTCAGAACCTCGGCGATAGGAGGAGGGAGCTGCGGCAGAGGAAGTGGCGTGGAGGAACTCATGAAAGACCTCACGCGTCACGGAATAGCTGCTGGGATGATGCTAGGATGGCGCGGGTGGAAAGTCAACGAATGACAATTCAAGATGGGGGTTCAACTTGAAATCCATTTCGCTTTGAAAAGCATCTCGTATGCGACCTCGGTCACTGAACGATTCTCATTCGTGATTGTGAAATCTTCCAAGCACGCACGATCAAGAACGGCGTTCAAGGCTGCAACGCGAGTGACATATTCCTGCCGTGATACACCTGATTCGCGTTTCTGGATGCGCAGCTGCATGGTTTCGAGGCTAGCAGTGAGGCGGCAGATGACCGTGCTGGTTGTTGAGACAATGGCACGACAGAGTTCCAGTTCAGCGCGGTCTTCCATCGCGCGCGCCAGCAAGAACCGCCGCACTCCGAAGGAAGTATAGTTCTTACAGACCGACTGAAGGTTGCGATACATCAGGCTATCGTTGGTGGCTGCGGAGGGAAGATGCACGAGGCCTAGCGCGTCCAAGTCGATCGCAGCGTGGGGAATTTGGCGCAATGCGAGGATGTCCGACGCTTCGCCCAGAACGGTTGTCTTGCCTGCTCCCATCGTGCCCGTAATGATCAGCAGCGATTCCGTAACCGATCCGTTGCTCAACGGGCCGCGCCGAGGGAATCGAGATGTGGAGAGATACCGCTGAAGGCGCTTTTTGAGCTGGAGATGACTTCGTTGGCGCCGAGGCTCTCGAGGATTTCGGTGAACTCGTCGAGATAGCAGCGGACGATGATGAGCGTTTTTTTGTTGCGGTCGCGGGCGCGCTTGGTCACAAGAAGAGCGGTTTCGATGTTGTTGGAAGTGATGATGACGAGCTTGGCCCGCTCGATGCCTGCGTCTGTGAGCGAGCTTTCCTGTTTGGCGTCATCCACGATGATGGGTTCGCCGTCGCGGATGAGGTCATCTACCGCGGCGGCATCTTTGTCGATCAAAACGTAAGGCTGCTTGGAGAGGCGGAGATGCTCGACGACGCGAATACCGAGGTGCGTGTAGCCAACGATGATGACGTGGTTCTGCATTTCCTTGGCGAGCATGCGGCATCCTTCCTGCGGATTGTAGCGCTGCAAGGCTTGTAGCAAGAAGATCGAAATGACGATGCCAAAGAGGACGCATTGGCCCCAGAAGGAATAGAGAACCCAGAAGGAGTCGGGGCGGGAGCGAAAATAGATAGCATCTAGAAAAGATTCGCCGAACGGCAGATGCTCCCAGAAGTGAAATGCGATGGTACCGAGGGCGAACCAAAGTGTGATGAGGACGAAGCCCCAGCGGCTTTGCCGCAGGAAGATCAGCAGGCGGATCCAGAGGAAGCGGCGCATGGTTAACGAGAGGCAGTGACTGCGCGCATTCTAGTCCGAGAATTGCGCTAGCGCTAGTGAATCAAGGTGAGAGTTGTGAAAAGGACGGACTTAGACTCGAAGAAATGGTAGGCCCGTGCGGACTCGAACCGCAGACCTCGTCCGTGTCAAGGACGCGCTCTAACCAACTGAGCTACGGGCCTACAATGATGGTAGTTTAGCACGACTCGCGGAGTTCTTAGGCTGGCGGACCAGGCTCAGTTGCAGCAAGGATGAGACAAATGATGAGGGTACGCATTGATGCGGAGTTGAAGGCGAAATGTCCGCGCGTGGGGTTGGCATGCATCACGGCGGAAGTGGAAGCGGGGCTGACGCCAGAGGGCTTGGATCACGAGTTGCGTAGTTGCGAAGAGAAGATCTTAGCGTTGCCGGAGCCGAGGGCGGTGCTGGAGTCGGCGGCGATTCTGGCGGCGAGAGCGGGGTACAAGGCGCTGGGCAAGGATCCGGCGAGGTATCGTGGGTCGGCGGAAGCGCTTTTGCGGCGGGTGATCGCGGGGAAGGGGTTGCCGCGGATTAATAATGTGGTGGACGTCATCAATTTGGTGAGTGTGGATAGCCGGTTGCCGGTGGGCCTGTATGACTTGGCGCAAGCGCAGGGCGATATTGTGTTTCGAGCGGGACGGGCTGGCGAGACGTACAAAGGAATTGGGAAATACGATTTGAATCTGGAAGGGTTGCCGGTGTTTTGCGATGCGGTTGGGCCGCACGGAAGTCCGACGAGCGATTCGGAGCGAACGATGGTGACCCTCGCGACGAAGAAGGTCGTTGCGATCATAGTTTCGTTCGGCGGCGCGGAGGGGCTTGAACGCTGGGCGGGGAGAATGTCTGAGTTGCTGAAACAATACGCCGTTGGAAGAGATATAGAAATTCAGATCATTCAATGAAGATTAACTCATGGCGCTTTTTGGCCTGGAACCGGGCATGTGGCTAGAACCTGCGCTCGGCGATCCACGTAGCCACCTCATCCGCCACGGAAAAATGTTGAGTGGAATCGTTTTCATAGCGTGCGCCTAGCGCGTAAGCATTCACTTCCAGAGGTATCGCCTCGTAGCTGCCACCACTCAGGAATCCACGTACGTAAAGCTCGGCAAAGCGAGGAATGCCGAGCTGGCGGTACTGTTCAACGTGAACAAGCTCGTGAAAAAGCAAACCATTTGTGAAGTCAACGTGGGACACAACATTGTCTGAAAGTGTAATCGCTGCCATCGTCGATTGATCTGGCAGGTTGTTGAAACCCAGGTTTCTCAACATGGGGTAGAAATCAGGGTTAGGTATGCGTTCCCCTTTCAGTACGAGTACGCGGGTACCGTCGATAAGTTGAGGCAAGAAGAATCTAGCCATCGCTTGTTTCTGTTCTGCGGACAACGGAATGGCCCGCGACCCGAAACGGTTCCGCTGAGCTTCGATGTACTGGGCCAAGAGGCTGGAGACTTGAGTAATTTGATCGGGGCTTAGGTGTTGAATTGGCAATTGGCTCTCGACAGTCGCCTATAGAGCGGTGGGTTGGGCGAGTTGAGATTCGTCCTCGCGGACACGGCCATTTAGGAAGCCGCGCGCGGCCAGGAGTTCGGCGTTGAGAAGGGCGGCGCCGGCGGCTCCACGGACCAGGTTGTGGGAGAGCAGAGTGAGCTTGATGTCAAGGAGCGGGCATTCGCGGACGCGGCCGACTACGGCGGCCATGCCGTTTCCGGCGTGGACGTCGCGGCGGGGTTGGGGGCGGTCCTCGCCATCGATGACGATCACCGGATGACGGATTGCAGAAGGCAGTGAGGCAAGTTCGGCGGTGACTTCAAAATTGCGCAGGGCTTCGCGGACTTCCTTTAAGCAGGCGATTTTTTTGAGGCTGACGGAAATGCACTCGAGGTGGCCTTCGAGGACCGGGACGCGATTGCAGTGGGCGCTTAGACCGAGGCCTGCGTCGATGAAACGCGCGCCATCCCATTTGCCGAGAAGTTTTTGGGGCTCGGACTCCATTTTTTCTTCTTCGCCGCTGATAAAGGGGATGACGTTGGCGTGTATGTCCATGGAAGCGACGCCGGGATAGCCTGCGCCGGAGACGGCCTGCAGCGTGACGGCGAAAACTTTTTCGAGGCCGAAGGCGTCCGCCAACGGCTTCAGGACGAGGACGAGACCGGCCGTCGAGCAATTCGGGTTGGTGACGATGAAGCCGCTGTCGTTGCCGCGATTTTTTTGCTGGGTGGGGATGGCGTCGAGGTGCGAGGCGTTGACCTCGGGAATAAGCAGAGGGACGTCGGGATCCATGCGGTGATTTTTGGAATTACTGACAACGGGATAGCCGGCGCGGGCGAAATCTTCTTCGGCGCCGCCCGCGACGCTCGAATCGAGCGCGGAAAAAACGAAGTCGCATTCAAGGCTTGGGTCGAGGCTCTTGACGACGAGGTTGCGCGCGGCCTCGGGGATGGGGCCGTCGAGGTGCCACCGCACGGCTTCTGCGTAGCTCTTGCCCGAAGACCGTTCTGAAGCGGCAACTTCGGTGAGCTCGAACCAAGGGTGACCGGCGAGAAGTTTTACCAGGCGCTGCCCTACTAGACCTGTTGCGCCTAAAACACCGGCGCGCCATTTTTTTGCGGCGCCGCCTGGCAGAGGACTTTCACTTTGCTGGGCGCCTTGCTGCGCCATGCCGGTCTTATCGCCATTCTCCGAAGAATGCGCGCTCATGCCGCACCTCCGGACTGCGCACGGCCATTTGAATTCTGAGGCAGGCCAATGCGTGTTCCTCGAACGTGCGGTTTAAATGTGTTGCGAATCCAGATAGTCATTTCCGTTTCCGCAGCCAATGGCAAGACGTGTGGATGAAGTACCTTCGCTCCGCTGGCTGCCAGGGCGTGCGCTTCATCATAGCTCAGGTCGTGTAGAAGTTTGGCTTCGACGGAGGCGTGGGGGTTTGATGTATAAATGCCGTCCACATCGGTCCAGATCACAAGCTCTTCAGCGTCCACAACGTGAGCAATGATCGCGCCAGAAAAATCGGAACTGTTGCGGCCGAGCGTGGTGATGCGACCGTCGGGAGTGGCGCCGATGAATCCGGTAACGACGGGAACGAGGTTGGCTTCGAGAAGGGGAAGGAGAATGCCGCGGCCTCGTTGTTTGGTTTCCTCCAACTGAGGCTTGGCCTCGCGGAAGGTGTCGCACGTGAGGACGAAGTCGGAGGAGGAAACCGGGACTGCGGCGACGCCGGATTTTTCGAGAGCAGCGGCGAAGAGGCGCGCGCTGAATCGTTCGCCAAACGAGGCGAGGCGATCGGCGAGTTCGGCGGTGGCCGCTACAGGGCCATCCAGCGGCACTTCGTGGAGAAGATCGCGAGCGAGAAGCTGAAGGCTGCGGCGAACACGATCGTGCTGCTCTTCGGCGAGTTGAAGATCCTGAAGCACGTTGAGGTGGAGATGAATGACGCCTTCGGCTTCATTACGCGCATGGGAACGCTTTCCTTCGACGAGGGAGCGCGAGATCGCGAGCAGACGGTCGGTGGCGCCCTTCATCGCAGACACAACGACGACGACGTTTGCGCCCCGCGCAGCCGCGCGGACAAGGTCCGCGGCATGCAACATGCGCTCGGCTCCGAGCAGAGAGCTGCCGCCAAACTTGAAGGCGACGACACTCTGGGGACTGCTTGCCTGGCCAACGCTCGCGGAGACAGCAAATCGCCCAGCAAAGGCAGCTTCCGCTTCCACATTTTCCTGCACGTGTTCGGAACTCATGACATCCGCTCCTGGATTCCGCTGGAGCGTCTCTGGCGGGGGTCTAAAAGAAGAAACCCACCACCAGGTTCGCTTCTGGCGGTGGGTTGGAAACTTTTTCTAGCTTGCTAGCTGTTTCTCCACGCGCCGGAAGCGAAAATAGTCTTCTTCGCCTTAGTCGAGGTAATCGACATAGACGTCGTAGTGGTAATTCGCTTCGTCGCGATGGAAATCATGCCGGGAAAAAGAGTAGCACAAGAAAAACCGGACGTATAGCAAAGACTGAGAAAGAGACTCAGGGCGGTTGTCCAGAAGTGGGTACGCTATTGCCGGCTCCAGATCTCGTGAAACGGACGAGAGCCCTCGAAAATTACTCACAACCTGCTTGCAATCAATCACTTACAGGACGCGAACTAAGTAGATAAAAAACCGTTTCGACTCAAGCGGCCACTCCGAGAAATCGGGGTGACCGCTTGTTTTTTTGTGGACGGTCTGCACGATACGGACCTTAGCCGTAACAAGACTATGTTTGGAAGATCAAGCTGGAGCAGGTGAGGCCGGACTCGGCTTTTTGGAGTTCGGAGATGTCGAGGGGTGTGACGTGGAAGCCGGCGGATTCGATGCGGACGAGAGTGTGCGGGAATGATTCGGGAAAAATGATTGTGTTGCCGAGCACCAGAGCGTTGGCGGCGTGGGGTTCGGCGGGATCGACGTCGATCCAGTTGTAGGCGGAAAAGGGCGCTGGATCGAACCAGGCTCGGTTGGCGAGCAGCGTATCGCGGCTGAGGCTGGTGACGGCGGACTTGAGATGCAGGCAGCCCGTCACAGGAACCGGGATGACTTCGTAGTCGTAGGGCGCCAGAATGGCAGAAAGTTGGCGAATGCCTTCGGCGTTGCTGCGTTTGGTGACGCCGACGAAAAGTTTGCGGCCGATGCGCAGGATGTCGCCACCCTCGAGGGTGCCGGGAAGCGTGACGCGCTCAAGTTTGCGAAATTTGGAAATGGCTTTCGCTAGCGAAATGGCTTCCGGGCGACGTGATTCGGTGCCCAGCGGAAAAATGACGGCTAGCTCATCGAGGACGATGGCGGGATCCTCGACGAACATGGAATCGGGGAGAGCCGGCTCGGCAGGGAGCGAAACGACGCAAGCGCCGAGTTTTTCGAGGAGGTTTTCATACGCGCGATGTTGCGCGCTGGCGATTTGTAGATCGATCGGCTGGCGGGGAATGAAGCTCAGTTCGCAATTTACGATGGCGGGGCTGACGGCGCGCGTGATGGCTGTGAGCATGTTGGGAGGCCAAGTTTACACGAGAATTCCGCGAAGGATTGAAGCTCGCGTGCGAAGAAGATAGACTCGGCGCGCAGGAACCGGCGAGGGGGAATTGCATGGGCGTTTTGCGAAGAGTAGGGAGCGGCGTTGCTGCGTGTGCATTGATACTCGGGACATGCAGCGCCCCGCCGGCTAGCGGTGCACAGGACAAGGCTACCGCGGCTGTAGACGAGGTGTTTGCGGATTTTACGAAAGCGGGTTCGCCGGGATGCGCGGTAGCGGTCTACAGAAATGGCAGGATCATTTATGCCAAAGGCTATGGCCTTGCAAATATCGAAGAAGATGTTGCTCTTACGCCAGAATCGGTATTCGACATTGGCTCGACTTCGAAGCAATTTACGGCTACGAGCATTCTGCTACTGGAAAAACAGGGGAAACTCTCGGTCAGCGACGACGTCCGGAAATACCTTCCTGAGTTGCCGGATTACGGATCGAAGATCACCATCCTGCATCTTCTGAATCACACCAGCGGGCTGCGCGATTACCTGACGCTGATGGAGCTCGCGGGCATCAACACGGACAGCGTGACCAACGACGAGGATGCGCTACAAATCATCACGCGGCAGAAAGCGCTGAACTTTGCGCCGGGGAGCGACTGGCTCTATAGCAACACGGGTTATTTTCTCTTGTCCATCATTGTGAAGCGCGTGAGCGGCAAGACGCTTCGCGAGTTCGCGGCGGAGAACATATTTTCTCCTCTCGGGATGACGCATACGCGGTACCGCGACGACCACACCGCTCTGATCCCCGAGCGCGCGATGGCCTACGACCCAAAAGAAAGGAAGGATGGTTACACGCTAAACGTCTCGTACTTCGAGCAGACAGGTGATGGCGCGGTGCACACCTCGGTCGAAGACCTGCTGAAATGGGATGAGAATTTCTACAGCGGGCAAGTGGGCGGGAAAGATTTCCTGGCAGAGCTTCAAGAGCCGGGCAAGCTCAACAGCGGCAAAGTGCTCGACTATGCGAAAGGATTGCGCATCTCTGATTACCGCGGATTGCACACCGTGAGCCATGGCGGCTCGTGGGGCGGCTACCGGGCGGAACTTTTGCGCTTCCCGGAGCAGCATTTTTCCGTGGCGTGCTTGTGTAACCGCGGAGACGCGAACCCTTCAAGACGCACGGTCCAGGTCGCGGACATTTATTTAGGAAGCATGATGAAACCGAAGGAAGAAAAGAAAGCTGCGGAACGCGAGGCGGGAGAGAAGAAGGAGATTCCACTGACTGCGGAACAACTTCGACACTACATGGGTGACTATTGGAGCAGCGAACTGGGTGTGACGTATCGCCTGGGAATTGTCGACGGCAAGCTAACGGTCGTGGGGATGCTGGATGGCAGCGGTTTTATGCATACGAACGCTCTGCCTCCAGATGGGTTTGCAGCGACGGGTCCGGATGAGTTCACTTTGAGCAAGATGCGGATCACGATTCACTTCGAGAGAGATTCGAATCAGGTGATGAGTGGGTTCACGCTGGATGCGGGGCGCACGCTAGGGATGATCTTTGCGCGCCGAGATGGCACGGAGAAGTAGGAGGCTTAATGGAAGCAGCGGCGGGAACGAGTTCGACCAGACGGGTGGCGGCGATTGTCATGATACTTCTGGGAGGGGCTGCGCTGTGGTGGCTGGGCGGCAGCGGAGCGAATGTCACGGCTGGTAAAGGCGCCTTGTCTCAGTCGATCGCGTCAGGGCAGCAGCAAACAGGCGCGAACGATCCGCGTCTTGCGGGCGCGCACCGCTTCGAAGACGGCGGTTGGATCTATGTGCATCTTGAAGGCGATCCGGCGACGGTGGGTTTTCAGCATGGCTACTTGCTGGCAGCAGATATAGAGGATGGGTTCGCGGCCGTCAGCGCCGGAATGATGCATGAAACGCAGCGCGACTGGGCATTTTTCCGAAAGGCTGCACATGAAATGCTCTGGCCTAAGATTGATGCCGAGTACCAGCAGGAATTGCAGGGAATTGCGGATGGTCTGCACGCACGAACCGGTTCAAAGCTGGACGTGGACGACATCGTGGCCATGAACGCGTTTGAAGAGCTGCCGGATTACTACGTGCCTTGGTACAACAAGCAGCAAAAAGTGGCGCATGCGCCGAATTTGAAGAGTCCCGGAAATTGCAGCGCTTTTGTGGCGACAGGGAGCTGGACGAAAGACGGAAAGATCGTCATGGCGCATAACAACTGGACAAGTTATGCGAACGGAGAGCGCTGGCGCATTGTCTTTGACATTGCTCCGAAGACCGGCCACCGAATATTGATGGATGGGTTTCCGGGCGTGATCGCGAGTGACGACGACTTCGGCATCAACAGCGACGGCCTAATGGTGACGGAGACGACCATCACGCAGTTCGAGGGCTGGGATCCCGACGGGAAGGCCGAATTTGTACGCGCGAGGAAGGCTCTGCAATACGCAGGTTCGATCGACGAGTACGTGACGATCATGCTCGACGGCAACAACGGCGGCTACGCCAACGACTGGCTTTTGGGCGACAGCAAGACCGGCGAGATCGCGCAGCTTGAGCTGGGGCTGAAGGCTTACAAATTGTGGCGAACGAAAGACGGCGCGTTCGCGGGATCGAACTGGGCGCGCGATCCGAAAGTGATCAAAGCGGATGCGCCGCAATTCGAACCGGGCAATCTCGAAATTTCACCCAATGCGCGGCGCGTGCGATGGGATACGCTGCTGAAAGAGAACAAAGGCAAGATCGACGTGGACCTTGCAGAGAAAATGCTCGGTGATCATGTCGATAGTTATCACCAGAAACCGGAAACGAATGAGAGGACACTCTGCGGGCACGTGGATTCCTCGCCGCGCGGCGTAGATGTGTGGGGATGGACGCCATATTTTCCCGGTGGCGCCGTGCAAGCCAAAGCGACGGATTCCGGCATGACGAAAGAGATGAAAATGGTGGCGCGGGTCGGACATCCGTGCGGAGAAGACTTTTTAGCAAAACCGTTTCTCGCGGCGCATCCGGAATACGCCTGGCAGGAGCCGTACTTACGCGACATGAAGGCGGGGCCGTGGACGGAGTTTCATTCCGGGGAAACAGCAGTCTCGCAAAAACAGTAGTGCGCGAGCAGAATAGAAAGCTTTATAGCCAGTTCAAGTACGTCGGCAGTATTTTACAAAAGATAACTTCTCGATATTGACTACGGCCAGCGCGTAGCTTGCGCGAAATGACCAATAAGTAGAGTGGTGATGGTAATGCCGGCGCCGAGAAGCATTCCGGCGAGGATGAGTCCGACGACGCTGAGAGGTATCCAGAACCCGGAACGTGCTGCCGCGGGTTCCTTGGCGAGGACCGGAGCGGCGATTGCCGGAGTGTTCTCAGGCACGGCCTCAAGCACGAGCGGCGCGCCGGGAACATCAGAGGCTTCAGAGGACACCACAAGACAGTACCCTTTGCGAGGAATCGTCTCTATGTAAAGAGGCTTTTCCGTGGAATCACCGAGTGCCTGACGAAGCTTGTTCACCGTTGTGTTGACGTTGGCGTCGTAATTTACGTGCGTGTCGGCGGGCCAGAGGCGTTGCCGCAATTCCTCGCGGGTTACAACCTCGCCGGGCTTGTCCAAGAGCGCGACCAGGACTTGATACACCTTTCCTTGCAGTTTGAGTCGCAAGCCATTCTTGGTTACTTCTTGCCGCTGCTGATCGACCTGAAACGGACCAAAACGCATAAAACGCGGGCCTAAAAGAGGCGCGAAGTTCGATCGTTCGTCCATCCCGGTATCCAGAGTTGGGATAGCGTTTAGAGTCATACACCCCATCCTATATAGACATTAGACGCACAAATCGTCCGGGTGTTTGCTGGAGAATACGAGATTCCGATGAAGAAGTTTCCTTTTTTTCGAGATAACGAGTTCGCGCAACAAAGAACAGACGGAAACGACCTTCCAAAGGTTTCGGCAGTCCGGATAAAATCTATTTTTAATACATTTATAAAATATGTATAAGTGTTGGCCGAATGCGAACAGTTGTCCGTTATTGGGACAGACGTGTCGTTCAAACACGATTCAGGGAAGCCTAAATACAATTTCTTGGATTTGGTCCCGCACCGCGCTTAATTTTCTTGGTGAGGAGATGTAATCGCTTGCGAGCGAGCTGCGCCAGGGCGCCCAGGCCAAAAACCTGCAGACAATCTAATTTGCTCCGCTTGCTGCACCCTGCGGCAGAGTCATGATTTCGACGCTCGACGGAAATCGCTTGGAGCGATAAACGTGCTGGGTTGCCTTCTGGTAGTCGGAATCCTTCGCTTCGAATATATTGGGAATAAATCTCTGCGGATTGCGGTCATACAGGGGAAACCAACTGCTCTGCACCTGGACCATGATGCGATGGCCCCTTTTGAAAACGTGATCCGCAGTATGGAGATCGATCGTAAAAGGGGTCACCTCGCCCGGCTTGAGCGGCTCCGGCTTTTCGAAGGAATTGTGGTAGCGGCCACGGAAAATCTCGTCGGAAATCATCAGTTCGTAGCCGGAGAGTTTCCAGTCGTCAGGATATTTTTGCGGATAAACGTCGATCAATTTAACGATCCAATCGCTATCGCTGCCGCTTGTGGAGGCAAATAATTTCGCGGTGACTTGGCCCGCGAGCGTGATGTCTTCCGTAAGATCTTCCGTTTGCCACGTCAGCACATCAGGGCGCTCGTCAACGAAGCGCTGATCCTGCACAAGCCAGGTATACCAACTGCCCGGATGATCCTCGGGATAGGTCATGTCGACGGGGCGATGGCGATAGGGTACGGGATGCGCGGGATCGCTGACGTAGCTGTCGAAGGCGTCAGCGGAATCCGTTTGCGGGGCATCGAAGGAAAGTCTTCCGTCCTCGCGGAAATAGAGGTTCTTGGTCTGTGCTTCGCGCGGCGGCCAGGAATTAAATTGAACCCAGTTGTCGCTCCCGGTTTGGAACAGCAGCGCTTCCTTGAGCGGCAGAGCGCCTTTGTCCTTGAGCCAGTATTCGAACCAGGGAACTTCGATCTTCTGACGAAAATAAACGGACGTGTCACTGCCAAAGGGAATCGCGCCGAGGGACTTGCCGGAGCCGCCGCCCCATCCGCCATGATTCCACGGCCCCGCGACGAGATAATTGAGATGCTTTGAGTCCGATTTTTCCAGGCGGGCATAGGTCGCCATCGGCCCGTAAAAATCTTCCTGGTCCCACCAGCCAGCGACGTTGAGATTCGGGACCGTGGGTTCTTTCAAGCCGTAAGCGACCGCGAGGCGCTTCCAAAAATCGTCGTAACTTGCGTGGGCGACGAATTCGTTCCAAGTTGGCAATTTCCCGTGGAAGTACTTTACATTTGCGTTGGAGAGCGCGCCGAGCCGGAGATAAAAATCGTAAACGTCGAAGCGGTCGAAGGAAAAGCTGAAATTCTCGTTCGAGGATTCCAGGAGCGCGGTGTATTCGAAAGCATAGCTCAAGCGAAAGGCGCCATTATGGAAGAAATCGTCGCCGAGCCAGGTATCTCCCATGCAAGCCTGTTCGGAAACGGCCTTCAATGCGGGATGCGGGTTAATCATTCCCATGGTGACAAGGAAACCGTCATAAGAAATGCCGTCGAGACCGACGCGGCCGTTGTTGTTCGGGACATTTTTCACTAGCCAGTCGATCGTGTCGTAAGTGTCGGTGCTTTCGTCCACGCCTTTGGGATCGCTCGGATCATGCAGCGGGCGAAGCATGACGAATTTTCCCTCGGAGCCGTAGCGCCCGCGTATATCCTGAAACGCGAAGATGTAGCCCTCCGTAACCATGTCGGAGTAGCGATAGATCATGCTGCTGATGCCCTTGTCCGCACTAGAGATTCCGTAAGGAGTCCGATTCATGAGGATTGGCAGCGGCGTTGTGGCGTTTTTCGGCGTGTACAATTCAGTGTGCAGCTTGACGCCGTCGCGCATCGGAATCATGACTTCTGTTTTGTTGAAGATTGCGGAAAAATCGGGACGTTGCCGCTGTGGCGTTGCTCCAAACCGCGGCACGAACAAAAATCCGGCTAGAACGAGGAAAACCGTGGCGCAGCCTACTTTACGGATGGAACGCATCGAGAGTCTCCCCGAGTGACGTGGATGATCGTCATTTTTTCAGCGAAGTCGAGAATATCACAAGCGATTCAGGGCGACGATTTCACGCGAAATTTCGTTTGCTGATAAAAAATCGCTAGTTGCCAGTTGTTGCCGGCGCAAGTGAAAGTACGACTCCCGAAGGATATTCCTTTGAACGGTAGATTCGCTGAGTCGCTTTCTGATAGTCAGACTCTTTCGCCTCAAAAATGTTGAGGACAAATTTCTGCGGATTGCGATCGATGATGGGGAACCAGGTGCTCTGTACTTGCACCATGATGCGATGGCCCTTCTTGAATACGTGATTCGCGGTGTGCAGATCAATTGTGAAGGGTGTGATGGCGTCTGGCGTGATGGGTTCCGGTTTTTCAAACGACTTGCGGAAACGCCCGCGGAAGACTTCATCCGCAATCATCAATTCGTAGCCGGAGAGTTTCCAGTCGTCAGGATATTTTTCCGGATACACGTCGATCAGTTTGACGATCCAATCGGAATCGCTTCCGGTAGTGGAAGCAAAAAGTTTTGCCGTTACGCTGCCCGTCACCGTCATGTCTTCGGTGAGTTCCTCGGTCTGCCAAGTCAGCACGTCCGGGCGATTGTCGACGAACCGCTGGTCCTCGACGAGCCAGGTGGGCCAGCCGCCGGGATGATCGTCGGGATAAGTCATGTCGATTGGACGATGGCGATAGGGGACGGGATGAGCGGGGTCGCTGACATAGCTATCGAACGATTGCGGCGTGGTCACTTGCGGCGGGTCGAAAGAGAGCTTGCCGTCTTCGCGGAAGTAGATTTCTCGCGTTGCTGCATCGTGCGGGGGCCAGGAATCAAACTGCACCCATTGGTTGCTTCCCGTTTGAAAAAGCAGCGCTTCTTTGAGCGGCAGACTGCCCTTGTTCTTTAGCCAGTAGGCGAACCAGGGCGCTTCAATCTTTTGGCGGAAGTAGAGTGATGTGTCACTGCCGAAAGGAATGGCGCCAAGGGATTTGCCAGAGCTGCGGGCCCAGCCGCCGTGATTCCACGGGCCTGCGACGAGATAGTTCAGGTGGTCCGGATCATTTTTCTCGAGCAGCTCATAGATCTTCATCGGCCCGTACGCGTCCTCCTGATCCCACCAACCAGCTACATTCAAATTCGGCACCTTGGGTTTTGTCAGAATGTAAGGCATGGACTCCTGCTTCCAGAAGGCGTCGTAATTCGGGTGCGCGACGAAATCTTTCCATGTTGGCAGCGTCCCGTGAACGTAATTTTTGTCGGCATTCGAAAGCGCGCCGAGACGCAGATACCATTCATAGGTGTCGAACTGATCGAACTTAAATGCAAAATTCGTTTTACCCGTCTCCATCATAGTGGAGTATTCGAAGCCGTAGCTAAGACGGAATGCGCCGTTGTGATGAAAATCGTCACCGAGAAACATGTCCGCGGGAGAAGCTTGCTCGGAAACGGCTTTGAGCGCGGGATGGGGTTCGAGCATTCCCATCACCGTGAGCCAGCCGCCGTAGGAGATACCTACAAGACCAGTGCGGCCGTTGTTATGCGGGACGTTCTTCACGAGCCAATCGATCGTGTCGTAAGTGTCAGTGCCCTCGTCGATGGCTTTCGGATCTTTTGGATCGCGAACAGGGCGCTGCATGACAAATGTTCCTTCAGATCCGTAGCGGCCGCGTATATCTTGAAAAACGAAAATATAGTCGTCGGGAATCATCTCGGCATAGCGCGCGAGGATGCGGCTGTAACCCTTATCATCGTCGTGTATTCCGTAAGGAGTCCGCTCAATGACGATAGGAAGCGGCTCGGTGGAATTTTTTGGAGCGTAGATTTCCGTGTGCAGCTTGACGCCATCGCGCGCCGCGATCATGACGTCCGTTTTGTCAAAAAGCAGTGAATAATCCGGCGAATTCGGCGCTTGAGCGCGGCCGGTAAACGCAAATAGCAGCAGGATAGCTACAGCCCACAGATAGACTCTGCCGTTCCACGGCAAACGCGCGAATCGCATTGCAATTCCCTCCAGCAACTCCACCTTAGAATCAGGCGATCCAACCTGGGTGAGGATAGTACACGAAACGCGCGGAGAAACAGATGTTTCAATTTCCCCTCTGTCACGGAACGTTGGCTTCGAGAGCAACAGCCAAGAATGGCTGTCCCACCTGCGCCCGGTCTGCTAAACTATAGGTTGCTCGACCACACCTGAGAACAGAGGAGATTCGTCCGGGCTGCTGGTTGTTTCAGCAGCTATTTTTGTCTTTGCAGTGACTGCCGCTGAGTAGTCCGCAGACCGACGTAGAAATCATGAGCCAAAATATTCGTAATATCGCCATTATCGCGCACGTAGACCACGGCAAAACGACGCTGGTCGACGCCATGCTGCGTCAGAGCGGAATTTTCCGCGCCAACGAGGCGCTTGTCGAACGCGTGATGGATTCCAACGACCTCGAGCGCGAGCGCGGGATCACCATTCTTGCGAAAAATACGGCGCTTTTTTTCCACGACACGAAGATCAATATCGTAGACACGCCCGGCCACAGCGATTTTGGTGGTGAAGTCGAGCGCGCTCTACGCATGGTCGACGGAGTTGTGGTGCTGGTGGATGCCAGCGAAGGGCCGCTGCCGCAAACGCGGTACGTCCTTCAGAAGGCGTTGGCTGCCAAGCTGCCTCCCGTGATTGTACTGAACAAGATCGACCGCACGGATGCTCGTGCAAAAGAAGTGCTCGACGAAATCTACGACCTGTTTATCGACCTGGACGCCACGGAAGACCAGCTCGATTTTCCCGTGGTCTACACAAACGCGCGCGAAGGCATCGCGCACCGGCAAATCGGGGACAGCTCGAAGGATCTCCTCCCGCTGTTTGAAACCATCGTGAAAAGCATTCCTGCGCCGCCCGGCGATCCGGATGGCGTCTTGCAAATTCAGGTTATGAATTTGGATTACAGCGATTTTCTTGGGCGCATCGCGATTGGCCGTGTATTTAACGGCACTCTGAAACGCGGTGAGGATGTCGGCATCAGCAAGCTGGACGGAAAGCTAATCTCCACGCGGATCACCAAGCTGTACACCTTCCGTGGACTCGAACGTGATGAAGCGGAAGCGGTTGGCGCGGGCGATCTTGTCGCCATCGCCGGAGTGGAAGGAATTCAGATCGGCGAGAGCATCACGGACCTTCAAAATCCACAGCCTTTGGAACCACTGCTGATCGACGAGCCAACGCTCGCCATGATTTTCACGGTGAACAGCAGCCCTCTTTCGGGCAAAGAAGGAAGTTATCTGACTTCGCGCGACCTGCGCGACCGCCTGGCGAAAGAGTTGCTCACAAACGTTTCGATTCGCGTGGAAGATACCGACACACCGGAATCGTTTCGCGTGCTAGGGCGCGGCGAACTTCAGCTCGCCATCCTGATCGAGACCATGCGACGTGAAGGCTTCGAGCTGATGGTCGGCAAACCGGAAATCGTCGTGCGCACGGAAAACGGCAAGAAACTCGAGCCGCTCGAGCGCCTGGTCATCGACGTGCCCGAAAATTTTATCGGGATCATTCTGGAAACCCTGGGCAGCCGGCGCGGCGAAATGCTCAAAATGAGCAATCACAACTCCGGACGTGTGCGCATGGACTTTAAAATTCCTTCGCGCGGGCTGATCGGTCTACGCAGCCAGTTGCTGACGGACACGCGCGGCACGGCGTTGATACACTCGATTTTCGATGGCTGGACAGACTATGCGGGCGAAATGGCGCTGCGCCCAACGGGCGCGCTGGTCGCTGACCGTTCTGGACCATCGACGGCTTTCGCGCTTTGGAATCTTCAAGAACGCGGCGAATTGTTCATCGGTCCCGCCATCGAAGTCTACGAAGGCATGGTCATCGGAGAAAATTCTCGCGAGCAGGACATGGAAGTGAACGTCACTAAGGAAAAGAAGCAGACGAATATGCGTTCGTCCAGCGCGGATGAGGCCATCCGGCTGATTCCGCACCGCGAACTCAGCCTCGAACAGGCGATCGAATTCATCGCTGACGACGAATTCGTCGAAATCACGCCGAAGTCGATTCGCCTGCGAAAAAAGGTTCTGCAAGCCAACAAGCGTCCGCGCCGCTGGCAGGAAATTCGGGCCAGCCACGAGACGGCACGCTGACAATTCTCTTTTGAAGCGGCTTTGCGTTTAGTGGCCTGACTTCTCTAACAATTCCGCTAAGTATTGCTTCCAAAGTTCCGCCCAAGTGTGCGTGCCGTGGCCGTGCGTATTTTCGCTGGCGGGAATCAGGACGAATTTTGCGTTTTGCACTTTTTTGATTTCGCGCTCGGCGATGCCTAGCTCAGGCGGATTAATGAAGTCGTCGCCGGAATTGATGTACATCATCGGCGCCTTGATTTTGCCGAGTTGCTGCGAGGGATCGTAATTGCGCGAGGCGTTGACCTGGTACAAGAGATCGTTGGCGTCCAGCGCAGCGAATCTCGCGCGGAAATAGTCGTCGAGGTACTTGTCCGCCGCATCTCGCGTCGGCAGAGCTTTCTGCATGGGGATCGGCGCAGCTCCCGCGATCAACAGAAAATCCATCGCCGTCCGCAGGGCCTGCTTCGGTTCTTCTTTGTAGTCGCCGCCTTTCCATTCTGGGTCCTCGCGAATTGCATCCATCACCATCTTGCGCCACACGCGGTTGCGCCCGGCGATTTGCACCGGCACGCACGCCAGCGGCATGAGCGCGTCCATGAAATCGGGATACGTCTCGCCCCAGACGAAAGAATGCATGCAGCCCATCGAGGTGCCCATCACCAACCGCAGGTGATTGACGCCCAGCCCTTCGCTCACGAGACGGTAGTGCGCGGCAACCATGTCGTCGTAGTCGTATTGGGGGAAGTGCGCGTGCAGACCGTCACTGGGCTTGGATGATTTTCCGTGGCCGATCCCGTCGGGAAGAATTATGAAGTAGCGCGTGGCATCGAGAAGTTGGCCCGGACCAAAAAGGACGCCGGCAAATTGCGACGCGAAAAACTGCTGCCCAGTGCCGCCGGTTCCATGAAGAATGAGCACGGCGTTGGTCGTGTGTCCCGCTGCATCCTTCACCGGCTTGCCGAGAGTCGTGTAATGCAAACGCAATTCCGGCAGCGACTCGCCCGAATGGAATTGAAAGTTGTGAACGACAAAGTCGCCTTCCGTGGCTGCGGCGCTGATTGGCTGCTGGGCGGCGCAAGGCAGAGCCGCCAGAACCATTGGTACCAGCATCGCGCCGAAAAACTGTTTGAAGAATTTGATCATCTCTCACCTCTGCGGACAAAAAATCTATCACAAACCAGAGAACGCGGCCTTGCATGGACACTTGTTACGCGGACCCTTGTATTGCTCTGGTCCTATGAATAGACTGCAACGCGCTGCAAAATTCCTAGGGCGCGAGGTAGTTCAATGCGAAGAATTTTTCTTTCCGGCGTGTGTCTGCTGTTCTTGCCTTCTCTCGCCTGGTGCCAGACGAAGCCGAAACTTTCGCCTGCCGTGACCGCCTTCGTGAAGGAAGACGCGGCCATCATCGCGCTGACGCACGTGCGCGTAGTGGATGGAACCGGCGAAACTGCTCGTGCGGATCAAACGCTAGTTATTGCAGACGGAAAAATCACTGCACTCGGCGATTCCGCCACCACGAAAATCCCCGACGGCGCAAAAGTGCTCGACCTCCCCGGCCGCAGCGTGATTCCAGGACTTGTCGGCATGCACGATCACATGTTCTATCCCGCTCCTGGTGGCGGGCTGCCACTCTATCCCGAGCATGCTTCGAGTTTCCCGCGTCTCTATTTGGCAGGCGGCGTCACTTCGATTAGAACGACGGGCAGCCTTGAACCCTACGCTGACCTCGAACTCAAGCAAGCCATCGATGCCGGAAAACTCGCCGGTCCAAAGATCCACGTCACCGGTCCATATCTCGAAGGTGAAGGCGCCTTCGCGCTGCAGATGCATCAACTGAAAGACGCCGAAGACGCGCGCCAAATGGTGGAATTCTGGATTGCACGAGGCGCTACTTCTTTCAAGGCATACATGAACATCACGCCGGACGAGTTGGCCGCTGCCGTAAAAGCCGCCCATACTCACGGAATCAAAGTCACCGGCCACCTTTGCTCGATCGGTTTCCGCGAAGCAGCCGCACTCGGCATCGACGACCTGGAGCACGGCATCGAAGTGGATACGGAATTTCTTCAGGATAAGAAACCAGGCGTCTGCCCCAACCCCCAAGCCGCGGCAAAAGCGCTGCTCTCGGTTGATATGGCAAGCAAACCGATGCAAGACATGATTCACGATCTGATTGCGCATCACGTTGCAGTCACTTCCACGCTGCCTGTATTCGAAACTTCCGTGCCGGGACGGGCTCCGCTCGACAGCCGCGTGCTGGACGCGATGACTCCTGAAGCGCGCATCGCTTATCTGACGAGACGTGCGCGAATTTCCGATAACGCCGCAACTTCGGACGCGCCGGCAATCTTCAAGAAGGAACTAGAATTCGAGCACGAATTTTCAAAGCAAGGCGGACTCCTGCTGGCAGGTCTCGATCCGACCGGATACGGCGGCGTGATCGCCGGCTTCGGAGACCAGCGTGAAGTCGAGTTGCTTGTGGAAGCAGGCTTTACGCCGCTCGAAGCCATACACATTGCAACATCCAACGGCGCTCAATTTCTCGGCGAACTGGACAAGATTGGCACGCTTGCAGTCGGCAAAGCCGCCGACATTGTCGTCTTGCAGGGAGACCCTTCGGCCAATATCAAGGACATTGAGAAAGTGGAGCTCGTCTTCAAAGACGGTCTCGGCTACGACTCCGCCAAACTCATCGACTCCGCAAAAGGAATGGTTGGCCTGCGTTAAGCCGCTGAAGCAACAGATCCGCGCCGCAACGCAACGCCTCGTCATACGCGTTGCAGCTAAGGTAGAAGTATTTTTCCGTCCGCGGTCGGCAAAGCTAGACCTACTTCGTGGGCCAGTGTAGGCGCCACGTCGCGCATATCAATAGTCCCAAGCGACTTGCCAACTGGAACGCCCGGCCCAATCAAAAAGAACGACGCATGCAAATCCGGCAGATCCGGCATCGCACCGTGCGCGCCGCCAACTTTTGTTTTGGAAAGAACGGGCCCCTCAAGAGCCGACCCCGTCCGCCACCCAGATTTGAGCCCTACAAAAAACGACGCCGTCGGATAACCTCCCCCCTTATGCAGCTCCTCCGCCTCCAGGATGCGGTCAACCCCGTTGGCCGGATCGCTCGCTACCTTTGCAAGCAACTCGCGCACCTGCGACAGAGTCGCGCTATCGCCAGGATCTTTCAGCACAATCGCAGCCGACCCGCCAGTTGGCCACGGGATCGCCTTCCAGTCCGTAATTTTCTCCTTATCGTTGACGGTGACCAGCTTCGCCTCAATAAACAAAGGAAACAAATTCAATTGCGCATCCGTTCGAACAAACCCGTGGTCGGAGACAACAGCGATGTACGCCTGGCGAGGTGCAAGCTTCTCGGCCGTCGCGCGGATTCTCCCGATCGTCGCATCAATACTCTCAAGAACAGCGATGTCTTCGGGACTGAACGGCCCGGTTTGGTGCTGGATGTGATCGAGCGAGCTGAGATGAAGCGTCAATAAACTGGGACGTTTCTTCTCGAGGATCCACTCCGTATACCGGCCCAGGATCTCGTCCCCTTTGGCCGACGTGTCGCTTCCGTCGCGAAATTCGCCGAGTTCAGCTCCAGCCTCTTCCAGCAATCCGCGCGTCGAAAGCGCGCGCAGCAATTTCGCATCGTCCGGCGTGTTCGCACGCCAATATTCAGGAATGTTCCAGGTAATGTGCGCGCCGACGGTAACCGGCCACTGAATGCTCGCAGTCGTCCGTCCCGCCGCGGCCGCAACGTCCCAGAGTGTAGGCACGCGAATATCTTCCGTGTACCAATACCAGCCCTCCTGGTTCTGCCGCAGCGGATCAAACGTAGCATTCGCGAGAATTCCATGCTTCGCCGGCCATACGCCGGTAACCAGAGTCGTGTGGCTCGGATAGGTCACGGTAGGTACAACTCCCACCACTCCTTCGGCGTACGTCCCCTCTTTTAAGAAGCGCCGCAGGTTCGGCACCTTCGCGCCGTGCGCGTCCGCCGCAGTGATGTAGTCCGGACGCATCCCGTCCACAGAAATCATCACCAGCAGCGGCGTCGCCTGCTGCTGCGCCCGCGGGTTCGCCGCGAAAAGAAAAACAGCCGCAACCCCAAAAACGAGAAAAACAGCCCTGACCCGCCGCCAGCTCAAAATCCGAAAATTCCTAGGGGTACGCATAATGTGCAAAAGGATACTCCAAGCCCCTATGAGGATTTTACAAAGTCGCGATAGAAGGATAAATTAGATGTGAACAGCGCTGGACCATGCGGGTGACCGGGTGTCTCAATTCGACCTATTCCCCGGGACAGGATTGTTGTAGAGTCTAGCGCTCATGTGCAGCCCGCTGCTGGCCCGTTGTAACGAAATGGCTTAGCAAATTGGTAGTGCTCTCTGGCGGAGCTTTCGCGCAGAATCGACAGGTGGAATCCGTGAATATTGGACCCTCGAATGGGGCCTCAAACTCGCACTGCACCATCGCTGCAACAGCTACAGCTCTGCCTCCGTATACGATGACTCGCGAGGAAGTGAAGTATTATCTGGGACGAGTCTTCGACATACCGGATCGGCGCCTGGAAGCGCTGTTGGCTATCGCGGATAACGCGCAGGTGCACAAGCGCTACTCGATTTTCCCGATCGAATATACGGTTGAGCCGCGCCCGCTCTCGAAGACCAACGAGGAGTACATCGAGCACGCGGTGAAACTCGGCCGCCAAGCAGCGGAAGACTGTTTGCAGCGCGCCGGTCTGCGCCCGGACGAAGTGGATCTCATCATCACCGTCTCCTGCACAGGATTCATGATCCCCTCATTGGACGCCCACCTCATCAATCTGATGGGATTCCGTCCAAATGTGCGCCGCATGCCCTTCACCGAACTTGGATGCGCCGCAGGGGCGATGGCCCTCAGCCGCGCTGCGGATTATTTGAAAGCCCATCCTGGCGGAAATGTGCTGATCATTTCAGTCGAGTTGCCTTCACTCACCTTTCAGCGCAAGGACATCTCTCAGGCGAATTTGATCTCCTCGATACTTTTCGGCGACGGAGCTGCCGCGGTCCTGGTGACGGGAAGAGAGCAAAAAGGCCCTAAGATTCTCGTCTCGGAAACCTACACGTTCCCCGATTCTCTGGGTGCCATGGGCTTCGACTTGCGCGACTCGGGCTTTCACATTTTGCTCTCGAAAGACGTGCCCGAAATGATCGGCCTAAAAATTCGCGGTCTCGTGGATGGATTTCTCGAACGCCACGGCCGCAAACAGGAAGACATAAAAGGATGGATTTTGCATCCTGGCGGCGCGCGCTTGCTGGGCAATGTTGAAAAAGAATTGGGGCTCTGCAAGTGTGATACGCAACCCTCTTGGGATATTCTCAGCAACGTCGGCAATCTTTCCAGCGCTACCATTCTCTTCATCTTGCAGGAATGGATGCAAAAGCGGCCTCTCAAATCGGGTGAATATGCGCTTGCGGCCGCCTTCGGCCCGGGATTCAGCGCCGAATTTCTCCTGCTGCAATGGACCTAAGCGTCATCGCGTTTCTCGGCCTGCTCGTGGCCGTAGCTCTGCTCCGCATTGTGGAGTTGCAAATTTCGCGCCGTCATCAGAAGGAGATGATCGCGCGCGGCGCGGCAAAGGTGGAAGAGCCCAGATTCCGCTGGATGGTCCTGCTCCATACCGCGGTGCTGATTGGTGCCGCGCTCGAAGTTGTTCTTCTTCGGCGCCCATTTATCCCGATTTTGGCCGCGGTCATGTTCGCGATATTCCTGGCGGCGAATGTCGTGCGCTGGTGGGTTATACGCACGCTGGGGAATCACTGGAACGTGCAGGTCATGGATTCGACCAGCCTCGGCGTCATTTCCTCGGGACCGTTCCGTTATGTCCGTCACCCAAATTATGCTGCGGTCTTTGCCGAGATGCTGTCACTGCCCTTGATTCACACGGCATGGATTACCGCCCTCATTGGTTCGCTCGCACACATCGGTGTACTCACGATGCGACTTTCCACGGAAGAGCGAGTTCTTCTGGCCAATCCCGAATATCAGGCCACCATGGCCAATAAACCGAGATTCATTCCCGGTGTTTTCTGAATAAAAGAATTGGCTTTTCCTGGCGCATTCCAGCCCTTGCGCTGTTTGTTTCGCTCACCCCCTCCATGTCTTCTGCGCAAACAGCCATAGATGGCAGCGATTCCGCCTTCACCGAGGTACCAGAGCTGAAGGAAGGCTTCCGCTTGCTCTATGTGCAGAAGTATCCCGAAGCCCGGGAAAAGTTTTCCGCGTGGACTTCCGAGCACCCCGCCGATCCGTTTGGTTTTGTAGCTACGGCTGCGAGCTTCCTTTTTGAGGAGTTCTACCGCCAGAGTGTTTTGACCAGCGACTTTTTTCTGGACGACAAAAAGTTTCTTCGCGGTATCGAGGGCAAGCCCGATCCCGAGCGCATGAAAAACTTCGATGCGGAGTTGGCGCAAGCCCGCAAGCTCGCCAACGCACGCCTCTCGAAGGACAAGAATGACGCTGCGGGACTCTTTGCTTTGACGATGGCCGCCGGCATGGAATCCAACGCCGACAGCATCCTTGAAAAAAAGCATCTCGATGGCCTGAAAAGAATGAAAGAAGCCAACGAACACGCCAAGCTGCTCCTGGCGCACCGCCCCGATGCGAACGATGCATGGGTCGCGCCCGGCTCGGCGGATTACATCATCGGTTGCCTCTCCGGTGGGACGCGCATGGTTTTGTGGTTTGGCGGCATTCACGGCGACAAGAAGCTCGGCATGGAATTGGTCGGAAAAACGGCTGATAAAGGCCGGTATCTCGAGCCATTTGCGAAAGTTCTTCTGGCGCTGGCAGCGCGGCGCGAAAAACAGGATGCCTTGGCGCAAAAGCTCTTGCATGAATTGACCGAGGAATTTCCCGACAGCCCGCTCTTCGCTGCGGAATATGCGAAGGTCATGGGCCGGCCTATTCCAACCGAGATGAAGCCGAATTAGGTTCGCGGTGCCAATAACTTCTATCTTTCAAAGACACAAGTGGCCTTTGGTTTTCCCGTTTAGTGGTTCGTTCATGATTCATCTCGGTGTTGCGCAAATTTCGTCGCGCTAGGACTCTAATGCACTAGAATTGCATTCCCGGACTGTCCCGAACCGGCAAAGATATTTAAAAGGCGGTGGCTTGTGTTTCAACAGGACCTCTTAAAAGGCCGGGCGATCTTCTTGACAGGCGGCGGAACGGGCTTGGGCCGGTCCATGGCTATGCGTTTTGCCGAGCTTGGCGCTCGGATGTACCTCGTCGGCCGCCGCGAAGAACCGCTGAAGGAAGTTTGTTCGGAAATTCACCGCGCGGGCGGCTCAGCGGCGTTCACTACCTGCGACGTGCGCGATTACGGCGCGGTCGAGGCCGCCGCGGAAAAAGCCGAGCAGCAGTTTGGTCGCATCGATACGGTCGTCAATAACGCCGCTGGAAATTTCATCGCGCGCACGGAAAAACTTTCTCCGAATGCCTTCAACACTGTCGTGGGAATCGTGCTTAACGGCTCATTTCATTGCACGCAGGCTTTTGCCAAGCGCTGGATTGCTCAGAAGCTCGGCGGCAATGTCTTGAGCATCGTCACCACCTACGCCGCAGCCAACAGCGGTTCGGGGTTCATCGTGCCCTCAGCATGCGCGAAGGCCGGCGTGCTGGCCATGACCACATCGCTGGCCGTCGAGTGGGCCAAATATCACATCCGGCTGAATGCCATTGCGCCCGGTCCATTTCCTACCGAAGGCGCGTGGTCGCGTCTGATGCCCTCAAGACAATTTGAGGACCACGCCAAGGACAAACACCCCATGAAGCGCTTCGGACGTCATGAAGAGCTGGCTAACCTCGCAGCGTTTCTCGTGAGCGACATGGCGGAATACATTAACGGCGAGTGCGTGGTGATCGACGGCGGCCAATGGCTGCGCGGCGCTGGCGAGTTCAACGACCTGCTCATGCTGCCGGAAGCCGCGTGGGAAGCGCTCGAAGCCGCTCGCACCAAAAAATCTTGACTTGGCTATTCCGGCAGAGCCTTCTTTCGCAATGCGACTCGTATCTTCACGTTTCCTATCGTCTGGCCGTTGGATTCGGCGCGCACGCTGATTTCCTGAGGCTCGGGATTTTTTGGCGCTGGATCTCCAAGCGCCGGCAAATTTACCTCTAGGCGTACTGTTCCCATCTGCTTCGCTCCAACCAAGAATTTCAGACTGCTCATTTGCAAGGTCCAGCCGGCCGGCAGATTCACGGAAAGCGTGAATTCTCGCGATTCCGCCGTCGGATTGCGCAGCCACAAAGGAATCACAAATGTGCCGCCCGCCTGTTGAGCGATTTCCGGGGGCTCCGGATGGGGCAGTTGCATCAGTCCGTGGGCGCGGCGAAAATCGGAGTAGTAACTCCACGGTCCGGCAAGCTCGATGGAAACTTCGGGCAGTGCTGGCGTCGGTGTCGCCTCGGGCCGCGCAAAAGGAATCGGCCCCGGAGTAATCCCCTCAAAAACATCTCCCGTCACGCTTCCACCAACCAGCGACTTCCCTAGCACAAAACTTATCCCGCTGCTCCAGAAACTATCCGATGTGACCATCTTTTCGATTTGCGCTTCGTCCATGTTGGCGAGCGTATCAATGAAACCCTTGGCCTGTGTTTCGTGCCTGCGAAAAGACTCCAGAGCAATGCGCCAGTAAGCCTGTTTCGCTGATTTCGATATTTCCTTTACGGAATACTTGGGACCTTTGTCGCGAAAAATCTCTTCCTTATCCGCATCCGGAAAGTAATAAATCTTCTTCGTCTGCCAGGGGCGCAGACTCTCGAGGTACGGTTCCAGCCGCCGTAGCGGTGCCGCAACCTGTTCGGGAAACGCCGTCGGATCACCAGCCAGATCGAAAGCCTCGGTCGCAAGAACACCTGACGCTTGATGGTCTCCGTGATCCTCGCCGATGAACGTCCCCGGCAAAAACGTTAGAATGACCTCTGGGCGGGTCAATCGTACAATCCGGACCAGATTTTCCAGTGCCATGCCATGGTCCCAATTCGCCAGAGACTGCAAAACATCTTGCGATGCAGTGTCTTTCCCCCCTAAAAACCACACCTTGTCGATGCCCAGCACTGCGTTCGCGCGGCGCGCTTCGATTTCGCGGATATCGCCAAGCGCCGTGGCCTGTTCAGGCCCAGCCTCGTTCGCGCCGCTGCTGCCCCGCGTCCCGTAAGCGACCGCAACGCGCTTGCCCTCATCAATCGCGCGCGCCAAATAAGGAGTTGCCGCGCCTTCGTCGTCCGGATGCGCCACGACAAGAAGAATATCTACCTTGTAGCGCTCATCGGCCTGCAAAATGCGAACGGGAGTTTGCGCGAACGCATCCTTCGGTATGGGCGAACAGATCAAGAAGACAAGTATCGGCAGCCAACTTAGACAATTCGCTCCACGCCTCCTTTTAGAACTCAGATGTTGTGGAGGCGTCTTCGGAACAGAGGGGCAAAATTGTGACAAACGACTCAATTCGAAGGATGGGTACATCGAAGAATTCTATATCGAACTGACAGAAATCTCACACCACGCCATCGCGTCAAAATCTCGCTTCGCACACGGCAAATTTGCGGTTGATCGCGTTCTCCCCCTCTGTAGGTTTCAGGCGTCTATACTAGCGCAATGGCCAGACTCACTCTTCTCTGCGGCGCGTTGATCGTTCTTTGTGCTCCCGCATTTCAACGGGTTGGCGTGGGTTACTTTTCTTTAGCATTCGCGCGACTCCGAGCTGCTCCTTGACCCAGATACAGTGCGCCGATAAGCTTAGTGTTTCTCCTTCCAGGTGAGCTAATCATGGAGCAAGTGCAAGTCACGTTGCCGGATGGCAAGGTTCAAGAGGTGCCCAAGGGCACTACTCCGGCGGATATCGCGCGCAACATTTCGCCCCGGCTGGCCAACGCCGCCCTTGTAGCTCGTGTGACCGCTACCAACGGAACTCCGCTACCCAATGCTCCCGATTTGGGCGAACTGATCGATCTCCGTCGCCCGCTTGAAGAAAACGTCAAGCTCCAGATCCTCACAGAAAAAGATCCCGACGCGCTTTTCGTCTTTCGGCATTCCGCGGCGCATTTGCTTGCCGCCGCCGTGATGGAGCTTTACCCAAACGTCAAGCTCGGCATCGGCCCGCCAACCGACACCGGTTTTTTCTACGAATTCCTCCGCGACGAGCCTTTTACTCCGGAAGATCTCGCGAAAATCGAAAAAAAGATGCACGAGCTCGCCGCGCAGGACTTGCCGAACGAGCGCAAACTCATTCCCAAGCCCGAAGCTCTCGAGCTCTACAAAAAGAGCAACCAAATTTTCAAATGTGAGCTGGTCGAAGAAAAAGCCAACGAGCTGATGGTCTCCTTTTACACCACTGGAAAATTCATCGACTTCTGCCGCGGCCCGCACATCCCCTCGACAAAGCGCATCACCGCGTTCAAGCTCATGAGCGTCGCTGGCGCCTACTGGAAGGGCCAGGAAGGCAATCCGCAACTTCAGCGAATTTACGCCGCAGCCTTTTTCACGCAAAAAGAGCTCGACGAATACCTGCACCGCCTCGAAGAAGCCAAGCGCCGCGATCATCGCAAACTCGGCGTCGAACTCGAATTGTTCAGCATTCAGGAAGAAGCCGGCCCCGGCCTTATCTTCTGGCATCCCAAGGGCGGCCTCATTCGCAAAATTGTGGAGGACTGGCTCCGTGAGGAGCTCCTCAAGCGCGGCTACGATCTCGTCTACACGCCGCACATCATGCGCCTCGACCTCTGGAAAACCAGCGGCCACACCGGCTTTTACAAAGACAGCATGTTCGGCCCCGTGGAAGTCGAGAAGGCCGATTATCAGCTCAAGCCCATGAACTGTCCGGGCCACATCCTGATCTACAAATCAAAACTCCACAGCTATCGCGATCTTCCTGTGCGTCTCGCCGAACTCGGCACCGTTTATCGCTACGAGCGCAGCGGCGTGCTCCACGGTCTCCTGCGCGTCCGCGGCTTTACTCAGGATGACGCGCATATTTTCTGTACACCTTCGCAAATCGAAAGCGAAGTGGAAGCCTGCATCGATTTCGCCTTTGCCGTAATGAAAACTTTTGGCTTCGACAAATACGAAGTCGAGCTCTCAGACTGGGACGCTTCGCACCCGGAAAATTATGCTGGCAAGCCCGAAGACTGGAAACGCGCCACCGCCGCACTTGCCGAAACCATGAAAAAGCTCAACATTCCGTATAAAACCATCACCGGTGAAGCCGCCTTCTACGGCCCCAAAATCGACGTCAAGCTCATCGACGCAATCGGCCGCCCGTGGCAGCTCACCACCGTCCAGTTCGATTTCAACTTGCCCGCGCGCTTCGGACTCGAATACGTGGCCGAAGACGGCGCCAAGCATCAGCCGCTGATGGTCCACCGCGCGCTGCTCGGCTCCGTCGAACGCTTTTTCGGCATTTTGATTGAGCACTACGCTGGCGCATTCCCGCTTTGGCTCGCGCCCGTGCAAGTCCAGATCTGCCCCGTCAGCGAAAAAGTCGCCGACTACGCCAAACACGTCACGGAAACTCTCAAGCGCAACAATATTCGCGTCCATCTCGACGACCGCAACGAAAAGCTCCCGGCAAAAATCCGCGACGCTCAGCTCCAAAAAATCCCCTACATGCTCATCGTCGGCGCAAAAGAAGCCGAGGCCGGCACCGTCTCCGTCCGCCATCGCAGCAAAGGTGACCTCGGCCCCAAGCCCCTCGCCGAAGTCGTCGCCGCACTGCAAGAAGAAGTCACAACTCGCTCGCTTAGTTGAAAAATTTTCCCAGTGCATGCGCTTGAATGACCTTCACCGATAGCTGGTGCATTTTCTGAAACCTCCTTCCCAAATTTCTCTTTGAGGGAAGTGGCCGCCGTGTTACGTTCCCTGCTGATGGGTTTCCCTCCAGCCAATCCCACGCCGCAATTCGCCACAGCGGAGTACGCGGGCAGCGGCGACGTTTGCAAATCGTGTAATCAATCTATCTCTGGTGCGTACTATCGAATCAACGGTTCACTCGCTTGCGATCGCTGCACCACGCAATTGCAAACCCAGCTCCCCAAAGATTCGCACGCCGCTTTCGTTCGCGCCCTCACCTTTGGCATTGGCGCCGCGATCCTGGGACTTATCGGCTACGCGGCTTTCACGATTATTACCGGCATCATGATCGGCTACATCTCTCTAGCGGTCGGCTGGCTGATCGGCAAAGCCATGCGTACCGGCTCACGAGGCATTGGAGGTCGCCGCTATCAGATTGCCGCCGCGCTGTTCACCTATA
>Ga0210409_10001532_pt1 | contig 29870 bp, 20 predicted proteins | sample IncBWH17MmetaG_FD_161649 | JGI IMG/M metagenome (GOLD analysis project Ga0210409, IMG submission 161649) | Forest soil microbial communities from Barre Woods Harvard Forest LTER site, Petersham, Massachusetts, United States - Inc-BW-H-17-M | ecosystem: Environmental > Terrestrial > Soil >...
CAGCAAGTTATCCCGAACTTCATGGCAGATTACCCACGTGTTACGCACCCTTGCGCCGCTCCGACCACGGAATATTGCTACCCCGTAATCAGCGCTCGACTTGCATGTCTTATCCACGCCGCCAGCGTTCGTTCTGAGCCAGAATCAAACTCTCCGTTAAAAAAACGTTAGTTGATTCGACTGATGTCCGGTCCTCTGACCGGACGGTCTAATTTATTTTAAAACTCTCCAAAACCATCCTACTAACAGGATGTTTCTGAAGGGGCTCTTAACTTATCGCACAATTCAATTTTCAATGAGCAGCGGGTGTTTCCACCCGAAAAATCTTTTTAGGTCCGACTGACCGCAACTAAGCGCAACCAACCGCAAAAAGCGAAAGTTACTGCAACCGAATTACGGCAGGGTCAACGTGGACCGAAGCAACTTAAAATGTTCCCGCTTAAGCGGTTGCCCCTACATTTGGGGGACAAAAAATCCGAGGGCCGATTTTTTTCCTAACTCGGCCTCTCAGACCTCAGTTAAATTCGCAATCAGTTTATCCCGATTGCACCGACCGTCAACAACTTTGTTTTATTTTTTTCGGCCGGGTTGCTTTGCAGCAATGGGAACACTTTATCCAATTGGAAGCGAACTGCAACACCTATTTTCGTCTTTTCCGCAAAAATCTTTAAATCGCTTCCGCTACTAAACTCGCAAAGAACGTTTAAGAAATATACTGCAAACCAATTCCGCCGCAAGAGATTTTTGGAAAAACTTTTGAACTTCTTTCGACTCTCGTCACGGCGGGAACCCCTTCCCCGCGAGCCAGCTTTCAAAGAACAAGGGTGCAGACAATAGCTTAATCAAAAAGGCGTGCAAGGGTTTTCTGAAATTTCTTTGCGTTTTTTTTCACAGCGGAAGCGGACGAGCAACGAATGCCCAAATACGGCAGGCAAACCAAGGGGACAGGGGCGAGGAATTCGGCCAAGATGGGCTCATTTGAGCGGCTGGAAGCGTCACGCGTGCCGGAATCCATGAGAACGACACAGGAAAGGCTGAAGGTTGAAGGCCCTGCGGAGTGCGGAATGCGGAGTGGGGAGCGGGGAGTTGAATTAAGGAGAGCTTGGACGGTGAGGAGGGTGTGGTTAATGGTGCCGAGCTGGTTGCGGGAGACGACCAGGACGTCGCATGGCAGGCGGGCGATGAGGTCACGCACGGTGTAACCTTCGCCCAGGGGGACGAGAAGGCCGCCGGAGCCTTCGATGAGGAGGAAGTTTCGAGTGGCGAGTGGCGAGTGGCGAGTAGAGGCGTTCGACGGCAAACCTGCGGGCAAGGATGGAACGCGCGAGGCAATGGAGTTGATATGCTGGAGGACGCGGTCGAGCGGGATGTTGCGCTTGTGTTTGCGAGCGGAGATGAGGGGCGCAACTGGTTCGGGGAAATAGAATGGGTTGACTTCATCCAGCGTGAGATCTCCGTGCTGCAGTTTGCACAGGAGCTCGGCGTCCGCGCGGCCTCCTGAGCAGAAGGGTTTGAGAGCGAGAGCTCGTGCGCCATGGGAGCGCAGGTGGCACAGGAGCAAGGCGGTCAGAAGAGTCTTGCCCACTCCGGTATCCGTGCCGGTGATGAAGACAATTTTTGTGGCCATAACGGCGGGGCAGATTAAACCGATGGGCTTGGGATAAGGAAACAATTTAGGCATCATTTCAGACATGTGGTAGGTTATCTCCAGCACCCAGATTTGACTTGTTCACATGAACCGCTGCCACATTCGCGAGACGCAGAAAGAAAGCCGGGGGTTTGCCCGGAGAGCGGTTCGTAATGCCGCCTTCACCCTGATCGAGTTGCTGGTCGTGATCGCAATTATCGCGATTCTGGCGGCGATGTTGCTACCGACGCTCAGCAAGGCCAAGGATCGGGCGAATACCACGCAGTGCATCAGCAATCACAAGCAACTGGCGCTCTGCTGGGTGATGTATGCCTCTGATTATGGCGGGCGCCTGGTGCCCAATATTGCGTTGGGGGATCCGGGTTACCTGACGGACTCATGGATGCTGGGCGACATGAGTAATCCCATTGGAGCAACCAACGAGGCCTACATTCGAAACGGCAAGCTGTTTCCGTACAATACGAGTGTGAAGATCTATCGCTGTCCCGCGGATCGTTCAACCGTGACGGTGGGGGGCGCCCAGCTACCGAGGGTAAGGAGCGTGTCCCTGAGCGGTCAAATGGGCGGAGATATCGCGTTGATCTCCGACTTTCCGCCAAACAAGAAGGAAACCGATATCCGCTTTCCGCCGCCGAGCAAGGCGTTCGCTTTTATCGACGAACGGAACGACAGCATCGACGACGGCTATTATGCGATAGCCCTGTCCCCACCGTCCTGGCAAAACGTTCCGGCTTCCTGGCACAATCGCGGCGTGGTCTTGTCATTTGCGGACGCGCACGCCGAACACTGGCGTTGGTTGGAAGCCACCACGGTCAACGCCAAATTCCCGTACGGGGCGATAAACACGCCGGTGGACCGGGATTTTGACCGTGTTCACCGAGCGTATGCAAGCAAGGACTAACGAGCTGTGATCACACCGTCTTTGCTTACCGAGATTTCACGCACACCGACGGGTAATTGGAATAGATTGGTCGTTCCACCGGGCCAGCGTACCCATAGCGCGGAAGGAGGTTCGGGAGTGCCGAGCACTTGCACCGCGGCATCCTGCGACCAGTAACCGCCGCCGGCGTGAATTTCGCGGACCGGCCCGGCGCGCCCGCCAAAGAACGGCCTGAGCTGCGTTCCGATGCCATCGGGGTTGCCCGGAGGTCCGCTCACCCGGACTCGCAAGCCGGGCTTCGCGCCGGTGTTATGAAAGAGCCGGGTTTCCGCGCCGTTTTGGCCGACGGCAAGATCGCTCCGTCCGTCCTCATCAAAATCGCAGACTGCGGCTCCGCGTCCTTCGCCATAAATCGTCAGACCGCTCAACTGGCCCGGCATTGCTTCGAACTGTCCTTGCCCGTCGCCGCGGAGCAAGACACCTCTGCCGGCATCGCAACGGACGGCCTGAGGCTGAACCGCAAAAAAATTCTGCGCCAGGAACAAATCCTCTTTGCCGTCACCATCAAAATCAGCGACACAGATTCCAAAGGCCGGGGCGAACTGCGCTTCGGGAGGCAACACAACCGGCTGAAACTTACCTTTCCGGTTTAGAAACACAGTGGAGGCCAGCCACGGCGCGCTGAGTTGCCTGGCGGAGGCATACTGGTCGCCCAGGATGTCCGCAACCGCAGCGTGGTCATAGGCCGCAAACGTGGCGAATTTCGCGCTCACGAAAGGCAGTCCAATTTCGATGGCCGGCTTAGCCCGGATCGGGACCACTTTGCGCAGTTCGTCATCGTACTCAGCCTCAATGATATCGACACCGAGCCCGCCGGTGAAATCGCCCCAAAAGAGCAGCGGAACCCCCACGGTCGGCGGAGCGTTCCGATCGAAAATGAGCCTGGGCCTTTGATAACCATCGGCGCCGCCGTTCAAGCCCCAATTAGAGGCCGCGATATCGAGTTGTCCATCGCCGTCGAAATCTCCGACGGTTACCCCGTTCCACCAACCCACATAGGCATCGAGGCCGAGTTCCGCAGTGGCATCTCGAAAGTGGCCGTGCTCGTTGAGAAACACCCGGATGGGGCCCCACTCACAGGCAAGGATCAAATCTGGCCAGCCATCGCCGTTCAAGTCGGCAAAAACCGCTCCGCTGACCAGCCCAACATTGGCAAGGCTGATGGAATTGGTTAGGTCCAGCGAATAATGTCCATCCTGACTGATGAATAAGAGCGAACTCGCCGGGGCGGGCCATTTGCCTGGAAGACATCTGCCGCCGATGAAGAGATCGAGTTTTCCCGTGCCGTGGACATCAGCCAGGGCCAAAGGGCCCGAGCTGGACTCTTGGCCCGGGAAGGTATCTGCGACCGTGCCGGCGTTCAGGTCATAGCTCCGAAGCACAGAGCCCGCAGCGCGGCCATCCTCGTAGTTGCTCGAACCGACGAGCACTGCGGTATGGCTGGGCTTCTCGGCCTGACCGACGCCAACGGCGCACGTTTGGTCACGTGGAACCGGAGCAGCCAACACGGCGTTGGTGACCGGAACGAAGCCGCCGCGCCCGTCGTTGCGAAAAACCGCCATTAGACCGCCGGTCCCGCTACCGATGATCAGATCTTCGTGCCCATCACGATCGAAATCAAACCAAGTGATGCCTGGCCCGCCCTGGCTAAGCTTGCGCGGCAATAGTGGTTGACGCGCGAAATCGTCAAACGAGTCCTCATGGTGGGTGTGGTGCAGCCGAGAGCTGAAGTCCTCAAAAAGCGGGTGTTGCGCAATGGCGCCGGGAGGCTCGGACGCTACGACCTGAGAACTCTGTTCGGCAATTTCGTAGAGATAATTCGGAGCTGCATCCTCGACGACGGTTTGGCGGCCTGAGCGCCAGTGAACCTCCAGCCGAAGCCGGACAGGTCCGCTCATCGGTACCGAGCGGGCGTGAGATTGCCACCAACGCTTCTGCAAAGCTTCGGTCACGTCGGCCGCAAAGACGCGCATGGGCTCATCGCTGCTAAGGTAACGTCCCCCGGCACAGATTTCCTGGCTTTGCACAAACCTGACCGGGGGCGTTCTCGCTTGAGGACTGCCCACCTCCGCCACTAGTTCGACTTTGGCTCCGATGCCGTGCGTATTAGGCGGAACTCCCTTCAGCCTCACAGCGATCCGCGGCGCAGGACTATTGTTGCGGTAAAGACCAGCAACTCCATTTAGATTGTTCACCACGATGTCCAGATCTCCATCGTTGTCGAGGTCTGCAAAGGCCATGCCTTGGCTGACTCCCACCTGGTTGAAGTTCCAGCTCGCCGCAGTGTCCTCAAACGTTAAATCCCCTCGATTGCGATAGGCCTGCTTCGGCTGCATCATTCTCGGATACAAGAGCACTTTCTGGGTCACCTTCTCCCGCGGCCACGGGCCTTTCGAGCGGATGTAAGCCTCCGCATCGAGATCCTGGGTGTCCAGCATGTGACTGGTGGTGCAGAGCAGGTCTTCATAGCCGTCCAGGTCCACGTCCAGGAAAGCGCCCACCCAGGTCCAATCGGTTTCCGCCAGGCCGGCAAAGGGGGCGATGTCGGCGAACGTTGCATCCCCTCGATTCAACTGGAGCACGTTGCGATCGAATTGTGGCCGGTCTTCGAACACTCCCACCGCCGGAACATAGGGCGCGGTTTCAGCCAACTGCATTAATCGGCGAGGGTGCTTTGGGCTCAACATGTCAGCGACAAATAAGTCGAAGAAGCCGTCCCGGTTAATGTCGCCGACATCGACGCACATCGAGAAGGAAGGCGTATGGCGAAAAGTCACGCCCGGCGCAGCCCGGAAGTTTCCGTGGCCGTCGTTGAGCCAAACGCGATCTTCCGATTGAAAATCGTTGCAAACATACAAATCGGGAAACCCATCTCCATTCAAATCCCGGCACACGACGGTGAGGCCCCAGTCCAAGGGAGCCTTCTGCAGGGGGAGCCCCCGCTCGTCCCGGAATCGTCCGTCCGTCCAGGGAGCCTGAGTAAAGTGTCCATGCCCATCGTTCAGGTAAAGGACATCGGGCTCGCCTAACTCGAGGACGCGGCCCTCGGGACTGATCTCAAGATGGTCACGGTCTTCCGGGCGGATCATCGAGGTGTTGCCCGACTTGAGGATCATGTAACCGGTGCTCCGAACCGTCTCGGTCCGATAGTTGGCGACGTAAAGGTCAAGGTCGCCATCCCCATCGATGTCCGCCAGCGCCATGGTGGTCGCGCCATACCTGCGCAGGAGGCCACTTTGCTTCGACTCAGTGAAATGACCTTTGCCGTCATTGAGAAAGAGCCGGGTGCCAGTGCCAATCCCATTGACGAGCAGGTCCAAACTGCCGTCTCCGTCTACATCAACCAACACCGCGCCCGTGGAGAATTGGCCTTCGCAACCCACTCCCGCCTGGTCAGTGATGTCCTCGAATCGCCAGTTTCCGAGGTTGTGGTAGAGCACGTTCCGATTTTCCAACCCGCACAGGTAAATGTCACATAATCCATCCCCATCCACATCGCCCAAAGCGACGCCGGATCCGTTCAGCCGAATCTGGTTCTCTGCCGCGCGGGCGTCGGAGAGGACATTTGTAAAATGAACACCCGTTTGGCTTGCAGGCATCAAAGTGAACCCCGCCTTTCCCTGCGCCGGGACGCTCAGTGCGGCTCTCCGGCCATATGGGGTTGGCTCCCATTTCAGCTCGGCGGCGGGGGCGGCGAATTCCCAGAGGATGACGAGGGAGAGGATAAAGCAAAGGCGGCTAGGAATCATACCGCAAGGAGTGCGAGGTCCGAAGGATCGGCATTTTAAACTATTGCTGGTGATGGTGGTGAGCCGCGGTGCTCGTAGTGTTCAAACTGAAACTCTTCAGGTCCCAAGGCGTAGCCCGGGCCTGATTTTCTTTCACTTTGTAAAAGCGATCCATCTGGAGCCCGGTGAGAACCTGAGTCTTGCCCGTGCGGGGCCAGAAAATCTCGACGCGGGTGATGGCCTGGGCCTGGCCCAGCCCTATTTCCTGGCGGAGTGGAGAGGCGCCGAAGCTTCCGCCCGTTCCAACGGTTTTATAATAGCCGTGTTCTCCGGAGGCGCTTTGGACAACCACGCGGATGCGGGCCCCGATGGCGGCGCGATTAGATTCGATTCCTTCGAGTTTTAACGTGACCCAGTGGTTGCTATGCCCCGGGTTCAGGTAGAGGACATTATGGTAAACATCACCACTGACTGCCCCTCCCATATTTTCGTAGACATCCTGGTTGCCATCATTGTTGATATCGCCAAAGGAAACCCCGTGCCCCTTTTGCAGGTTGCCGAAGCCCCCGGAACTGGTCACGTCCTGGAACCGCTTGCCACCATCGTTGCGAAACATGCGGTTTGGGATGATCGTCTCAAGGTCGGGATTGCCGGTGCCGAGGTAGAAATCCAGGAAGCCATCATTATCGAGATCTCCGAAGTTGGCGCCCATGGCCAGCAATACGTGGCTCAGGCCGGTTTGAACGGTCACATCGCTGAAGGTGCCATCGTGATCATTGTGGTAGAGCCGGGGCCGTTCGGCGTTTGTGGGCAAGCCCAGGTAATCGGCGCAGACATCACCGACATCATTAATCCGGTAACCGCACACAAACAAATCGTCCCAACCGTCGTTGTCGTAATCAAAAAACCAACAGGGAAAGCTGTAGAGCGGTTCAGTGACTCCCGCCTGCCTGGCCACATCCGTAAATTTCCAAACTACTTTTCCGTTCGAATTGGTTTTAGGGCCATCATTGCGGAACAGCACATTGGGAGCGCCCAACACCGACAGGAAAAGATCGGGCAGTCCATCGTGATTAAAATCGGCGCTGCAAGCTCCTTTGACGAAGCCGATAAAGCCCACGCCGGATTCGAGCGCGCATTCGGTAAACGTTCCGTTGCCGTTGTTGTGAAAGAGTTCACAGCGATTGGTACTGGTGCCCACCGATTCATTGCCGAGAAACAAATCGATCCAACCATCATTGTCATAATCAAACCATACGGCGGTCTGGGACGGCTTAAACGAGAGCAACCCGGCCGCTTCGGTAACATCCTCGAAGGTTCCATCTCCGTTATTGCGGAGGAGAGACTTGGGGAAACGTCCTTCGGCCCCGAGCCAGGCCCCGCGCAATACCAATACATCCGGGAACCCATCGTTGTTGTAATCGGCCTGGATGAGGTTTAATCCGCCGACTTCGCCGAGCAGGCCGGCCTCGACGGTCTTCTCCGTAAACGACCCGTCACCGTTGTTGTGGAAGAACTGTAACTGCTCTCGATTGCCAATCGAGGAGCACATCACGTCCAGATTACCGTCTCCGTCGAAATCTTCCATAATACTGCCGCCGGATCGTTTCATTGGATCCAAGCCCAAGAAGCCGGCCACCTCGGGAAAACGTTTGATATCGTACTCGGAGGCGAACGCGCTGGGCGGAACCAGCCACCGGGATGGAACTTTGTCGGGGTAGTCTCCGACCGTCATACTGGCGATGTTCAACAGCCAGCGGGCAGCCAGGTCGTCAGGCGTTCGTTGAAGAATTTCGCTGAAGATGGTAATAGCGTTGCGCGAGCCGTCCTGGAATCGATGGACGCCGCGTCCCTGGATCGGGGCGAGGCAGGATTCCGGGTTATGATCGGCGATGCAGTTGGTCATTTCCCCGATTCTCATCCAGCACAGCGCCTCCTTGTGCTTCAGCTTGCCCCAAAACCGGCCGTAAGCCTGTGGGTTTGACGTTTTCAAACCCTGCTCCACGTCCTGGAACTCCTGCAAGGCCTGGGCGTTTTGACCCGAGTCCAGAAGCTCGCACGCCCATGAGTATTTCAGAATCTGAAGCTGTTGAGGGTCTGTTGCCTTGCCCACCTCGGCTTCCAACAGTTTGGCCCGCTCGGGGTTCAAAAAAATGTTATTCACGGGATTGGCTTGCTGAGACAATTTCTCGAGCCGCTCAGCCATGCGGATAGTGCCGGGACCCCGCCGCTCACGCGGTGGCTCGGCTGACAGGCTGGTATGTGGGGCATGAAACATCGACAACAGAACGCAGAACAAAGCCGCTGTTCGACGGAGGCATGGTCTTGCGAGCTTGAACCTCAGACGGGGCAGCGAGAATTGGTTTTTGAGTCCGCAGTCAACGGGTAAGTCGCGGAACCGCATCGAAGCGGGACTCCGAACCTGCCGCAAAGACGCCCAATCCACATTTCCAAACACATCAGGAAATTAGCTCTAATCGTTGTGATAAGGCCAGAATATCATTGCGCGGGCAACAACGTCACGAACCCTGCAGGGTTCACAGACCGTAGCCGGAGATTGAGCGGAGCGATACCTCCGGAACGTTGGTGGAGAGCCTCGACGTTTTTTTAACGCTCATTGGGACCATGAACCAGCCTGTGCGGGTAGAGTAGCGCAGACCTCCGGTCTGCTGTATCGCCGACTTCCAGTCGGCAGGCGCCCGAAGCGTTGGGGCGCGAGAATTTCCGTTGCAGCCCGCTGGCTGGAAGCACTGCGTGGCGACCTCCGGCTACGGTCTGCGAACCCACTCGGGGTTCGGGACATTGGTAAGGCTCGCCTTAAACACTCACCTCAGCCCGGCCGCTCGTACTGCCAACGGGGGCTACTTGGATGGGGACTCTTGCCATGGTGCTTTTGTGGGATATCCTCATGGGCCTATGAAACACACCATCGTCATCTCAGGATTGGTTGCTCTTGCCGCTTATCTATGCAGCGGTTGCGGCAAATCCTCACCCGATTCCAACGAGAGCGCAAAGAGCGCGTCGGCATCGGCCCCGGCAGCCACGCCGGACAAGGTCGCGGCTCCGGCAACTGTTCCGGCGATTGCGGCAAGTCCGGCTCCTGCTCCCACCACCGCCCCCGCGCAGGCAATTACGACCGAGACGCCTCCAACCGCGCCGCAGGCCACTGCGCCCGCGAAGGCTTCTCCGACGACCGCGCCTGTAACAGCTCTCAGCGGTAGTCAACCGCCCACAGTCGGCACAACCCCACCGGTGCCGGACCAGTTGGCGATGGTCAAGAACGCCGCCGTTGAACCGGTGTCCCAATTCGCCACGACGGCCGCTTCGCAGACGGACAAGGTGGCGGCCTCAATTGGTGGCGAATTGGCCGCCAAAGCCAAGTCACTGACTCAAAGCTCCGGGGCTAATCCAGAGCTCAAGACGCAAGTTGCCAGCGCGCTGCAGTCGCTCTCAGCAGGAAAAGATGCCAGCGCCTTGACCGCCCTCTTTCAACAAGCGAAGCAGGCGAACCTGACTTCTCAACAGACGCAACTGGTCAAGGAGGTGGGCAACCTGGCTTCAGCCTACGTTGTCCAGCGAAACTTTTCGTCGCTCGACGGCGCGCAAGGCGACGTTGCCACGATTGTGAATTCGCTGCGCAAGGGATCGGTTGTGCCGGCGGTGCCTGCCCTGCAGTCCCTGGCGCAAAACGCCTCGTTGACTGGGCAGCAAAAGGATCTGCTGGGCACATTGGCGGATCAATACGCGCCCGGGCTGAAGAAGACATCGGACTCGCTTAAGCAAGGGCTGCAAAGCCTGCAAGGACTCACGAAATAGGGGATCACCCTCTTTACGTAGCGGCGTCTCGGTAGAGGTTGTCAGTACCCACATCTTTTACCGCGCTCGTTGAGGCAATTTCATACCCGCGGTTGCCTTCAGGCCGAAGGCTTGGTTCATACCAGCCCTGGGCGAAGCCCTAGGTCGGCTTGCATGTTGAATTTGTTGCAGGCCAACGGCCTGCTTCAGTTGCCCGATGAATCGCGTTTTCAGCGCTGGCCTTGGTCTTTTGGCCTTCAACCCAGGGCTGTCGCCCTGATGACCGAAGGCCTTCCAAAGGCGAAAAATGCGCATTGGAAGGCTGAAATGGTCGGAGTTACTCCCTTCCGCCCGCCGCTCAGAGCGGTTGACTTGCTGGTATGAATGACGCCGTTGGCGTCAGCGGGGCTTGCCTTGGCAAATGGAGATATGCTAATTTTATCCTATATCAGAAGGGATGTGGCTTATGAACATTGCCGGCGGCTGGAGGAAGGTTTGGCCTGGGAATGAGCTGGAGATCACAAGAGGTCCGGCGTTCCAGCACAAAGCGGTGGGCAGAACGGGAGTGCCCGCAATAAGACTCGGGATTGCGGCGCTGTGGTTGCTCTTGTTAACGGCAGAAACGGAGGCGGGCGAGGCGGTGCCACGGCCCACACAGCTAACCCTGACCAATAAAACCGCCGGCAGCGTGACATTGTCCTGGGGCATGGGCACGAACGAGACAGCCGGATGGTCCTATGAAGTGACTGCGGACGGGGCTTTGGCCGGAATCTCGACGTCGAACACGTTTGTATGCGACGGGTTGACTGAGGGCCATGGGTATCTATTCCGGGTACGAGCACGGAATGCGTCCGGGAATGTGTCCGAGCAGTCAAACGCATTGCTGGCCACGCCACAGAGTGGAGTGACGCAAGTCCAACCGCTGGTCGTGCGCACCGAATTTCGCGCTCTGGTGCTTAACTATGATGCGCGGATCCTGCTCAATGGGGCCATGGCAAAGGCTTCAGAATATTACAACTTCCGCGACGTGGACCAGTTGATCGGGCAGTACATCAATTTGTTACGACGCGCGAGCGGGGGGCAAATGGTGTGGTCCGTCGCTGACCGTTTCGACCTGGACGAATTTGGCTCGGCAGCCGACACGACCCAAACGACATTCGATGCCACCAACTACCTGGCTTTGCGAGCACAGGATCACAATTACAACGTCTCGTACGACCGATTGATCCACGACCCGCGCTTTGGGCTCGTGGAGAAGGTCAACACCGGAAAGGTGGATGCCATTTGGGTGTTTGGGATGCCCGGCGTCAACTTCTGGGAAACGGTGATGGCGGGTCCGGATCCCTACTGGGTGAACGGAGTTCCGATTGCGGATTCGGCCCTGACGCGCAATGTCGTCTTTTATGGCTTCGGCAAAGCCTCGCATCAAGGCGTCGGGTTCATGTGCGAAAACACCTGTCACATGACGGAGAGTATTATGGGACGCATTTCTGCAAACTGGCCGCGAACGGTAGCGGCCCGGGTGTTCCAGACGCTCGGCTTTAATGATCCTAATCGGGTATTGACGGATAAACTGGTCACTGACTGGACCCATTTCACGCAAGCGGAGGCGGCGAGTTGGGACCCCGTGCTGGTGGCGCCCGGCGGGGCTCAGGCCGGCCTGTCGCATTATCCCCCGACGGCACTGTACAATTATGATTGGAGCTCATTGGCTTGGGACTTTTCCGGGACCGGACCGTTCCAGGTCTGCGACGGGGATTGGGCCATCGTCGGCGACGAGTATCGGACGCTGGCGGGAAACAGCGCCACAACTGTGGCGATGGATGGCGCAAACCCGCAGGCTTTTTCAGGGGCGGATGTGGAGTTGGCGGTGAGAGTCACGAACAATTCCTTTCCATCGTACGCCGGGCTGATGTTCAGATTGTCTTCGTGCAAGCCGGGGCCAAACCAGGCAAACGGGTACTACGTTGCGCTCAACGCGTGGGAAAAAAGAGTGGTTTTGGCCAGGCTGCAGAATCAATTCATCGCGCTGACCAACGCGCCTTATGATGTGCGGGCGAACTACACGCATCAATTGCGAGTCGAAGCGCGGGACAGTTTGATCCGGGTCTTTCTGGACGGGAACCTGGCGCCGTTGATCAGTGTCAGCGACACTAATTATATCACCGGAGGGTTTGGACTTTCGTCCTACTTCACGGACGCGTTTTTTGACAACCTGAAGATTGTGCCGCATGTGGCCAGCACGGCCGACAAGTGGTATCGCTATCCGCAGACCAATGCGGCCCCGCGCGACTTGACGCCGCTGGAATGGAATGGCGAGGGCACGCCCGCCATGGACGGCTTTTACGCCTGGTGGTGGGAACATTTGCCGAAAAACGGGGGCAGTCATTATGCGACCGACCTGGGCAATGGGGTTTCGGCGCCGATCCTGAATACATGGTGGCCCTATGTCTTCGACATTAACCGGTTCACCAATGCCTGTCCGGCGCCGGACATCCAGTTCGCACCCGAAGACCCGAGCGCGCCCGGCTCACCGTTGGAGGCGACTGTCCTGGCCCTGGGAGCCTCGAAGATTGGATTGTCCTGGAGCGAACCGTACGACGATGTGGGCGTCACGCGCTACGAAGTCTATCGCGACGGGCTTCTGCTTCGTAAAACACCTCTCACTTACCTGATTGACACGCGACTGTTGCCCGACACGAGCCATACCTACCGGATCCGCGCCAGCGACGGCTCGGCCAATGTCTCCGAGGCGGCGGAGGTAACGGCGACGACCCTGGCTTCGGACAACCCGGGAGTCGTTTTAGGTGGGAGTTTTGAGTTTTCGCCCCAGATCACAGGCTGGACGACCGACGCATTCTCGGCGAGTTCGGCGCAGTTCGCCTGGGAGCCGCAGGGGAGCGGTCGCAACGGCACGCGCTGTGTGAGCATAGACGCGTCGAATTTGAATGATGCCTCGTGGATGCAGACAGTCAACGGTTTGAGATCAGGAGAGACGTACTGGCTGACAGGGTGGATCCGAGGGCTGAACGTCGTGCGTGAGCCGGGACGCAATACTGGGGCCAATCTTTGCCTGGAGGGGACATGGACCCACGCCCCGGATTACCTGGATGGCACATTTGATTGGACGCAGGTGAGCGTTTCTTTTGTAGCCCCGTCGTCGGGCAGCGTCACGGTGGGCTGTCGACTCGGATACTGGAGCAATACAACGCGCGGCAAAGTTTGGTTCGATGACATTGCGGTCGTCCAGCCAGGGGAATTGAAGTTCGACCAGGTACGACTGGCCCCCGCGAACAGGCTAAAGCTCACGCTCTTAACGGAACCGCAGCACCTGTATCGGCTGGAGAAATCGACCGACCTGAAGAACTGGACGGAGGTGCAGACGTTTGGCGCAACTCACCCGCTCACCGAAATCGAGGATGGGCCAACCGGCGCAAAGAGCTGGTTTTATCGGGCGGCGAGGATGGATTGAGGCATCCGGCGGGACGGGCGGTGGCGCGCGCGTGGGGGGCGTTTGTTGCGGCGCGCGAGGCGTGGAAACGTTAAACGGATTACAAAGGTTAAGACGTTAAAAAGTTAAAACGAGGCGGCGGCTAGCGACGCCACCAGCTGCTTTTGCTTTTAGTGGCCTTGGTTTGGATCGATTGAGAGTACTTCTGCACGAGCAATTGGCTGCGGGCAGCTTCCAACGCCATGCCAAATTCGTCATAACTGAGGAATCGATCGGCCGGGTTCTTGGCCAGGACTCGAACCAGGGCATCACTGGCAAGCTGGCTGATCTCCAGGACAACCTGGTTGGGAGGCGTTAGCGGGATGTGCACATGGGCGGCCACGAGTTCCTCGACACTCGGAGCTTCGAACGGAACATGGCCGGTCAAAGCATGGTACAACGTGCAGCCCAGGCTGTACATGTCGGAGAGAAAAGTTTCCTTTTCGCGTTTGATCTTCTCGGGAGCCACGTAGTAGGGGGTTCCTTCAGTGACCGTGGCGGATTCGGGTTCGGCCTCGACACTTCTGGCCAAGCCAAAATCGACGAGCTTGGGCTCATTGTCGGCATTGAACAGGATATTGCCAGGCTTGATATCGCGGTGAAGGAGGTTGTGTTTGAGCGCCAGGTCGAGGGCCGAGGCGATTTTGGTCCCGATGTCGAGGACATCCAGTTCGGGCAGGTGCTGCTGCTTTTCGATGCGAGTATCGAGACTGCCGCGATCAGCCAGTTCCATGACGAGGTACTTTTGATTTTCGAAATCGTCGAAGGTGTAAATGTGAATGATGTTGGTGTGGTTGAGCGAAGCGCAGGCACGAGCTTCTCGGATGAAATTTTCCAAGGCAACCGGGTCGCTTTCCAGTTCCTTTCGGAGGATTTTCACAGCAACGAGCCGTTCCAGGACAGTGTCGAAGGCCCGATAGACTTTGCCCTGCCCGCCGGAGGCAATCTTGCTGCGCAGTTCGAACTGGCGCAGCTGCATGGGCATCATGATGGGATGGCCGCACTTTTTGCAGGGTTCCGTGGAAAGGGGCGGCAAATCGCCGGGGATAAAGACCTTGGCATCGCAGCCGGGACAGGTCACCATTTTTAAACTGCCGCTTGTACTCATTGCGCTTTGGCCGCGGTCTGGACGGGTCTAGGCGCCTGCCCCTGGATGGGGAGCACCTACTGCGCCCGTTCCTACCGCCTGAAACTTCTCATGTGTTAGCTGTTTTGTCACGTGCCGTCAAAGGCGAACTGGACTTGACAAAACAGTTGCGGTAGTATTTATTGCGCCGGTTAGCAGATGATCACGACTGTCAAGATTTGCGTTCGCAGCCAGCGAGTCACGGGACAAACGTCCATGTGGCATCGCTCCGCTTGCCACAGCGGCGTCGTGGGAGGGAACTTCTAACCAAGAAACATAGATTTTCAAAAACCCGCGATTGCCAAGTCAATCGCGGGTTTTTTGTTAACCGAGGGCGCCCGGTGAGCGGCGCCAAAACGAAAGAAAAAACATGAATGCAAAATACAGACGAGTGCCCACTGAATTTGGGCCCGAAACACGCTTCGAGGTAAGGCCGGTGCCCCCCGCCCCGTTCCGAGCGGTGCAGGAGAACCATTTCGAACAACTCAAGACGGCCTTGGTACGGGAACGTTTGGAAGGGCTCTGGAACCCCGAGTTGAGCGCGCACGTGCGGCGAGCCGCCAACGAGGCGGCGGCTTTGGCCTGGATCACACCGTATCCATTGTTGGTGTTTCCGGCGCTGTTTGAGGAAAAGGCGGAAGCCGCGGCGGCTGTGGCCACTCGTCAGGACCAAATCCGCCGGCATAGCCAGGAGCTGTTTGCCGTATGAAAGCAGAAAGCGATGAGGTCCAGCGACGGCGCCGCCAGTCCTCAAGCGCAGCCCTTGGCAATGCCAAAGAACCGTGGCTGTCCTGTTGCACGGTAGCGCAGATTCTTGATCTTTTGTGCTGCCCGCCGGTGGCTGGTTGCCTTCAGCCAGGCACCCGCTCCCGCGCGCGGCGCGCACGAGTTCAATAATCTGCGCTACGGCAAGTCAGAGCCTCGTTGGTCACTTGCCCTCAGCAAATCGAGCTGCTCCTGATCAGAGGAGCTTTCATAGGGTAGGGTTCCATCGTGAAACTCGCGCGCCGTGACCGGGTCGAGGCTTAGGTTGTCTGGCTCATCTAATTACGGCCAGCCCGAAGGCGATAGAAGCAGCTGCAAACATCTGTCGGTTTGAGGTCGACAAACCGAAGTGCGTTGGCACCCAGCGTGTTGGTTCGCAATGCAGTCCAGGTGATCAGGTCCGGGGATCCTTCGATGACCACCAGCGCGCCGAATGGGCCGGACACGTCGAAGCCGAAATCAGCACCAGAGGAGCGGAAATTCGAGATGAGCAGAGGTGGTCGCAGTATTGTCTCCACAAAGCTTTGCTCGGTATAACCCCGGGCGCGCATAAGCGAGTTACTTTGCATGGCCAACCCGGTCAGTTGCCAACCCCCCGGAATACGGATTCCGGCCCCGAGCATCTGCCATGAGAGGCCGTCGGGCGAGAACTCGAAGGTGGTGCGCCAGACCTCGGGGCTGCTGCCTCCGCGCAACCACGTCAGTGTGGAGCCGTTAAAACCCAGACTCTGCGTGGCAGCTCCACTGGCGTTGAGCCGGCCAATGTTCGCGCGGCTCTGCCCGCCTAGGTTCGTGAAGCTACCCCCGACAAGGAGCTTTCCGTTGTCCTGCAGGACCAGAGCAGAAACTGTTGGTTCGGTATCCGCAATCACCGGATTGAAGCTTGTGTCCAGTGTTCCGTTCGCGTTCAGTCGGCCTATGTTGCGGCCAAGGAACTGGAAAATCCCACCGACCAGGATCTTTCCATCGGCCTGCACCGCCAACGAATTGACGAGCGGCTGATACACGTTTAACGGACGATACAACCCTACCGCGTCAGGGTTGAAGCTCGTGTCCAGCGTTCCGTCGGTGTTGATCCGACCAATGTAATAGCGAGGCTGCCCGCATAATGTGGTAAAAGGCCCGCCCACCAGAATCTTTCCGTCGGCTTGCAAGGCTACAAAGCCGCCGTAGTTGGCTGCCGCGGGGATGAATGTTGTGTCCACCGTGCCGTTCGCATTGAGGCGCCCAATATAGAACGCCTCGCCGGAATTCCCGCTAAACTGGCCTTCGACGAGCACCTTGCCATCCGGCTGTAATGCCAGCAGGTCTCTGTACTCGGGGACGCCGGGATGGAAGCTCGTGTCCAGCGTTCCGTCGCCATTGAGCCGGGCGATGTTCGTGCGAGGCTGGCCGCCTAGCGAGGTGAACGCCCCGGACACAAGAATTTTACCATCCGCCTGCAAGGCCGCGAAGTCCACGCTGACATCGGTACCACCAATGCCAGCCACCCGAGCGTTGAAGGCCCAGTCCAGGGTTCCATCGCCGTTCAGGCGGCCGATGCCGGCGATTCCCGCCTGGCCATTCAAGCTTCCGAACGAACCAGCGACCAGGATTTTTCCATCTGGCTGCAGCAGGATTCTGCTTACTGGACCTCCTGCGACGAACGCCTCGAACCCCTGGTCCAGGGTTCCGTCAGCATTTAGCCGGCCGACGTTCGTACGGCTCTCCCCGGCCAACGTGGTGAACGAACCGCCCACAAGAATGCGTCCGTCTTGCTGGGTGACTATCGAATATACGCGTGCATCGTTTTCAGGTCCCGCTCCTGGATTGAAGTCGTCCGCAGGAGGAGACTGCGCGAATGAAGTCAGCACCCACGCTCCCGTGGAGAGCGCCACCACGATGCAGACCGTAACCTCGGCACCCCTCTTGTACATAGTGCCATACACTACATCGGGTAGCGCCCGGGAACATGGGGTTTGTGCCCTATAGGGGGTGCCACACTTGCTCTGTTAGGCACTCGGTGCAGCGCATCAGATGGGCGGGCGCGGCCCAGTACAGTTGTCCTACCTTGGTAGGGTGGCGAAACAATCCAATCGCACGGCCATTTCCTTTCCCTGCCCTAACTGCTCCCATCCCGCTCTCCGGCGGGTCGACGGTTCTCTTCCTTAAACCGCTTCACAGCCGTCCCACAGGGTTGATAGTTGAAAAGGTCCGGGGGTGAAAAAAATGTTAGCTTGCAGAGTGTAACCTGCCACAAGGCAGGTCATGCAAAAGAAAAACAAACCGCAAGCCAACACGTAGTAGGTTTACTCTCCTGCGACAACTGTGCAATCTGATTCCCAACCATCTGGTGCCGGGACTGGCGCGCCAATACGACGCCGAAGCCAAGAGCAGCACCTTCAAACCGTGGAGTCACGTCGTGAGTCTGATCTACGCGCAACTGACTCATGCTCTGGGATTGAACGACGTGTGCGATGCGCTGCATCTCAACACGGGACCGCTCTCGGCCATCCGCGGAGCCACAGCGCCCAGCAAGAACGCCCTCTCGCACGCTAACCGGGAGCGCGACGCGGGCATGGCCGAAGCGCTGTTTTGGAAAATGCTCGAAGAACTCCAGCGCATCGCTCCACGGTTTGCCTTTCGCTTCAAGCGGATGATCCACGTGGTCGACAGCACCACGATTCAGTTGGTAGCCCGCTGCATGGACTGGGCAAAGCATCGGCGACGCAAAGCCGCCGCCAAGTGCCACGTGCGTCTGAATCTGCAGAGCCAGCTTCCCCACTTCGCCATCGTGGACACGGCCCGAGAACACGACAACGTGCGGGCTCGCGAACTGTGCGCGGGCGTGCGGGCTGAAGAGATTGTGATCTTCGACAAAGCCTACGTGGATTTCGAGCACCTGGCCGACTTGGCGATGCGCGGGCGTTGCTGCGGACTGGAAAGTTCGCGGGCCGGGGAGGCGGAGTAAAATCTCTTTGCGAATTGGGCGGCGATTGCTCAAGATTCGGCGGCAAATAGGTGCGAAAACTCCGTAATGCGCGTCCTTTACAACATTTTGTTCACCGTCTTTTTCGTTCTGGCCTCACCCTATTATTTCTTCCGGATGCAGCGCCGGGGGAATTGGATGCGGGGTTTCGGGCAGCGGTTTGGCCGATTTGATTCGAAGTTCAAGCAAGCGATCACCAACCGCCAAACCATTTGGATGCACGCGGTCAGCGTGGGTGAAGTGGGGATCTGCACGCAGCTGATTCGCGCGTTGGAGCCACGGCTGCCGAATGTGAAGATTGTGGTTTCGACCACCACGACAACGGGGATGGAGGAGTTGCGTCAAAGGTTACCGACGCATATCAGCCGGATCTATTATCCGATTGATTATCGGCGGTGTGTCTCGCACGCGCTCAAAACGATTCACCCCGAGGCGATCGTGTTGGTCGAGGCGGAGATTTGGCCTAACTTTATCTGGAAAGCGCGCGACATGCGCATCCCGCTGTTTTTGGTCAATGCGCGTCTATCGGACCGCTCGTTTCCGCGCTATCGGCGCTTTCGTTTTCTGTTTGGGCGTTTTTTTGCGGCGTTCGCCGGCGTTGGAGCGCAGAACGAAACGGATGCGGCGAAGCTGCGTGAGCTGGGTTGCCGCCCGGAGAGCGTGCAGGTGGTGGGAAGCTTGAAATTCGATTCGGCCAAGTTGGATGAGCGCCGGCGGGTCGACGTGCCGGGAATTCTGCGGCAGCTGGGCGTGGCGCCGACCGCGAGGATCCTGGTCGCCGGCAGCACGCACGCGGGCGAGGAGGCCCTGCTGGCAGAGCAATTCGTGCGGCTGCGTCAGCGCTTCCCGGACCTTTTCCTGGTTGTCGTGCCTCGTCATTTTGAGCGAGGCCGGGAAGTTGGGCGCGAACTGGAGAAACGCGGCATCAAGTTTGTCTACCGGACGGAAGTAACGCGCTCGACCCAGTTCGCCGCTAACCAAGTGGAGGCCTTGCTGGTCAACACGACGGGTGAACTGAAGCACTTTTACCAGGAAGCGACCCTCATTTTCATCGGGAAAAGCATCACCGCGCAAGGCGGGCAAAATCCGATCGAACCGGGAGCACTAGGCAAAGCGATGGTGTTTGGCCCCAACATGCAAAACTTTGCCGAGGTTGCGCGCAATTTCCTGGCCAAGGACGGAGCGGTGCAGGTCAGGGATGCGGCGGAATTGGAGAAGGGGCTGGGCGACTTGCTTGCGGATGAAAAGCGGCGGGAGCGACTGGGTCAAAACGCTTTGACGGTGGTACGCGAAAACCAGGGTGCGATTGAGCGCACGGTCGACATGATACTAAAGCAGCTCGATGGGGAGGAGCTGTACATTGCTCCGAAGTGAGAACCCAAGCTGGATTAGCCGAGACAGGAACCGATGGTTTGGAGCAGTTGGTCCGGGGTGTAAGGCTTGAGAAGGAGTTTGGCTTCCTGCAGGAGGGCGGTCTCGTTGTCCTCGGGCGTAAGCGACCCGGTGCTGTAAACGACTTTGACATCACTTTTTGCGCGACGGAGCTTGTCAGCGAGCTCGCGTCCCCCTGGGCCACTTGGGAATGCCAGATCGGTCAGCAGAAGATGAACCGTCTGTGCCTGCGACTCTAGAAGCAGCACGGCCGTGGAGCCGCTATCGGCTTCGATAACGCGGTAGCCGTTGCGTTCAAGAATGTGACGTGCCAAATCACGAACGCGGTCATTAGCCTCGACCAGGAAAATGGTGCCCCGGACAGGTGGCGCCAGCGCCGGTTCCTGAACTCCGACGGTGCGGATAACCAGGCTGGCGACCGGGAGGTACACGCCAAATTCGGTGCCGCGGTGGGGTTCGCTGATGAACTCGACCCATCCGCCATGTTGTTTGGCGGCGCCATAAACGCTGGCCAACCCAAGGCCCATTGCCTTGTCGTCATCGCGCGTGGAAAAGAAAGGCTCGAACAGATGCTCCTGCACTTCGGCGGACATGCCGCAGCCATTATCCCGAATAGTCAGATGGATGAAGTGGCCTGGATTGCTGCCAGGGGGACGTTGCTTCTGTCGCGGATCGATCCAGACGGCGCCGGTATGGATATCAATGGATCCGCCGTGAGGCAGAGCTTCGCGCGCATTGAGAACAAGGTTAAAGACAATCCATTCCAGGACGCGGCAATCGGCCAGCACCGGGGCTAATCCTTCACTTAAATGGAACTCCAACGTAATTCGTTCGCCGAGGAGCCGATGCAAGACGGTCTGCTGACCGAGCAACCACTGGTTTAGATCCACCGGTTCCGGCCGGATAGCCTCGCAGCCCCCTACGGCGAGCAATTGCCGGACAAGAGCGCCGCCACGGCGGGCTTCGGACAACATCTGCTCCAGATGCTCGACCTCCACCGGATCCCGCCGGCCGTCGCGCATCAATCCGGCCTGACCTTCGACCACGGTCAAGATTTGCCCAAAATGATGGGCAACCCCTTCAGCCACCCGACGAAGGATGCGGGTGCGTTGGTGTTCGCATAACTCGACTTCCCGCAGCACACGCGGGTTGACGTCCTCGGCGAACACCAGGCGGGCGGGGCTGTCGCCGAATCGCATGTCGACGGTCATGACGTCCACATCAACGGAGGTGCGGTCTTTCTTTCGATGCCGCCAGACTCCGCGGTGTTCGAGGCACGAGCAGGGTTTTGAGGCATCCGCAACGAAAGCGCCGGCAGCCTCTCGGGCGATCAAGTCCTTGGCGGAGAGATTGGTGAATTCCTGCTGGGTAAAGCCGTACTGACTAAGGGCTGATTCGTTTCCGGCGAGGATTCGGCCACTGCGCAGGTCAAAGACCCACATTGGGTGAGGATGATTGATGAACAATAACCGGAATTGCCGTTCAGAAGCGGACAAGGTCTCGACCTGTTCCTGCAAACGCACGATTTCATGGGCCATCTGCTGTTTGATCACCAGCAGGTTATCGGACCTTTCCCGGGCTTCGGAATCGAGTTTGCTTCGCAGATTTTGTTCCTGGATTTGAGCCTCCTGGCGCTGCCGGCAAACGGTCTCGGTGTGGCCCATGCCAATCAACAGCAGCACCGAAGCTCCAACGTAAACCAGACTCAATGCCAGGCCGGAATTCGGGCCGGGCTTGATGGGATTAAACAGGTGCAAAAGAGCCAGGGAGAGGAACGCAATGACCAGGAAACTCCCGGCCTGGCCCGCCCCAAAACGCCGCACCAGGCGCAGACCATATGAAGGAACACAGAGCTCCAGCCCGGCGGCCAGAAATTTCAAAATTCCAAAAGCAGTCATAGTTTCAGTTGTTGCTATTCGACATGCGATTAGGACCAAACCTGTCCCGAAACAGGACGCTGAAACCGAGGACAGGACATTGTCCGGCCGAGCGGAATCCAGCGAACAGATACCATATACTATTTTCGCCGAGTTGTTAGAGGTCCACCGAGAGGGAGCAATTGGCGGGCCAGCGATCCTGTTAGACCCGAAGGTCGAAACCGAGCCGGCTGTGCTCGCGCGACGGCGGGGGGGTGCAAGACAGAGTTGCTCGTTTTTTAGCTAGACGCAGGACACCCGCAGACCATCAGCCACCTGGAGCCGCTTAATAGAAACGCATGCACCTAAACCCGCGAGCTGTCGCTAAAGCCAACTGGTCTTTATCGCCCGTGACGAAGAGGTCGGGATTGAGTTGTTCCAGAAGCGCGACATGTAAAACATCCGCGCTCCTGGCTTTGAGCCGCGCTGCAAAGCCCGCACTGATCTGGTGGGCGTCCTTGAGCACTTCCTCCCAATCCGCCGCCGCAAGCTCAAAGGGGCCGACCTGCAGCAAGTGCGAGAAATAACGTCGCAGAGCCTCGATCAATTCCATTTTGGGCGGCTGCGGTCGCAAACATAAGTCTCGAAGAGTATTGATGGTCTCGAATCGGGCCCAATCCGACACAAGGAACTCGTCAGCCTGGTGGTTGGCAAACCAAACGCGCGCTTTTGCGTTGAGAGGATCAGGCTTGTAAAGCCAGGAAACCAAAAAGGAGGCATCGGGGTAAATTGTCATCGACGCAGGTCATTCAATGCGGCTTGCGTATCCTGAACCGGAGCACCTTCACACAGACGATCCAACTCTGCGTGAATCTGCTCGGCGGTAAGCCGCACGCGCTTTCGCCTGGATAACACCAGAGGCTCCTTTCCGTCTTCGAGTGCCAAGGACTGGCCAGGCTTCAAGTGGGATGCGAGTGAAGGATTGCGAACCAACTGGCGTTTCGAGATTCTCTTCATGCTGACAAATATGTCAGCAATGTCCGAGATCTGCAAGCCTCCCCGGCCTACTTGATTGGCCTCGGTATCGGCACGAGTCCCAATTCGGGGCCTCGACCCCGGTTGTTAGCGTGTCAGACGCACAATGACGTAGGGAGCTTGCTGGTTAAAGTCAGGGAAAATCGCGCCGTTGCCCTGGTTGTCCATGACCTCGATAAAATACATCAGGTCCCATCGGGTATCGATCTGGTCAGAAGGAATCACGGCTTGATACTGCTCGGACGTGGCGCCGGCAAGCATCGGCAAAGTTTGGTAGTCTTGCCGCTGGTTGACGTTTCGGTAGCGGAGACGAACCCACTTAACCCCTGAGGGATCGCGCACTGTGGCTGCAATCGTGACCGGCTTTCCCGAGGGAGCATGTGTAACCGGCTCATGAATGACACTGGGCGGTTCGTGATCTCCAGGACCAGATTCGGTGGTGTACCGAACGGTCGCCGGCGTTTCGGCTGGTGCAGATAGCCCTTTGCGCTGCTCGCGCAGGGCGGCCAAGCCCTTTTCCAGCGCGTCGAGTTCGTCCTTCCAATGCCCACACAGGCCCGCACTGCGAACTCCCATCCTGAGGTCGCCGGCATAGAAATCGTCGGCGGCATTAACCAATTCGCGCCATGCTTCAATCGCTTTGCTCTCGTAGGCGATCGCGTCATCGAGGTTTTGAGGAGCCTTGGTGCGCACAAATAAGCGATAACTAACGGCCGCCGGTATTCTGCGCGAATGATACAGGGCAAGGTCGGCCAGTATTTTCAAGTCTGTGGTCGTTGAGTCAAATTCCTTACTGCGCAGTCGGCCGATTCGTTGTTCGGCATTGGCGGCTTCTGTCTTGATTTCCATTGCGGTTTGCGAAAACCATCGGCTGGTTTGGGCGGGGCGCGTCTTGGCCGTTTCTCCGTGCGCGATGAGCAACTGCGCTTCCTCGTCAAAATTGGCGAATTGTGCGGTGTCGCTGCCTTCGGCCTTGGCGTACAGAGGCAAGTCTCCCAGCCGTTGCTTTTCCGCCCAACCACGAGTCATCGGGAAATAGCTGTAGGGATAACAGGAGGCGACGATGCGCGGCAGCACCCAACTGGCCCGATGCAGCGCCGACTTAATGATGGGGCCGGCCTCGGGCCCGAAACGCCGCACGAATTCCCGATCCCACGTATCCGAGGGTGTGTTCGTATTATAGCCAATCCGGCCGAAGACCTGGAAGAAGTGCCAGTAACGCTCAAATTCGTAATCGTAGTACCTGCGGGACGGGCTCAATAACTCGAAAGGCTTGGCATCGTGGGGCTGGGCCTCCATTTTCGTACAAAGAGGTTCGTTGACCTCGAAGCCGTCGCCGTCATAGAGGTGAGTGCTTTCCACGAACCTGCGGACATATTCGGGATCTCCCCACAAGAGAACGCGGGCCGGGCCACCGTTCCACAGGCGCCAGTGCATTTTGTATTGTTGCGGGTAGCGCAGCAGATCGGCGTACCCATGCCGGCGATTCTGCTGATCCTCCGTATTGATGTGCGTGGGATGAAACGGAAGGCCCATTTGTTCCATCCAATACTTCGTGGTGATTCGGAAGTTCACGCCGATGTTCAGGGCATCCTGGATCACCGCGTCCGGCAAACCCTTGGCGCGCAAATCCAGACGCAAGCCGGGGGCCTGTTGCTTGACCATGGCAAAGACGTCGCGCCAAAAGCCCTCCTGCTCGCTGTTTTTCAGTCCGGACTCGTCATGCATGCGGAACTGAATCGCATCCACTGCCGGAACGAGGCGCAGGAACTTGGAAAGCGCGGCTTTTGTATAAGGCACGAGGTTGTCCGCCGTCACGCCCCAGACCAATCCGGGTGTTGGCTTTTGGGTGGCTTGATCGGCGCCCGGCACACCACCAGCCTGCACGCCGCCACGGTAAATATGGTCCCAGATTCCGAGGGTGAGTTCGACACCGCGAGCATGTGCCATTTCAATCAAGCGGTTGAGAGCAGCGAGATTGCGCCGCTGTTCCTCGGGCGTAATGCCCACCATCCGCACGTCGGGGAAGCCTTCCACGTCGAAGAAGTAAGGGTAGCACGGTGCGAGAAAGCCGCCGTTCTCATAGCCGAAGATCACGACCAGGGAGTTAAATCGATTTTGCGCCAGAGTATCGAGGTAGCGAGCCCAATAAGCCTCGTCATAAAACCGGCTTTCCCAGTAGTCACGATTCATCGTGTAAAGGGACAGCGCGCGGGTCGTGACGGATGGCTGCTGCAGGGTTTCGCGCAGTTCCGCCAAGGGGGATTGAGCTGGACTCCAGGCGACACGCTCGGCGGCCTCAAGCTCTCCGTACATTAATCCGCGATCGTCTGACCCACCGATTAACCAAACGGGCTGGCCGCGCCAGCGTTTTCCTTTGGTGATAAGCAGTGTCTCGGGGGTTTGCGGCATTTGCCGGTTTTCATCGGCCAGAAAACGCATGGCAGCGCCGCGGTTCGTGGCCAAGCCGACAATCAGCAGCGGGCTTGCCGTTGCTGCATCGAAGGCAGTTAACGTCTCAAAGTTAACGCCCCGGGAACTCAACGCTTCCTTGAGCTTGCTCAACCCGTGAGTCGCCGCGGGGCCCAGCTGCGGGTCGACGATAATTGAAACCACCGGAGGAGGCGCTGCCTGGCAGTGACACCCGACCGGTTGCCAAATCGACAGGAGCAGCAGGAACAGTAGGGGGTTGGCTTTCATGCTTCGCCTAGGTAAACAGAAAAAAGCGCACTCTGACAAGTGCGCGCGTGTTGATCAAGGTTTCAGTCCTGCAAGACTACTGTGGCCAATTCCGAAGCCCGGCAATATGGGGCGAGTTCCTGTTGAGGCGCGAAAGGAACACCCAGGACTGACGAAAACAGGTCCGGGGCGTCAGGTTACAAACTCAAGTTCCTGCCGGTGCTCGATCAGGCCCGCGTCAAAGGCGGCACTCAGAAAGCGCCGGATGGATTCGCGTCCACGGTCACCATAATCAAGCGTCCAATGGTTGACGTACATACCGACAAACTTGTCGGCCAAATCACGGCCCATATCGCGAGCGTACTGCAACGCGTGTTGCACCGCCTCCGGGCGATGATCCAGGCTATAGCGGATGCTGGTGGTTAACAGGTCGGAAATGCGCTTCCGGATCCCAGGCGCAAAGCGCTTGTGAATGACATTGCCTCCCAGCGGCAGAGGAAGGCCTTCATTTTGGAGTCCCCACCAAACGCCCAAATCCTGGCAGAGCTGCAGGCCCTGGTCCTTATAGGTCAGTTGCCCTTCGTGAATGATGAGCCCGACGTCGGCTCCTCCAGACCGGACGGTTTTGAAAATTTGGTCAAAGGACACAACGACCGTATCGAGGGTACTGGCCGGTTTGCCCAACCAGAGCTGAAGGGCCAGGAAAGCGCTGGTCATGGTGCCGGGCACCGCGATGCGCCTTTGCGCAATTTGCTCGCGAGACAATTTTTCCTTAGCCACCAGCATGGGTCCGTAACCGTCCCCCATGCTGGCGCCGCTGGGCAGCAGCGCGTATTGCTGGCTGACATAGGCATAGGCGTGAATGCTGATGGCAGTGATATCCAATTCGCCACGAGTCGCGCGTTCGTTGAGCGTCTGAATATCCTGAAGGATGTGCTTGAATTTAAAATTATCGGTCGGGATCAGTTCTTTGGCCAAGCCGTAGAACATGAAAGCATCATCGGGATCGGGTGAATGACCAAGCGTCAGTTCGAGCATGGGGCGGAAGAATAAGCAGATGCCCAGAGCAAGGTCACGCGGAAAGCGCGTCCATCGGAGGGACGAGCTCCCGCGAGTCCCCGATCAAAATAGGGACTCGCAGGAACTCGTCCTTCCGAAGTTTTTTTGGCTGGGCCAGAGCTATCTCTGACGCTCTAAATAATGTTGTGTAACGAAGCCGGGCTTACCTGAAAGATCAATATACACGTAGAAGGAATCGTGGTGTTCATCCGGGCCTGGGGGGCCAGGTTCCCAGAAGGGCTTCATTTCGACTACGAAATACCATTTGAGCGCCTGATCTTCGGGAATGGAGTGCAGTTGAAAACTGGTCACGGACCAGGAGGAATCGTCGGCCACGAGCTTTGCTAATTCCTGGCGCGCGATTTCCTCGAGGCGATCGAACCTAAGCGGTATTGGCTGCGAGGCGGTCCAGTCCGGGCTTAGTCTGAGGGAGTCGCCACTCATCCAGGAACGAAAAGCCACTCCGTTAATATGAAAAACACGTGGTTCGGGCGCGGAGGCACGCTGAACTGAGCCAATCTTACCTTGTGCCACATGAGGTCTAAAGCCGCGTTCGAACGTCTCGATGCGATTAGCTTGAGCCAGCAATAGAAACGCCGGGACTGCTGTGATGAGGACGACTAAAGGATTTCGCAGATTTCGTAGATTTCTCATAGGCATTAGAGGTTTTGAAAAGCACCGATTACAACCTCGGGTAACATCCAATACTGCCATAGATAGCCCGCTGAGCCAATTGGAACCGCACAAGCCAGAATTAGGTGTCCGAAAGTGTGGTGGGGCGAGGGTTCCAACGAACCTCAATCCGTGAAGTTGAACAGAAGCTAACCAAGAGAACAAAGGCTCGTGAGGGCAAGCCAATCAGCAATTCTTCCTGTCTTGAGCCCGGAGTCGAAAGGGGGGGCGATAAATTCCAGCCGTTTTCAACGGTTTTCGTCCGGACTGTTGAAACACTTAGGGTCGCGGTGCTTATTCAGAAACCCCAAGGATGGAGTTTCTGCCTCCGAATGGATTTTGCACACTTTCCTTGGCGTTCGGGTCGGGGATCCACTGCCCATCGACCACGAAGAGGTATTCATGCCGGCCCGGTTTGAGAGTCAGGTCCGTCACCCAGCGACCGTTGCCCGTGGAAACCAAAGGAGCCTTTTCGGGCGACCAATCATTGAAAGAACCGGCCACACACACTCGCTTGGCTTCGGGTTTTACAAACTCTAAAGACACGCGGCCTATTTTTGGCGGCTCGGGCCGGGCGGCAGGCGGCCTTTGGACTTCCGGTTTCGCGACAATAACCTTAGGCGCTTCTGATTTGGCCGCTAAATTGTGCGAGGGTTCGGGTTTGGTCGTAATGATTTTTACCAGCTCCGGTTTGGCAGGCTCGACTTTGATCGGCGTGTTTTTGAATTTTTTCATTGTTTAATCGGGACACTAGGGCGAATGAATTATCACGCGCCGCAAAGAAAATCTCAGCAACAGCGCGGAGCTTGAGCAATGGTTGTGCCGTCCGACCGTGCGCAATTCACTTTGTGCAAGTCCCTGAAAAACCCAGGCGGACGAAAGAAATCTCGCGGTGAAGGCCCGCCGGAAATGTCGTCATTTGTTCAGAGTGGAAAAAGAAGTGCTTGCCCTGATTTTAACCCCAGATGGAGATGACCTCAGATCGTCATTCGGCTACCGAACCTCTAGTGTGGATAATTCATACCTGGTCTCCGAGTCTCATTAACACCGCGGCTTTAGCCCGGTGAAAAGCGAGTTGGGACAAGTGAGCCGTTTTCAACGGCTTTTCCGCGGGGAGGCAAACTGTTGAAACAGTTGCCCGGTCGAAAGCGCGTCGTCGCACCGGGCTAAAGCCGCGGTGTTAATGAGAGGATGCGTTGGGCACGAAATGTCCGGGCTAGCGGCTGGGTTGGGCGGCTGCCGCGCGGACAGGAACCGGGACACTGCACAGCTCGATATGTCCGGCTTGGAAGCGAAACCATTCCTCATGACGATTGCGTCGCGACTCAATCAGGTCCTGAAATAGCGTAGTATCGGTGCGAAGCACTTCCAACGCGGTCCGCTCAGCGACCGGAACGTCGGCAGCCACTCGAATGGATTTGATCGGAGCTCTTTGCTCGGGCTTCTGATAAAAACCCAGGGCGCCGGTCCCGCGCGGCAACGCGGACAACAGCTCGATTCCCTGCACCACCCGACCGAACAGCGTAACATTGCGGTCCAGGTGCCTGGGCGCCTGGCCGATGACCACGTAAAGCTCTGTTCCGCCGCCGCTATCGGCAGCCACATCGCGGCCGGCGCCGACCATGCCGTAGCAATGCACCAGCCACATTTTGTTGCTTTTGGGATCTCGCGCGGCCGGAAACCCGTTGGAGAAGCCGACCTCTGGAGCGTAAACATCCCCATCGGGCAGCCGATTAAAGGACAAGCTCGGATCAATCGAGTGATCAAACTCCCCAGGCAGAGTGCGTTTGGCATTTTGGATCTTTCGTGCCAACGCTGGTTTGTCGGCTTCGGGATCGGCCCATTGCACCACGTAATTGTCCTGAACTCGCACAATGGCCAGGCCGTCGTAATAATGCTCGCGTGCCAGAGCCTTTATGTTGGCGACGTGCCCCGGTGCAAAGGCCGGGGCCAATTCAATAACGGCTCGCCCACTCGCCAGCTCGACATAGAGCGTGTTCTCGGGGTCCAGGGCCCGCCAATCGCCTGGCTTGGAAGCGGCCAAAAGGTCTGCCATGGTTTGGACCTTGGGGTTGGGGCTGTCCGCCGCTGGTGCGTTTTCGACCATCAAAACTAGCGCCGAAAGGAAGGAGCATGCGCGGTATAGCATGCCCGATTCTCACAAGAATTCTGCGGGAAATCCAGCCTCCAGACGATTGGTCTCGGAACAAGGTGAGGACCGTGAGGAAAGCAATTTCTGGAGGAAATTCCCGGGCTTTGTTGCTTCGCCTCCTTACGTCGGCGGCTGCGCCTTAAAGCAAGCGGGGCTGACCGCTTCCCGCTGGCTTCAGGCCTAGTTTGTGGTAACCGAGTTCAGTCGCCACGCGGCCTTGCGAGGTCCGCTTCAGGTAACCTTCCATGATCAAATAAGGTTCATAAACCTCTTCGAGCGTGTCGGGTTCTTCTCCCACGGCCACTGCCAGTGAACTCAAGCCAACCGGTCCGCCGCCGAACTTCGTGATGATCGCTTCGAGGATGCGTTTGTCCATTTCATCCAGGCCGTTCTCGTCGATTTCGAGCATGGCCAGCGCTTTATCAGCCACCTCTGCGGTGATTCGTCCCTGGTGTCTTACTTGCGCGTAATCGCGCACGCGGCGAAGCAAGTTGTTAACGATCCGCGGCGTGCCGCGGCTGCGGCGAGCAATCTCCCGGGCGCCTTTCTCCTCGATTTCGACGTT
>Ga0210409_10001533_pt1 | contig 29849 bp, 25 predicted proteins | sample IncBWH17MmetaG_FD_161649 | JGI IMG/M metagenome (GOLD analysis project Ga0210409, IMG submission 161649) | Forest soil microbial communities from Barre Woods Harvard Forest LTER site, Petersham, Massachusetts, United States - Inc-BW-H-17-M | ecosystem: Environmental > Terrestrial > Soil >...
CGATTTTCTCGGTTTCCTCCTCAATCAGGCGGTCGATGCGAAGCGTCTCCTTGTGCAAATGTTTCAGCCGGCCCACGAGTTTCAGCCAGGGCTTCTCGCCAGCGCGGGCTTCAGTTGCAAGTTTGTCCTTCACAGCTTCGGTCACAAATTCTCGGAAGGGAATTCCACGCGCAGCGGCCAGCGACTTGGCGCGCCGAAAGACAGGATCGGGAATTTCCAGGGTGGTTTTCATAATTCTCATGCTCCCATATTTATGGGAATTAGTCAACCACCACGCCGCCCGCTGGAAGGGGCCAAAGCCTGCGATTCAGGACTTTCGGCATTCTGGCATGGTCGACACGGGCATGGGAGGTTAGTATTGTTGGCGCGAGGAAGTCGAGAAAGGAAGGGGATGGCAAACGTCACAAAGGAAAAAATGTCTGGACCGCTCGAAGGGCTAAAGGTGATCGATCTTTCGCATATTATGGCCGGCCCCGCGTGCTCGATGTTGCTGGCTGACATGGGGGCGGACGTCATCAAGGTGGAGAAAATTCCGGGCGGCGAGGATGCGCGGCGCATGGTGCCGCCGACTGTTGGCGATGAATCCGCGGCGTTCCTGATCATGAACCGGAATAAACGCGGCATCGCACTGAATCTGAAGACGGAGGCGGGGCGCACAGTCCTAACTCGTCTACTGCAAGGTGCCGATGTGTTAATCGAGAATTACCGCCGCGGCATGATGGAAAAGATGGGGTTCGGCTACGACTCTTTGCATTCGCTGAATCCGAAATTGATTTATTGTTCGATCTCCGGTTTCGGGCGGACGGGGCCGTACGCCGATCGCGGCGGATTCGATCTGGTGGCGCAAGGCATGAGCGGATTGATGAGCATCACGGGGGAACGTCCAGGGTGCCCGCCCATGAAGGTTGGAGCGCCGATTACCGATATCACCGCAGGAATTCTCGCGTGCGTGGGCGTGCTTGCGGCATTGCACGCGCGCGAGTCCACCGGGCAAGGACAGATGGTGGACACTTCGCTGTTTGAAGCCGGGATCACTCATACTTACTGGCATTCGGCCATTTGTTTTGCAACCGGGCAATCGCCGGGCCCCATGGGGTCAGCGCATCCCTTGAATGCGCCCTATCAGGCGTTTCCCGCATCGGACGGCTGGATCACCGTGGGCGCCGCGAATCAGGAGAATTGGGTGCGGCTGCTCGGGGCGCTTGGAGCGCCGGAGCTGCGCGACGATCCGCGCTTTGTGAACAACGCGGCGCGGATGCGCAATCTATCGTTGCTGACGGATGCGCTGACTCCTTTGTTCCAGCGCCGCTCGGTGGCCGAGTGGCAGCGTCGCCTGGAGGAAGTAGGTGTGCCGGCCGGGCCTGTGCTGGACATTGCGCAGATGCAAGCCGATCCGCAGGCGATTGCGCGGGAAATGATCGTGGAGACTACGCACCCAACTGCTGGACCAACGAAAGCGATCGGGTTGCCAATAAAATTTTCGGATACGCCGGGCGGCGTGCGCAGGGCCGCGCCAGTGTTCGGGCAGCACACTGCCGAAGTGCTGCGCGAACACGGCTTCTCCGATGCGGAGATTGAACGAATGGCGGCGCAAGGCGCTATCCAGTTGCCGGCCTCAACCAAGAAAGGCGCGACACGATGAGCCAGGAAATTCTCTATGAAATCAAGGACGGCGTGGGCCGCATCACGTTCAGTCGCCCGGAGGCTCGGAACGCCTTCACTTTTCAGATGTACGAGCGGCTTGCGAAAGTTTGCGAGGAGGCGTCGGCGGATTCCTCCGTCAAGGTATTGGTGCTGACCGGCGCGGATGAAAATGCATTCGCGGCGGGGACGGACATTTCAGAGTTCCGGAAATTTTCCAGCGCGAAAGACACTTTGGATTATGAAGTGCGCATCAACGATTTGCTCGACGGTTTGGAGCGAGTCCCAAAACCCACTATCGCCGCCATCGCCGGGGTCTGCACAGGCGGCGGCGCCACGATTGCCGCGTGCTGCGACATTCGTATCGCGGCGGCCAATGTGCGCTTCGGTGTGCCGATTGCCCGCACCCTTGGGAATTGCCTGTCGATGGCGAATTACGTCCGGCTGGTAGCCTTGCTGGGGCAGGCGCGCGTGAAGGAAATCATCTTCACCGGCCGGCTGGTGGAGGCCGGCGAGGCGCGCGCGATCGGACTGCTGAGCGAAGTGCTGCCCGATTATGCGTCCCTGCAAACGCGCGCGGACGAACTCGCGCGAACGGTGGCGTCTCGCGCGCCGCTCACCCTGCGGATGACCAAGGAAGCCTTGCGCCGCATCAAGGAAAAAATGATCCCCGATGAAGACGACAAAATGATTGTGGCTTGCTACATGAGCCACGATTTTCAAGAGGGCATGGATGCCTTCCTGAACAAGCGCCCGCCGAAATGGACCGGAACGTAGCCCGTGCTTCTCACGTCAAACTCGTTGTAGCGCCGGTCTCCCTCCGGTGTTTTTGCGAAGTGTACGAATCAGAAAAATCGCCGCCGAGACGCCAACGCTACGGCAGAGTTGGTCCGGGACTCGGCCCAAGGCTGTGATAAAGATTTGATTCGCCGCGCTCGCTGAGACGAGCCAACTTCTCTGCATTGGAGTAAAACTACAATGAAAAAAGTTTTTGTAGTTCTCATGCTCGCATCTTTGACGGCCATTACTGCCGCGGCGCAAACAACACAGCAAACTCCGGCCAATCCGCTGTCTACATGGCTGCGGAACGCTTACACGATGAATCGAAATACCATCGTGAGAGCCGCGGAAAAGATGCCGGAAGAAAATTACGGCATGCGCCCCGGGCCGCAAGAGGAAGTGCGCACGTTCGGGCAACAAATCGGGCACGTAGCCAGGTTCAACTATCTTTGGTGCGCGCAGGCCAAGGGCGAAAAGAATCCCAGTGCGGGCGCCGATCTTGAGAAATTGCCAACGAAAGCCGAATTGTTGAAGGCTCTGAATGACGCATTCACGTATTGCGACAGCGCCTACGCGGCCCTGACGGACGCCTCCGGAATGGAAGTGATCGATATCACGCAAGAGAGTGGCAGGCAAACGCGGAATCTGCGCATGGCCCTGCTGATCTTGAATTACGGCCACAACAACGAAATTTACGGCAATCTCGTCACCTATTTGCGGATCAAGAGCATTGTCCCGCCCTCTTCGGAGCCCCGCCCGCAACAACCGCAGTCACAACGTTGAAATTTGAAAGGTGACCCACGCTATTCGCGCATCTTCTGCGCAAATCGGAAACTCATCATGGTGCTGAATGCAAAGGCGCCGGCAAGAAACAGTCCGAACGTCAAGTAGTTGTCATGTGAAACCTGGCCGACTCTGTACAACAGGCAACCCACCAAAAGATTCACAAATGCCCAGGCTACATTGACTGTCGGCGGGGACAATCCTTTTCCGGGAGGATGCGCGAATGGTGTCGGAAAGCGATCGCCTGAAATTCCGTGTACGAAGTGAGGCACAAAATTGGCTAGGAACGCGCCCGCGAAGAAACATGCGACGTAGTTGTACCAACTCATGGCATTCATCCTCCCGTTTAGGAAATCATTTGATCTGGAATTTATGAGTTGAGCCGATAGCTCGTGCATCGTACGTTTGTGTTCCCTCCGAGTCAACGAATTCGCAACCGGAGCTGGTCAGGCCCGCCGGGATTGTAAGCATGTGATAGCAAGCGAGAAATAGCAGCAGAGCAAGCGCCTTCCAGAGTTGTACTCTGCCAATTCAAGGTTGACGTCAGCGCATGGCGATTCCCTCTGGCACGAAACTCGGCTCCTACGAAATCACCGGCGCGATTGGCGCGGGCGGAATGGGCGAAGTGTATCAGGCGCATGACACCAGGCTCGGGCGCGACGTGACCATCAAAGTCCTGCCGGAAGCGTTTGCTCAGGACCCCGAACGCCTTGCACGTTTTCAGCGCGAAGCGAAAATGCTGGCGGCGCTGAATCATCCGAACATGGCCACGATTTACGGACTGGAACAATCCGGCGCCACGAATTATCTCGTCATGGAGCTCGTCTCCGGGGAGAATTTGGCCGAGCGAATCAAGCGAGAGGGCGCGTTTCCCATCGAGGAAGCGCTCGCCATCGCGAGGCAGATTGCCGAAGCGCTGGAAGCCGCGCATGAAAAGGGAATTATCCACCGCGACCTGAAGCCTGCGAATGTGAAAGTGACGCCGGAAGGCAAAGTCAAAGTTCTTGATTTCGGCTTGGCCAAGGCGTTCGAGGGCGACGCGGCGAGCGAGGACATCAGCAATTCGCCGACGCTGAGCATGGCGGCGACGATGCAGGGAGTGATCCTCGGCACGGCTGGATACATGTCTCCGGAGCAGGCGCGCGGCAAACGCGTCGATAAGCGCGCCGACATCTGGGCCTTCGGCGTGGTTCTGTACGAACTGGTCACCGGGCAGCGCCTGTTTGAGGGCGAGGATGCCGGCCACACGCTCGCGGCTGTGATCATGAAGGAGCCGGATCTCTCCGCCGTGCCCGCACAAGTGCTGCCTCTGCTGAAACGATGTTTGGAGAAAAATCCGAAAAAACGGTTGCGGGATATTGGGGATATGGAGTTGCTGCTGGTGGAGGCTCCAGCTGCATCCGCGCCGTTACCTTCGGGTCTCGGCGGTGTCGGGACGAACAAATTCGCGTGGGGAGCTGCGGCGCTGCTGACGGTAATCGCGCTCGGAGTTTCGTTCGTGCACTTCCGCGAAACGCCACCAGCCGATCCGGTGCTGCATCTTTCGGTGCCGCTTCCCGGGAACGCACCCGTGGGCTTCCTGGCTCTGTCGCCGGATGGAGGACGGCTGGTCATGCAGCTCGACAACGAGGGGAAGCCTCAGCTCTGGCTTCGCACGCTGGATTCGCCTCAGCTTCAGCCTCTGCCTGGGACCGAAAATGCCCGAGGCCCGTTCTGGTCTCCTGACAGCAAGTCCATCGGGTTCTTCTCAGACGGAAAACTCACGACCATACCCGCGATCGGTGGGCCGCCGCAGGTGCTGTGCGATGGAACGGGGTCAGCCGCTGGCGGAGCCTGGAATATTGATGGGGTGATTCTGTTCAACACGAGCGATGTCAACGCGCCCCTCCAGCGCGTGAATGCAGCCGGCGGTGCGTGTACCGTGGTCACCAAACCGGAGGGAGACAGCAGCCTTGCTTTTCCTGAGTTTCTTCCCGACGGAAAGCATTTCGTTTACCTTGTACGACGGGGAGACGAAGCCAAGCGAGGTCTCTACGTGGCTGCGCTAGACAATCCAGCCCCCCGCCGGCTTCTAGCGGATGAGTCCAGCGCCGTATTTGCTCGATCGACTAGTGGAAAGAAATATGGCTATCTCTTATTCTTACGGGGCAACGAGCTCATGGCGCAACCGTTCAATGCGGAAACGCGCCAGCTTGCTGGTGACGTGTTCCCAGTCGCTGCGGAAGCGTCTATCAGTTTCAATGGTCAGATCGGAGTGTCCGTTTCTGCTGGCGGCATTCTGGTTTACGAAAACAACTTTGCCTTTACAAGATCCCAATTAACGTGGCTGGACCGTTCCGGGAAAGAAGTCGGCAAAGTCGGGAGTATCCAGGACCAAAGTCACGTCGCGCTCTCCCCGGATGGAAAGACCGTAGCCACGTTGCGCCGGAATCAGGGGATATGGTTGTACGATGTGCAGCGCGGCGGGGAAACACGTTTCACCTCGCCGACTCTTCCGGGCAGCCCACCGGTCTGCTCCCCGGACGGAAACATGATTGCATTTGGGTCGGGTAAAGGCCTGTACCTGAAGGACGCCAGTGGCGGGTTGAAAGAGGAACTCCTTCTGGAAAACGGAAATGCCAAGACGCCCTCGGACTGGTCACGCGACGGTCGCTATCTCATCTATACGGAGACCGATCCTAAAAACCGAGGCGATATCTGGTTCCTGCCGGACCCGCTGAACAAATCCAACGACCGGAAGCCGGTCAAATTCCAGGGGACGGAAGCCATGGAAAGCCAGGGCCAGCTCTCGCCGGACGGTCGCTGGCTCGCCTATGAATCCACCGAATCCGGAGAAGATGAAGTGTACGTCCGTCCCTTTCCTTCCGGGCCGGGCCGGTGGAAGATCTCTGCGGGCCGAGTTCGCAGCCGAGAGCCACGCTGGGGGCACGATGGTAAGGAGCTGTTCTATCTGGAGATAGGAATACCCCAACAACGGCTGATGGCGGTTGCCGTGCAGTCCGGTCCGCGCGGCAGTTTCCAGGCAGGCGCTCCTCAGGCGCTGTTTGAATTCCGTCAGATTGGTTCAACGCCGACGAACAACAGTTTCCTCTACAGCCCCAGCGCCGACGGCCAGCGCTTCTTGGTGCACGTCCAACCCGGTGGCGCCGAAGCCACATTGAACGTGATCACAAACTGGGAGAGGGCTGCGCTCGGGAGCAAGTAAGCCTGAAGTTGATACCTGGCGGGTGGGGACTCAACTCGAACGGGAGCCCGAGCCTCTCAGCGGGTCAGCAAAACGGAGTTATAGATCCCGCCTGATACTTTGGCCGAGATATTCAGGGTTTGCGGCAGCCACCACGTCTTGCGCAGCAGCGGGTGGCTGGAGTGCTTCATCCGATTCCCAATGTAGGCCATGAGCCATACTTCTGTGACGGATTCGACGACCAGCGTTCCCGTATTGTGAACGAACGGGCGCATGAGTGGATTTTGCTCGTAGCCTCCATTCTCAATCACCATTCGCGAGGCAACGTCGTCCATGACGGCTGCTCCAGCGTTCATCTCCGCAAGGAGCCTCACATTTTTGTCATAGAAAGGGCGCGTGATGAAGTTACCCTGCGGAGCGGGCTTTTCCGGTAGCAGGCTGCTACTTGGCGGTACGGCGGAGTTTGGGGTTGCGGCGTCGCTTGCCGGCACAACGTCAGGTGTTACGCTTTGGACAGGAAGCAGCTCCTGAGCTGCTGCCGGCGCAGCGAGTAGCAACAAGAATAGGGCAATACGGGCTGGGTAAGCCATTCTCCCCCTTCACTATTGGCAATCCGCCAAATCACTTCCACGAGGAACGAGCGGTCATAAAATGATTGATGGGAGGACAAGCGCGCAATTCGAATTCGGGGAGGCGGCGAGCGGAAACGTCAGGTCTTGCGACCCTGTCCACCGCGTCCGACCCGCAGGCGCTACACCTACCGTGGTTGTCCAAAGCAATTTGAGCCAGACAGCTGGCACACCACCACTGATTCATCATCGGTTCCCCCGAATGCCTGCGGCTGTTGGGATGGCGGAACATGTTTTCGAAAGAGAGCAATGGCCGGGCCAAGAGCGTGACGCGAGCCGTGTTTCCGGGAGGTTTGTGTTCTGTTCGTCACAGGCAGCGCAACGGGAAACGCTGGAGTTAATCTCAGACTAAGCTTGGGCTCAAAAAGAGCGGTTCAATCCTGCATCGCGGAAGAGCCGGAAGCTGTAAATAGTTCCAGTCGTGCCCATTTCTTACATTTTGTGCGCTCTACTCCGTGCGCATACCCCTTGCTGCGACGAGCGGCACAGGCTTCCAAAAAACTAAAACCTGTTATTCCGAGGCGCTCTCCGCTTCGAGGAATCTCTTTTTTTCCGGATTCAACGGAAATAGAGATTCCTCGCTTCGCTCGGAATGACAAAATGAGGTACTTTTCAATGCTTCAGTTAAAATGACAAATTGAGGCACTTTTTCCGCAACCCGTGCGTCCGCGGGGGCACTCCGAGCTTAGCCCCTGATTGATTGACACCTCTCGTCACGGGATTACGACGAAGTTGTTGAATCCGCGATTGGCGTCCTGGAGCAGCGTAAGTCCTTCGTTCACATCTTTTAGGGGGATGCGGCGGTGCTCGAGGACCGAGAGGTTCAGTGTCCCGGCGCGGGCCATCTCCGCCAAATCTTGTCCCTCGCCTGTCGTGAACCAGCAGGAGCCGATGAACTGGATATTCATCCCCATGATCCGGTGGACGTTCAGTGGCAGGGGTTCGCCGACGCCGCCGACATTGACGGCGCGGCCGCCGCGCCGCAGGGTGCTCAAGGCATCTTGCATGGCGCTCGAGGGCGAGCCCGGGGGCAGAGTGTCAATTACTGCATCCACCCCCTCTTGCTCTGTTAATTCCAAGGCCCATTCGTGAACGGGACGTTTACCGACGGCGAACACTTCGATCCTCGATGGCGCCAGAGCTTTTACGCGGTCCAGCAGGGCCTGATTGCGGCCAGTGCCAAATATCCTCGTCACGCCCGTCGCCAAACCCACGAGCGCGGCGCAAAGCCCCAGCGCGCCGCCGATGCCATTGACGAGCAACGATCGGCCCGGTCCCGCACCCGCTTTGCGTATCGCGGCATAGGCCGTGCCGAGATATCCGAACCGGGCGGCCTCTTCGAAGCTGACATTGCCGGGCAGCTTGACCAGCGCGCTCTGCGGCGCGGTGATATATTCCGCCATGCCGCCATAGGGATACGCATCGAAGACCGCTTGCGACAATGGCCCGCGGCCAAAATAGCCCTGAAACGTGAAGCCGCGGCAGTTCACAATTTCGCCGCTCCGGCAGGCGCGGCAGGATCCGCATCCGCGCGCGGGATTGACATAGACGCGATCGCCCGGCCGTATGGAATGCACCTGACTGCCGACCTGCGACACGACGCCTGCCACATCCAGCCCGAAAATTGCGGGGAGCTTCGGCAGTGGCAGGTAGGGAAACCAATCGGGCCATTTCGTGAGAACGTTCTTCAGATTCGGCACTACGCCACATGCCTTCACGGCAACCAGCACGTCGGTCGGGCGGGGCTCCGGGATCGGGATCTGCTCCAGCAAGAGAGGCCCGCCGATTTCGTGCAAACGAGCTGCAAGCATCGTCTTCATTCACAACTCCCTTGATTTAACTTTCTACAGATGCGCACGTGGGCACGGGAGATTTCTGCGACAGCCTAACACATGCCGCTCCCGAGCAGAGATTTACGCGGCAGGCTGCAGGATATAAAAATCGGTGAGAAATTTGAACAGGGGAGAAATGGCAAAGCCGGCACGGACCCCTAAGAGTCTGCGTAGAATCTCGGTTTTGACCCATGTAGCGCTCGCCCTCAGGCGGCTACTTTGCCATCAAGCCGATGCCCGCCAGAAGGCGGGCGTTACAATGACTAGCCAATTCTGAGTTTTCACAGGGGCTCTTGTAGGTTCAAATGTGGCGGGAGGTCCGGCTGGAGTGCAGCAAAACCGGTCATCAATTGGAGCCCGGATATAGCTTGGGCTGACCTGTCCTTGTCAAACACAACTCGGCAAGCAGCGCGATTTCGCCATCGTTTCGAGCGATCGGGAACTCCGCGCGGGCGACGGCCTAGAACGCCGCCGTGCCGACCGGCAGATCTTCGGATTCCTTACTTGCCGAAGCCGACGATTGAGTGCGGTCGATCTCGATGTGCCCCTTGAAATAGGCGCCGTCCTCGATGCTGATTCGCGTTGTGGTGATATCGCCGATCACCTGGCCGTCCTTCTTGATCTCGACGCGGTCTCGCGCGCGAAGATTTCCGGAGGCATTGCCATAGACGATCACTTCCCGCGCGTTAATTTCAGAACTCAACTGCGCGGTGCGCCCGACCGTCAGCCGGTGGCCGCGAAGGGAAATGTTCCCCTCGACCTTGCCATCGATCTGCAAGTCCTCGTCGCTGGTGATTTCGCCCTTTACGATGATGGTCGAGCCCAGGCACGCCAGCGTGCGAGCCGTGGGAGCGCTGGAGCGAATGCCGGCAGGCGCACTCGCCGGCGCGCCGGGGATTCTCAAATCCTTCGCAGGAGATGTGCCGGGTACTTCGGATTGCGTATCCTTAGTCCACATAGTTCCTCCAACTTTCCATGGAAAATGCGATTCGGTCCTCAAGGACCAGTCTAAGGAATACTGTATGTGGATAGGCCAGACGAGGCTACCGCAAAATGGGAAGGCTATGCCTACATCGAAACCTGCCCGCCGGGACAGGTCGAGCCCAAGAAATTTAGTGGACACTAATCAAGCAGAGGCAGCCTTAGCACCGACCGAAACTTTCTTGCCTAACCCAACTTTCAACAGTTTGATTTCGAGAATGCCGTCGTTTACGGCTGCGGTTACCTGGCTCGGGTCAATTTCAGACGGCAATTCAAACGCCCGAAAGATCTGGCTGGAGCGCCGCTCGGCGTAGACGACCTTCTCGTCGGTCTGTTCCGATCCTTCTTGCCGCTTGCCGGTGATGCACACGGAGCGAGGCGCAACTCGCACTTCGAGATCTTTTTCGCTGAACCCCGGCACATCCGCGCGAATCGTGAGACCAGTCTCCGTCTCCATGATGTTCACGGGGACGTCGAGGAGAATTTCCGATGCAGCCTGCAGCCAATCTTCGCGATCGTGGCCATGCTCAGATCCCCGAAGCTCAAATAACTCGTAGGCGCGACGCGAAATCAAATCGTTGAACTCTTGTGAGAGCTCAAAGAACGCATCGCCTGGATTGAGCGGGCGGGTTTCCGGTGCGAGGAAACGTTTCGATTCCGTTTCAACTCTCATGTCTGTTTTCTCCTTCTTGAGAAGTTATCTCAGTAAGTGAATTGGACTTGGAAAGGGAACGCATTTGGGCTGGACCAAAATACCTCCGGCAGGAACGCTAGCTCATGTGAGCGGTGGATATCAAGCCAGGAGAAGAACAAATGTGAGGTTTCAGGCATCGCCGGCCCGCGATGAAACACCTTCGTGGGTCCGATCGCTTCGACCGTGTGCCGTTCGTGGCAGCGCATCGCTTCTCGGACTCCGCTTAATCGTAATAAGCCGGCGCGTGTTTCAGCTTGTCGGACTGCGTTTTCTCGTGATTGATCCACAATTGCGCGTGATAGAAGGAAATGAGATCAGCCATGCGCTGCATGGACAGCTGCGTCTGGAGTTTCTGCTCGGCCGGCATGGCCCCGAAATACGGAATGCGGCGGTTGTCCCAATTCTCCTGCAGGTGCACGGCGTCGCCGCTCAATAAAATCCATCCTGTCTTGGAAAGATGCACCAGGCAGGACTGATGGCCCGGCGTGTGGCCCGGCGTATAGACGATCATGACCGAGCCGTCGCCGAACACGTCCAGATCTTCCTGTACCAGATTCACCGGGTGCTCCCTCTGGAAAGTAGGCCTGGTGTCCGATGGAGGTTTCGCGATTCCCGTTTTCCCGGGAGCAAAATAGAAATCGTATTCAGCCTTTTGGATGAGGAACGGCACGGCCGGAAATAGTTCGGCGTTGCCGATGTGGTCGGGATGCGTGTGAGAAATCCCCACGAATTTTATGTCCGATGGCTTGACGCCGATTCCGGCAAGTTGCGATTCGAGCGTCTTCGCGCGTGTCCAATGAATGTCCGTCGCCGGATTATTTGTCGGAAGCCAACCGTCGGGCATGGAGGCAACCGCATCGGAGATCCCGGTGTCCCAGAGAAAGTAGCTGTCCGCATGGTGGACGAGGTAGCAGCTGACGGAAATGTCGATCGGCTTTCCGACGTTCACGCCAACCGTCCATCGAGATTCGTCAGGAGCGTGCCCCTGGCCGCAATCGAGAATGTAGAGACGGTCTGCGGTTTTCCCGTTCGATTGCGCCCACAGTGGACTCGACAAAAAGAATCCGGCAAATGCCAGGAGAATTATGCTGAATCGCTTCATCGGATGACCTCGTTAGTTACGCGACCTCTTTCGGCGGCGCGACGGATCTTGATTCGCTTTGGAGGGCCGGGCTTCAGCCCGGCCGTAACGGTCCGTTCTAGAAACGGCTTTAGCCGCTGAAGTTGACTTTGATCGTCACTGCCAGCGCTTCGCATACTTTTATGCATCTTGCATAAGCTTGTCGTTCGTTATTTATCCGGGCCGCCGGGGCATCCCGAATTAGCTCCACCGCAATCGCCCCCGATATGTTCCGGCATCCCCTTTCCGGCGACCTCGGTCCTCATCCCCGCGGGATCCTGTATCGACCATCCATATTTGCTATCCGCCTGAGGTTTGTAGCCGCGCCGCTCCAGTTCGGCTTTGACGGCATCCCGATTGAAATTCTCGACCGCCATCGAGAAATGCGCGACGTACGGCTTATTTTCAGGATGCTGGCTCTTGCGAAGGTAAAAAGTGTTCTCGCCAAATTTCAGGAAGCAAATGGGACCGCCGCCCGCATCCACGCCGAACACGTCGCCGGGCTTGTAATAAATTACTTTCATCCCCAGCAGGTCGGTATAGAAATCGCGGCTTTTGTCGACATCGGCGACGTTCAGTACCAGGTGGCTCACGGCGTACGCTTTGAAACCTTTGCCGTCGGGTCCGGGGATCGAGGCGAGATTTTTGGTGCCGTCCGATTCCTTCGCGGTCGGCGCAGCCGCTCCGGGAAACACGCCGTGCGTCGCGCAGATTTGCAGCGTGACGCCGCTCGGATCCTTGATCGTCCAGGCATATTCGCCGTCCGGTTTGGGATCGAGGCCGCGGCGCGCCAACTCCGCCCTCACCGGTTCCAGCTGAAAATTCTCGATGGAGAATGCGAAGTGATCAACATTGCCCGTGCCCATCTGCGCGGACCAGTTCCCGGGGGCCCGGTCGAGCGGTCTGTTGAGCGGCCGAATATAAATGGCGTTCGGCGGATCGCCGCATTCGACGGAGCACTGTTTGCCGTCGTCATAAACCAACTTCATCCCGAACATATTCACGTAGAAGTCGCGGACCTTCGCGTAATCGGTGACCTGATAGTTGATGTGGTTGTAGGCTACCGCTTTGAGCGCCATGCCGCCGGGCATGGCTGTCTGCGCGCTGCCAGCGAGTGCCGTAACTTCAGGCGCTACGCACGCTCCGAATGCGGCGGTGGCCGTCAGACCTAGAGCCTGCATGAGCTGGCGGCGGTCAATCTTTCCGCTCTCGAACGCCTTGCGGAGTTTTGCAATATTTTGGTTCATCGCGGTGCCTCCAGGAACTGTCCGTTCGGATTCGACCACTGCAGTGACGGGATTGTATGCCTGTTCATATTTTCGTGGGGCTTTTTTTGTAGGACGGGCTTCAGCCTGTCTGGGGTTTAAAGGTAGCGAAAGGCAAAAGCAAAAATCGAAAGCGGAAGTCAAAGGCAGACAGGCTGAAGCCTGTCCTACTTGAGCGGTACATCCTTTACTGCTGGCGGGTGCGGACGCGATTGCAGGAACGCGTAGATGTCCGCCAGTTCCTGGTCAGACACGACTTTGGCGGTATACGGCGGCATCTCTCCCGTGGGCTTGCGGACGTAGCTGGAGAGCACATCGAACGGGACGGGGTCGGGAGCGATCCGGGGTCCGGTCACTATCGAGCCCTGCCCTTCGCGGCCGTGGCATTGGTAGCAGCCATTCTTAACGAAAAGCCGCTTCCCGGTTTCGGCATTTCCCGCCGGCGCAGCAGAAGGCTTTGACTCCTGGGCCGCACCCGCGATCTTCACTTGCGCGGCGGAAAAACATAGCATCATCGCAAGCCCCATAACGGCCGCGTTACTGTGCCCACGAAAGATTTTCATTTTCACTCGCTTGCACTCCTCAGTGATCGCTAGCATGCCCCAGCGTGCCCTATCGTGGTTGAGTGACAACGTCGACGAGCGCCGGCTCGCCGCGCTTGACCACGGCGATCGCGCGCCGCAGCGCCGGCGCAAGTTCGTTGGGATCCGTGATCGGACCCTCGGCGTACACGCCCATGCTCTGCGCGAGCTTCGCGAAATCCATATTAGGATCCTCGAAAGTGGTGCCGATATGGGCGCGGTCAATGCCTCGATTGTGGCGGTCGGCCATGCGCTGCACATGCATGAGTTCTTCGTGATAGGCGCGATTGTTGTGCATGACGCTCAAAAGTGGAATGCGATGATGCGCCGCCGTCCACAAAACGAGCGGGGCAAACATCAAATCGCCGTCATCCTGAATGCTGACCGAGAAGCGGCCGTGTTTTTTGTTCGCAAGGGCTGCGCCCACGGATGCGGGAGCGTTGTAGCCGATTCCGCCGCCGCCCTGCGTGCCAATGTACTGGTATTGTTTGTCAAAAGGCCATAGCCGCAGAGGCCACCAACTGAAGTGCCTGAGAATCGATACGAGCGACCAATCTTCATCCTTGATCTGGGCCCAAAGTTCGGAGCACAAGCGGGCGGTGCTGACGGGGCTCGCATTCCACGCATACGTCGCGTCGGTTCGCGCCTGCTCCAATGCTCGATCGTGGGCCGATGCCAGCTTGGCTCCACGATCCTGCATGGCCCGCTTGCGATCCGCGGTAATCAGGCGCTTGGTTTCCTCGATGAGCGACGGGAGAGTTGCCTCTGCGTCCGCCGCCATGGCCAAATCTACTCCGGTGTAGCGGTAGAAATCCTGATAGTTGGATTTCGTGTAGAGGTCTCCGGTGGTGATGCTGATTAATTTCGCGTCCGTCTTCATGATCGGGCGCGACGTGCGGCGCACTTGATCGTGCATGGTGTTCAGCGCGCTCCAGAAGTCTGTCGCTTCAAGACCCATGATGACGTCGGCGCTCGCGACCACCGCGTTGCGGCGCGACGATTGGTTGAGTGGATGACGCGTGGGAAAATTCATTCGCCCCGCCTGATCGATCACCGGCGCCTGAAGCGTTTCGGCGAGCTCGACAAGAAGATCGATGCCTTTCTGCGTTCGCGCGTAACGGTCTACAACGATCAACGGATTCTGCGCCTGCACCAGGAGCCGCGCCGCCTCGGCGACGGAACCGGAATCGCCTTGCGGAGGCGCCGCCAGCGTCAGCTTCGGGATGTGCAGCGCGGCGTCCGCGGGAATCGGGTTTTCCTGGAGCTCGCTATCGGCTACGAGCAGCACTGGCGCCATCGGCAGCGTCATTGCGATCTTGTAGGCGCGCACCGCGGACTCGGCGAAGTGCTGCAGTGAGATAGGCACATCGTCCCACTTCACGTAATCGCGCACCATTGCCGCGGCGTCCTGGACGCTATGGGGCCATTCCCCATACGCCGAGTCTCGCATGGTGGCGTCCATATTGTTGCCAATCACTATGTAAACAGGAACCCGATCGCAGTAGGCGTTGTAGATCGCCATTGCCGCATGTTGTAGCCCAACTGTACCGTGGGCGAAGATGCATAGCGGCTTGCCTTCAATCTTGGCGTAGCCGTGGGCCATGGCTACGGATGATTCTTCATGGCAACAGGTGATGAATTCCGGATCCTTGTTACCTCCATAATTAATTACCGATTCATGAAGCGCCCGGAAGCTGGACCCGGCCACGGAGCAAACGTATTCAATGCCCAGGGATTTGATCACGTCCACCATGAAATCGGACCCGGAGCGGTCCAGGTTCAGCACTTCGGCGTCGGCGGGCGGATCGGATTCGACCACCGGCGGCAGGAGCGGCATGGCGCGGGAGGCACGCTCTTCGACCGGCTGCGCGGGCTGAGCCTCGGCCGGTGCTGCAGCCAGCGTGGCTGCTCCGGCGACTACGCTCTTCAGGAAGTCTCGACGGCCAGCCGGTATTTTCCTGGATCTCGCCATGACACTTGCCTCCACGATTGCGTCGCGTCCGGATGTATCCTTGTTTTGTAGCACAGGCTTCAGCCTGTGGGGGTTCGTCCTTGCAGGCACAAAACCCCACAGGCTGAATCCTGTGCTACTAAATCCAGAAAAACATACGACTAACCTTGATCGAATGCAACCAACGCACGCCGTTAACGGGGCACCGGCCGTCTGGCGATCAGCACGCAGATAAGCGCGACCACTGCCAGCGCCGCAGCCGCGTAAAAAGCGACTCCGTAATTCTTGTACCTGTCGAAGAGCACTCCTCCGATGGTGGGCCCGAGAATTCCGGCAAACCCCCAGGCGGTAAAGATCGAGCCATAATTCGTACCTGCATAACGCGTGCCCCAAAAATCGGCGACGGTGGAGGGAATCACGGACGCTTGGGCTCCGTAGCAGAAATACACGACGAAGATCAGCACGTAGAGCGCAGCCAAATGCGCGCCGACCCAGTACAGCGCGGGCATGGCGATGCTGGAAATGGCCAGCACAACCCTAAGCGCATTGAGCCTGCCGATAATGTCTGAAAGCCAGCCCGAAAGGACCCGGCCAGATACGTTGCCGAAGGCCCCGACCACCAGCCCCAATGTTGCCAGCGCTGCGCTTGCGATTCCCTGGCTATTCGCAAACGGAATCAGTTGGCTGATGACCATGAGGCCCGCGGTGGATCCAAGTCCAAAGCCAATCCACAGAAGGTAAAAGCCAGGTGTGCGCAAGACTTCCCCGGGAGTGAACTGGTGGCGGGCAGTTGCTGTGCTGAAAGCGGGAATATGATCTGTTGGCTGCCGGCTGACCGTCGGATTCCTCAGAAGAAAGGCCCCGGTCATTGTCATTGCGAAAAAAATTCCACCGAGGATCATGCAGGAAGTACGCCAGCCGAAGCGGGGGAACAACACCAGATTTGCAAACGAGCCGAAAACAGCGGATCCGCCCCCAAATCCCGCGAGCGCGAGACCGATCGCCAGGCCCGTTCTGTCGGGGAACCACTTGGCCATGACGGGAACAACCGTCCCGAAACCGAATCCAAGGCCAATACCGCCGAGAAGACCGTAGAAAAAATAGAGAGAATACAAATTATAGGTATACGCAAAAAGCAAAAAACTTAGGCTCACCAATATGCTTCCCGTTAGCGAGATCCAAAAAGGTCCAAACCTGTCTTGAAGCCTACCTGCCAGGAGTAGCGAGGCGGCGAACATGATTACCGCAAACGTAAAAACGGAAGAGGTCTGCGCGCGCTTCCACCCAAATTCATTTTCGAGCGGCGTGACGAATACACTCCATGCATAGAGAGTGCCCAGGGCCAGGGTCATCAGCAGTCCGCCCAGCATTCGCCACCAGCGGCTGATTGCAGCGCCTTCACCGCTCACATCAACAGGGAGTGATATGGATCGCTGTGAAATGCCGCCGGGCGTAGAGGTTGCAGTCATCAACCCTCTTTAGTTCAAGCTTTCTTCGGTTCGATTTTCGGACCCTTCACTGTTTCGGGAACGTGCCCTCTCTTATAGATCATGATGGTCCGCCTAAATTCGATCACCACCGTGCCGTCCTGCGTAAAGCCGGTAGTTTTGAAGCGCACGATGCCCACGTTGGGTCTGGATTTCGATTCCCGTTTTTCCAGGACTTCACTCTGCGAATAGATTGTGTCACCTTCGAAGACCGGATTGGGAAGGCGCACTTCGTCCCACCCCAGATTGGCCATGGCATTTTGAGAAATGTCGGCGACCGACTGGCCTGTTACGAGCGCGAGCGTGAATGTGGAGTCAACCAAGGGCTTGCCGAATTCGGTTTTTGCGGCGTAAGCACGGTCGAAGTGAATAGGGTTCGTATTCTGCGTAAGGAGAGTAAACCAGACATTGTCCGTTGCCAGAACGGTGCGGCCCAGAGGGTGCCGATAAATGTCTCCGACCTCGAAGTCTTCGAAAACTCTTCCGGTCCAGCCTTCTTTAATGGCCATCGTTGCCGTCCTTTAACTCGGGAACGCCAATCTCCCGATTGGTGCCGCGAAAAACGCCAATCGGGAGATTGGCGTTCCCGGGGGAAATCAGATCATCTTTTCACGCCGCCATTCCGCAATGGTTTCTGAATCAAAACCTAGTTCAGCCAATACCGCGTCGGAGTGTTGCCCTAGCGCCGGCACTTCGTTCATCACCGTTTCCACGTTTTCCATGGTGACAGGCGGAATAAGCGCCGGCAGCGGGCCCACCGGTGAATTTACGGTGCCCCAGCGCCTGCGGGCCTTCAATTGCGGATGCGCGACAAATTCTTCAACAGTGTTCAACCGTGCATTGGCAATTTGCGCGGATTCGAGCCGCGCGATAATTTGGGCGGCAGTCAGCTCCTGAAAAACACTTTGCATTGCCTGATCGAGCTGCGGCCGATTCTGCACGCGCTTGGCGTTGGAATCAAAGCGAGGATCCGAGGATAAACCGGGGTTCCGCAAAACCACTTCGCAAAATTTCTTCCATTCGCGTTCGTTCTGCAGGCCGAGGTAAACCACTTTATTGTCTCCGCTCATCACCGGCCCGTATGGCGCGATGGTGGCGTGGTTTGCGCCGGAGCGCTGCGGAGCCGATCCTCCCATCGAGTAGTACGCGGCGTAGCTCATCCATTCTCCGAGCGAATCGAAAAGGGAAGTCTCGAGCGCGACGCCTTGGCCCGTCTGCGATCTCACGAGAAGCGCCGTCAGAATGCCAGTATAGGCATACATGCCGCAGGCGATATCGGCGGCAGAAATCCCGACTTTGCACGGTGTTTCCGGTGTTCCGGTGATGGAAATCAAACCGGTCTCGGCCTGGATCAGCATATCGTACGCTTTTTTGTCGCAGTACGGCCCTGAAGATCCATAGCCGGAAAGATCGCAGATAATCAGGCGCGGATATTTTTTGCGGAGTTCGTGAGTGACAAAGCCAAGCCGCTCGGTTGCTCCGGGCGCCAAATTCTGCACGAAAATGTCCGCTTTCGCCAGCAAGCGATCCAGAACCAACCTGGCTTCCGCGCGCTTTAAATCGAGCGTCAAGGATTCCTTGGAGCGATTGAGCCACACGAAGTGGCTGGACAAGCCTCGCACGGTTGCGTCATAGCCGCGCGCAAAATCTCCGACTTCGGGGCGTTCGATCTTAATGACGCGCGCGCCCAAGTCCGCCAACTGCCGAGTGGCGAACGGCGCAGCGACCGCTTGCTCCAGCGACACGACCGTGATTCCGGCGAGCGGCAGCATCAATATGACCTGGGCAGGCCCAGAACGTGCTCCGCCAGATAGCTCAGAATTAAATTCGTGGATATGGGCGCCACTTGATACAGGCGAGTCTCGCGGAACTTGCGCTCGATGTCGTACTCTTCCGCAAAGCCGAAGCCTCCGTACGTTTGCACCGCGACATTTGCCAGCTCCCAGGAAACATCGGCCGCCAGCAACTTCGCCATATTTGCTTCCGGGCCGCACGCTTTGCCGCTATCGAACAGGCCGCAAGCGCGCGCGACCATCAGCCGGGCCGCCTCCAGGTTGGCGTACCCTCGCGCGATCGGAAACTGAATGCCCTGATTTTTACCGATGGGCCTCGCGAAAACCACGCGTTCATTCGCGTAGCGGCAAGTGCGTTCCAGGAACCAGCGCGCGTCGCCGATACATTCCGAAGCGATCAGGATTCTTTCCGCATTCAAACTGTCCAGCAGGTAGCGGAATCCGTGTCCTTCCTCGCCCACCAGATTTTCAATAGGAACTTCCAAATTATCGAAAAACAATTCGGTAGTGGCATGATTCATCATCGTGCGGATGGGGCGAATCCTCAGCCCGTGGCCCACGGCCTGGCGCAGATCAACCAAAATTGTAGATAGGCCTTCGGTGCGTTTCTTCACCTGGTCCACCGGCGTGGTACGCGCGAGCAGCAGCATCAAGTCGGAATGTTCGGCCCGCGAAATCCAAATTTTCTGCCCATTGATCACATAGCGGTCTCCGTTTCTGACCGCCATAGTTTTCAGCTGCGTGGTATCGGTGCCGGTATTCGGTTCACTCACTCCGAATGCTTGAAGCCGAAGAGAGCCGTCGGCGATTTTTGGCAAATATTGCCGCTTGTGCGCTTCCGAACCGTGCCGCAAGAGCGTGCCCATGATGTACATCTGCGCGTGGCACGCCGCCGCATTTCCGCCCGAGTGGTGGATTTCTTCGAGGATGACGGAAGCCTCCGTGACGCCCAATCCCGCGCCGCCGTACTCTTCGGGAATCAGCGTAGCCATATACCCCGCGTGCGTCAGGGCTTGGACGAAGGCCTCGGGGTAGGCGCGCTTCTCGTCTAGTTCACGCCAATACTTGTCCGGATAGTCCCGGCACAATTCGCGCACGGCGGATTTTAGTTCTTCGTGCGATTCATCCGCAGAGTTGCCCATTTTATTCAACGGAAGACCTCGTCCTACGGCGAGCGCTAGCGTAAACTCTGTCCCAAAGGATACGCAATCGCTTAAATTCGCAAACGGCAAGAGGGCAGGATAGCAGAAATAGATTTGTAGGGTATCTTATCGAACGCCGGCACGGTGCGGGACGGAGAAACCATGGAAGCCATAACTCGAACTCTTGTGTCTTTCTCTCACGCGCTCGACCCCAGGAAACTGAGCAGTGAGGTAGTGGAGCGTACCAAGTATCTTCTTCTCGACTACCTCGGCGTTGCCATTGCAGGCTCGCTCGCGGAATCCTCGCAGCCGATTTACCGGATGCATGCTCACTCGGCGGCACCGGGCTCCTGCACGGTGATCGGCACGGCGTCACGAACTTCGCCGGAATTCGCTGCGCTGGCCAACGGCGCCGCAGCTCACAGCGTGGAGCTGGACGACACCCATCAGGCCGGTTCCATTCATCCGGGTGTCGTGATGTTTTCAACAGCCATCGCGCTGAGTGAAATTCATGCCGACATTGACTTTGGCCAATTTGTGGCCGCAATCGTCGCCGGATACGAAGTCGCCTCGCGCCTGGCCATGGCGCTGCAACCGAAATCTCATTACGAGTTGGGGTTTCATCCCACTTCAACCTGTGGCGTGTTTGGCGCGGCTGTAACCGCCGCGAAACTCCTGCGTCTCACCGAAGAGCAAATGCTGTCCGCCGTGGGCATCGCCGGCAGCATGGCCGCCGGCTCCCTCGAGTTCCTTGCGGAAGGCACGTGGACCAAGCGGCTGCACCCGGGACTCGCCGCGCAAAACGGAATCCTCGCCGCGAAGCTCGCTGCCGAAGGTTTCCGCGGCCCCGCCACGATTCTCGAAGGCCGCGACGGTTTTCTTTCCGCGTATTCTCGAAACGCGAAGCCGGAGCTTGTCACGCAGAACATGGGACAGGATTTTGAGATCTTGCGGACCAGCATCAAACCCCACGCCTGCTGCCGTTACATGCAGGCTCCGATTGACGGCCTTATCGAACTCGCCACCGAGCATGATATTTATCCCGAGCAGGTCGAGCGCATCGAAGTCGCTGTCCTCGAAGCCGGATGGCCGCTGGTTTGCGAACCTCCCAAACGAAAATATTCTCCGGCAAACAGTGTGGACGCGCAATTTTCCATGCCCTACGGGGCAGCGGTGGCCCTCACCGATCGCGCGGCCGGCCTCGATCAATTCACCGGCGAAAGTTTCCACTCGTCGCAGATCAAACGGTTGATGGGCAAAGTCGTCCTGCAAAAAGATATGCGCATCGAAAAAAACTTTCCCGCAGAGTGGCCCGCTCTGGTATCCGTGCATCTGGCGAACGGCGCGCACTTTGAAAAATATGTCCGCTTTCCGAAAGGCGATCCGGAAAACCCGCTGGCCTGGCAGGAGTTGTCGGCTAAGTTCCACTCGCTCGCGGCGCGCGTTTTTCCAACAACCGTTTGCAACGAAATCATGAATTCAGTAAAAGAAATGAATTCGCAGACGGACCTTCGCAACATCTGGAAATTGTCAGCTCGCCCGGCTTCGATTTCTCTGCCGGCAAATTGAATCGTCACCAGCAGCACAGGCACTCTTGCCTGTGCGGTTTTTGCGATTGTCGCTGAGCTGTATACTCCGCAAGTGCGACTTACAAAACCGCACAGGCAAGAGTGCCTGTGCCACTCGAAGGAGAAACACAAATGCCAGGCCGGCTTCAAAATAAAGTGGCCATGATTACCGGCGGCAACAGCGGGATCGGCGAAGCCACCGCGCGCCGCTTTACACAGGAAGGAGCAAAAGTAACGATTCTGGCCCGCCGCGAAGCGGAAGGCCGCGCGGTCCAGGAGGCGCTCCGCGCTCAAGGCGGAGAAATCACTTTTCTTCCATGCGATGTCACCGACCGCGCGGCCGTAGAAGCCGCTGTCGCCCAAACCGCCAGCCTCTATGGCGCCTTGCACGTGCTGATCAACAATGCCGGCGGCGGCGCCCGCGAAATGTTTCCCGCGGAATCCGATGAGACCTGGGATCGCATCCTGCGAGTGAATCTGACCGCCTGCTTCCTCACCTGTAGGGCAGCTTGGCCACACCTCATCGCCTCCGGCGGCGGGGCTATCGTCAACGTGTCTTCCTTGTCGGCCGTATCGGGCGTCAGCGACGCCCTCCTGGATCGCTATCCCTCTCTCCCTTCGGCCTCTTACATTGCTGCAAAAGCCGGCCTCGAAGGTTTTACGCGCTACATCGCGAGCCTCGGTGGACGCCACAACATCCGAGTCAACTGTGTCCGCCCCGGCCAAATTCTTACGAAGCGCCTTACCACCGCCGCCGGCGAGCACGTCTTCGCGCGCCACTTCGAAATGTGGCAGTTGATCAAAGGTCCGGGCTTTGCGGAAGACGTGGCGAGCGCCATGCTGTTCCTCGCTTCTGACGAATCGCGTTTTATTACAGCCGAAATCGTCAATATCGACGGCGGCGCAGCGGCTAAGTTGTAGTTTATTGCGGAAGATTCGATTCGGAGCGCATTTTGGTAGCACAGGCACTCTTGCCTGTGCGGTTTTGTGAGCCGCACGCGCCTGCTGCCCGGCCTAATTACGATCGCAAGAACCGCACAGGCAAGAGTGCCTGTGCTACCAAAATGCGAAAAGAATTGATTGGGGACGGAATTAAAGATGTAGAATATCTCCGATTCCACGCCGTCAAAATGAACGCAACATTTTATGGAGAGCAAAATGAAAAATATGTGGATCGGAGCGGTGGCAGTTTTTGCGATTCTGATCGCCCTTCCAGGCTCAGCGCGTGCGCAATCGGCGCAAGCCCTGCCCATTCCCGGCGTCGATGCCGCCATCGATTTCCCCAACGAGCACGAAATGCCCGATCCAAGCCTGGTGTACAAGATGGTTTTCGATATCGGCAAAGCCTCCCCGAAAGTCGAGGAAGTGAATCCCGGCCTCACCTTCATCTCGCGATTTTTCAATACGCTGGCCAAGGGCGGCGTCCCGGCCGATCACAGAAAATTCGTCGTGGTCTTCCATCAGGAGGGCACCGAGCTCGCCCTGAACAATGCTGCGTTTAAAGCCCTCAAAGACGGCCATGACAATCCCAACATCGCCATCATTCACAGCATGAAGCAGGCAGGCGTCGACTTCCGCGTCTGCGGTCAGGGCGTAATGGGACGGAAAATCGACATGGCCACGATCAATCCTGACATACAGATCGATCAGTGGGCTATGACCACGATTACCAATCTAGCCCTTCGTGGCTACATTCACGTGCCGGGGAATTAGGCCCGAAGGCTTGCCAAGAGTCAGAGTTCTGGAAGCCGCGTGACTGAATGAGGTTGTGTTGTGGCGCCGGCGTCTCGCCGGCGTTTTAGGTTTTTTTCACGCCCCGCAAAACCGCCAGCGAGATGCTGGGGCTATGGAAAACCTGCACTCCTTGACGAATCAGATGGATTACTTCTTATGTGGCGGGCTCTACCCCGGCGGCGCGCAAGTGCGCCAGGAAAGCGTGGTGGGCGCGCGTGAGCGAGCGGCCGCGGAGAACGACAGCGCCGATCGAGCGTGCAGCTTCGTCGTCAGCGATTCGCACAAAGTGGCAGTGCGCGTGCTTTTCGATGGCCATTTCTGGAACAATCGAAACCCCCATGCCGGTCCCAACCATGCTGAGGATGCTGCTGAATTGGCCGCTCTCGAAGATGACTTGTGGATTGACTCGCGCCCGGTCGCATGCGGCAATGGCGGTGTCACGGAAGCAATGGCCGTCCCGAAGAAGCAGGAATGGTTCCTTGTGGAGATCCTTCAGAGAAACGGAGCGCCGATTCGCGAGTGCATGCTTGGGCGGGAGCGCGGCGAACAACCGTTCGGTGAGGAGCGGAAAGGAGTCGAACTCGTGGCCGCGTACGGGCAGCGCCAGCAGGGCGACATCCACTCTACTGGCGCGGAGGCGCTCCAGAAGTACGGGAGTGATTTCTTCCACCACAGTGACCTGGACTTGGGGGAATTGCCGCGTGAACAAGGTGAGATGCGGCGGAAGGAAATAGGGCGCGACGGTGGGAATGACGCCGACCGAGAGCGGACCGCCGATGGAAACCTTGCGCTCCCGGACGTCGCCCTTGGCGGCCTCGAGTTCGCGGAGGACGGCGCGGGCGCGAGGAAGAAATGTCGTCCCGAGATCGGTGAGGCGGACGGTGCGGCCGAGGCGGTCAAACAATCGGGCGCCGAGTTCGGCTTCGAGTTTGAGGATCTGCTGGGAAAGAGATGGCTGGGCAACGTGAGATTGCTCGGCCGCGCGGCTGAAGGACCCGGTTTCAGCCACGGCGCAGAAGTAGCGGAGTTGGTGCAGTTCCATAGTGTGACGTTCACTTTAAATTTTCAGGCAACCGCCATAGGCAGAGCCTATCCATGATAGGCGAAGTATATATTGGAACTATAGGGGCGGCGCGTTTAATCTTTGGCCAGCCTCGCATCCTGGCAAGCCGTAGATCCACGCCGCATGTGTTGCGAGTTCACTGAGGAGGAAGCAGTGGCGGAAGAAAAGAAAATCATGTCAACTGAAGCACAGTGCCCGTTCTCGGGTGACGCTCGCAAACACACAACGGCTGTATCCCCGACGAATGCGGACTGGTGGCCGAGTCAACTGAACCTGAAGATCTTGCACCAGCGCTCCCCCAAGTCCAATCCCATGGACAAGAAGTTCAATTACGCCGAGGAGTTCAAGAGCCTTGACCTGAATGCCGTCGTCAAGGACCTCCACGCATTGATGACGGATTCGCAGGACTGGTGGCCGGCGGACTTCGGCCACTACGGACCGTTGTTCATTCGCATGGCCTGGCACAGCGCTGGCACGTACCGCATTGGCGACGGCCGGGGCGGCGCAGGGAACGGCACCCAGCGCTTTGCTCCCCTGAACAGTTGGCCGGACAACGTCAACCTCGACAAGGCGCGCCGCTTGCTCTGGCCGATCAAGCAAAAGTACGGGCAGAAACTCTCCTGGGCCGACTTGATGATTCTCGCAGGCAACGTCGCACTGGAGTCGATGGGATTCAAGACCTTCGGTTTCGCCGGCGGGCGTGAGGACGTCTGGGAACCGGAAGAAGACATCTACTGGGGCTCTGAGAGAACCTGGCTGGGCGACAAACGCTACTCCGGAGACCGCGATCTTGAAAATCCTCTCGCTGCCGTGCAGATGGGTCTGATTTATGTCAATCCTGAAGGTCCCAACGGCAAGCCGGATCCGATCGCTGCGGCCCGGGATATCCGCGAAACCTTCGCACGCATGGCGATGAACGACGAAGAAACAGTTGCGCTCATCGCTGGCGGTCACACCTTCGGCAAAACCCATGGTGCCGGTGATGCATTACTGGTGGGTTCCGCGCCGGAAGCTGCCGGCATAGAGGAGCAGGGCCTCGGCTGGAAGAGCAGTTTTCGGTCAGGCAAAGGCGGTGACGCGATTGGCAGCGGCCTGGAAGTCACATGGACTAGCACGCCCACGAAGTGGAGCAACAACTTCTTCCAGAACCTCTTCGGCTACGAATGGGAGCTGACGAAAAGCCCGGCCGGTGCGCATCAGTGGAAGCCCAAGGGTGACGCGGGCGCCGGTACAATCCCGGATGCCCACGATTCGTCGAAGCATCACGCGCCGTCCATGCTGACGACCGACCTCTCGTTGCGGCTCGACCCTGCGTACGAAAAAATTTCGAGACATTTTTACGCGAATCCGGATCAGTTCGCGGACGCATTCGCTCGTGCCTGGTTCAAGCTGACGCACCGCGATATGGGCCCCTTGTCGCGTTATCTTGGTCCGCTCGTTCCCAAGGAGCAGTTGATCTGGCAGGACCCCATTCCTGCTGTGAATCACAAATTGGTTGACGAGCAGGACATTGCTGGCCTGAAGTCCAAAATCCTCGCCTCCGGCCTTTCCATCTCCCAACTGGTCAACACGGCGTGGGCGTCTGCTGCATCGTTCCGCGGCACCGACAAGCGCGGTGGAGCGAACGGTGCGCGGATTCGCCTGGAGCCGCAAAAGAATTGGGAAGCAAACCAGCCGGCTGAACTGGCCCAGGTCCTGCGGAAGCTGGAAGCGATCCAGAAGGACTTCAACAGTGCGCAGTCTGGCGGAAAGAAAATCTCTCTTGCCGATCTGATCGTTCTGGGAGGTTGCGCAGCCGTCGAGGCCGCTGCAAAGAAAGCGGGCCACGACGTGAAGGTTCCCTTCGCGCCGGGGCGCATGGATGCGTCGCAGGAGCAGACCGATGTGCATTCGTTCGCTGTCCTGGAGCCGGCTGCGGATGGTTTCCGCAACTACATCCGAAAAGGACAAGAAGAATGCGCAGCCGAAATGCTCGTGGATAAAGCACACCTGATGAATCTAAGCGCGCCTGAGATGACCGTTCTGCTTGGCGGCATGCGCGTTTTGAATGCAAACAATGGGCAGTCCAAGCACGGCGTTTTTACCAAGCGGCCCGAAACATTGACCAACGACTTTTTCTTGAATCTCCTCGATATGCGGACCAAGTGGCAGAAGTCGGCCGCATCGGAAAGTGTGCTCGAGGGGCGCGATCGGAAAACGGGCGAGCTCAAGTGGACGGGCTCCGTCGTCGATCTTGTTTTCGGATCGAACTCTCAGCTTCGGGCCATCGCGGAAGTCTATGCGTCCAGCGACGCGCAGCAGACGCTCGTGCGAGACTTTGTGGCGGCCTGGAACAAGGTGATGAACCTCGATCGCTACGACCTTGCCTGATTTCTGTTGAATGTTGTTGATTGGCCTGTAGAGCCTGTGTCAGAACTCACTTTGGCTTGTGTAGCGCCCGCCTTCAGGCGGGCATCTGCTCGATTCCAAAGTGCCCGCCTGAAGGCGAGCGCTACACGAAGGGCGCAAATCAGGGCAGGTGGCCCGGACTTTGTAGTCGAACCTGGGGTGCCCCGTCCTTCGAATTTTGAAGGGCGGGGCTTTTTCGTCTGTCCCTTAACGCGCGGCAAGTCGAAGCAAAAGCCCCGCCCTTGAAGAGCGTCAAGGACGGGGCACCCCAAGTTCAAAATATTAACCGCTAGTAAATATACAAGAGTAGTATTAAAGCGTGGAGCGCAAACGATTCCGTGGATCGCGAAAGGGCGGGCCACCCGCCCAGCGATTGATTAGCAACATCGTCGGCAACCTCGGCCAAACTCCCAAGCGCATCCAGGAATTGCAATGCAGGTACTTCTACAAAGCTGATCCCGCGTACGGGACTGGCGTAGCGAAAGGCCTTGGCCTCGACATCAATGCGATCCTCGCTGCTGAAGAGAAATCCGTCGCAGCCGACTGAAGCAACGAGACGTTGCCGGTTAGGGGCGGGCATTTTCGGCCCGCCCCATACTTCTGCATCGAGCGCAATGGAAATCCTATTTCCTTCCTTGGAACGCCAATCTCCCGATTGGCGTTCTCGGGGAAATCCGATCGTAAGTCCATATTATTTATATCGTTGACAGACCCTTGCCTGCGGGGTTATATCAATGCAAATCCTTATTTGAGGGAGTTCCGATGGCAGACCATGAACTGACGGACCCCGGCTGTTCTCATTCAAACACTTCCAACCAGATTTCGCGGCGGGACATCATCAAAAGCGTCATTGCGACGGGTGTCGTGTCCTCGACTAGCTACTTGTTCCGCGTTTCCAAAGTGTGGGCCCAGGCGTCGGCCCCGGGCGCGGTGGACCGGTTGATCACTTTGAATGTCAACGGGCAACAGCGGCGCGTGGACGTCATGAAGCAAGAGACGCTGGTGATGACGCTGCGCTACAAGCTCGGCCTCACCGGCACGAAGATTGGCTGCGACCAGGCCGAATGCGGCGCTTGCACCGTGCTGATTGACGACGTGCCCTACTACTCGTGCTCGGTGTTCACGCACACGGTGCGCGATAAAAAGATTCAGACGATCGAAGGCCTTGCCAAGCCCGATGGCACGCTGCATCCGGTGCAGCAGGGCGTCATCGACGAGCAAGGCTTCCAGTGCGCGTTCTGCATGTCCGGTTTCATGATGGCGACGGTTGGATTCCTGAAGACGAATCCCAATCCCACGCGCGCGGAACTCGCGAAAGGTATTTCAGGCAATCTGTGCCGGTGCCAGGACTACGACAAGATTCTCACCGCCATGATGCACGGGGCAGAGAATCTGAGGAAGGCGTAAACATGCCAAACGTAACGCCACCAACCAGCAAGTACAAACTGATCGGCAAGAACTACACCACGGGCGACCTCTACGCGAAAGTAACGGGCAAGGCGAAATACGCGGAGGATTATCGCGCCGATGGCATGCTCTTCTGCAAACTGGCGCTGAGCCCCATGCCCCATGCGCGCGTCCGCAGCATCGACGCGAGTGCGGCGCTGGCCATGCCCGGAGTGAAAGCCGTTCTCACAGCGAACGACCTGCCCGCTCCGGCCAACAGCATCAACGACAACGGCACGGTGATCCTGGCAAACCCCCGTGGATTTCAGGCGCTGACCAATGAGCCACTGTTTCAAGGCCAGCCGATTTTGGCCGTGGCCGCGATCGATGAACTCACTGCCGCCGAAGCTATTGAAAAAATCAAAATTGATCTCCAGCCTTTGCCTTTCGTCGTCGATCCGCTGGTGAGTCTGCGGCCCGGCGGCCCGAATGCGAGAACCGACGGAAATGTTTGGGTGCGCGTGCCTCCCCCTCCCGCAAAGCCTGGAGAAAGACCGCCCGCAGTGACGCCGCCGGAACTGCACACCCTCAAGTGGACCTCTGAAGATTTCGAAGAGGTCAAGGCGGGCCGTTTGCCGATGGGCAAGGCGACCGAAGAGTGGCACGTCGGCGATGTAGACGCGGCGTTGAAAAACTCGGCGCTGGTCCTGGACGAGACATTTGTTACTCCCAACACCAGCCACCAGTGCCTGGAGACCCGCAGCACCATGGCCTACTGGCAGAACGGCAAGGTCTACGTGCACACCGGGACGCAGAGCACGGCGCAGACCGTCCCCGCCATCGCGCGCTGGCTCGGGATCGACGTCAGCAACGTTGTATTTATCAGTGAGTATACAGGCGGAGGATTTGGCAGTAAGATAACCGGCGACATCACCCTGGTGATCCCCGCCCTCCTCGCGCAAAAAACCGGCGCTCCGGTCATGATGCGCATCACCCGCGAGGAGGAGAATGCCATCGGCCGCGCCCGCCCGAGTTTGCACGGCCGCATGAAGGTTGGATTCTCCAAGGAAGGCCGCATCACGGCCCTCGATATGTTCGTGGTCTGCGACAACGGCCCGTATGACATGGTGGGCGATGCCTTTTCGTCGGGACGCATCGTCTCGGTTCTCTACCAGCCGCAAGTGATGCGCTGGCGCGGCGTGACGGTTCTGACCAACACGCCCCCTCGCACTTCTCAAAGCTCGCCGGGAGGGATGCAGGGAATCGCGCTCATGGAACCGGTCCTTGCGAAAGCCGCGCGGAAACTCGGCGTGGATCAGGTAGCCATCCGCCGCATGAACTCGCCCGAGGGAAAAGCCCCGTTCGGACCGCTCGTGGCCGGCAAGCAGCAATACGCCACCAGCGCATTCATCAAGGAAGCTCTCGACCGCGGCTCCGAGCAGTTCAAGTGGAACGAACGGAAAGTGAATACCGGCAAGCGGAACGGCTCGAAAGTGCGCGGTGTCGGCGTATCGGTCAGCTGCTACTCCGGCGGCACCACGGGCTTTGACGGGCTATTCGTCATTAAGCCCGACGGCCGCATCTACATCCAGTCCGGAGTCGGCAATCTGGGGACAGAGTCCTGGACCGACGTGCATCGCGTCGTCGCTGAACTTCTCGGCGTGCCCTGGGAAAAGTGCGATCTAACCTGGGGCAACACATCGAAGAACCTGCCATGGACGTGCCCCTCAGGCGGAAGCCAGACCACTCACGCCATGACGCGCGCGGCGCACGCCGTAGCGTCAGACGCCATCCTGAAACTTCAGCAGATTGCGGCCAAGGACCTCGGTGGTAAGCCTGAGGACTAC
>Ga0210409_10001534_pt1 | contig 29838 bp, 18 predicted proteins | sample IncBWH17MmetaG_FD_161649 | JGI IMG/M metagenome (GOLD analysis project Ga0210409, IMG submission 161649) | Forest soil microbial communities from Barre Woods Harvard Forest LTER site, Petersham, Massachusetts, United States - Inc-BW-H-17-M | ecosystem: Environmental > Terrestrial > Soil >...
AAGATCGACGTGAAGGTCACCGGAGAGGCGGACGCTCCGAACTTCCGGGTGCGGCACCGAACGGGGTACTACTCGTCGAGGCCGAGCGAGTGAAGGCCGACCACTTCGCCGAGTCCGTTCCGTCAGTCAAAGGGGGCGTCCTCCCTCCCGAGCAGTCCCTTCGGCTCTCAAAACTTAGCTAGTTCTCCCACCTCAAAGCCTCACCGCCCAGCGCTTTCCAGACGGGACCAATGACAGACGCTGGTAACTATGGCATGTCTGTCTATGTTTTTGTGGATTTTGATATTGAATTCCGTACCGGCTGGCGGTCTCTTCATAACAAAAACACAACAACATTTCATTGATAACAAAAACAAAATGAACAACATAAATGACAACTACTATGTTGGACTGTTGATTGCACGATGCGAGGGAAATGCTACGGTTCCGGGTCTCGTAGCCCTCGATTCGAATTCACCCTGTGCAGTACGCGGTCTCATTGCAAGACATCTTGGGACGTAACCAAAGCAGTCCCCGGCGTTTCGCCAGGTTGGCTTGAGTTGCCAGGTTCGCTTCTCGCAATTGGGTTCAAAACGCGCGCAACCAGATGGAAAGGAAGGAATGCGAATGTTGACGAATCACAGAGTTTCCCCCGCTGCCGTGCGATTTTGCGTGATTCTCGCTGCGGTTTTGGTTCTGCTGTGCGCCGGGCTGATGGCGCAGAGTACGGTCGGCACGGGCAGTCTCGTAGGGGTCGTGACCGATCCGTCCGGGGCGGTAGTTGGGGGCGCGAAGGTCTCCATCACGAATCTCGGAACAGGAGCGACCATTGAGCTGACCACCAATTCAGCAGGCGCCTACAACTCGGGTCCCCTCACGCCCGGCATCTACAAGGTCCAGATCGCAGCCAAGGGTTTTAATACGACCACGACCAACGCAACGGTGCAAGTTGGAAACACGGCCACCGTCAACGGCAAAATGACGCTTGGTCAAGAGAGCACCACGATCGAGGTGCAGGGGTCTGCGATTCAGGTCAATACGGAGCAGCCCACGGTGCAGGGAGTTCTGACAGCCAACCAAATTGAGAATCTTCCGGTGAATGGCCGCAACTTCCTGGACCTGGCACAGCTCGAACCAGGCGTGCAAATTCAGGACGGCCAGAACTTCGATCCGACCAAAGCGGGTTATTCCTCGATCTCGTTCGGTGGACGTTTCGGACGTACAGCTCGGATCGAAGTGGACGGCGTCGACGTGTCGGATGAAACCGTCGGTACAACCACAACCGACATTCCTGCCAGCGCCATCCAAGAATTCCAGATCAGCCAGTCCAGCCTGGACATGTCCTCAGAATTGACGTCTTCGGGCGCTGTAAACGTGACCACCAAGTCCGGCACCAATAGCATTCACGGCCAAGCGTTCGGCCAAATCCGAGACAGCTCGATCGGGGCTGCAGCCCTGCCTACTCCTCCGGGATTCTCTGCGCCTTTTCAGCGCAGCCAGTATGGCGGCGACCTCGGAGGACCGGTGGTTCGAGACAAGATGTTCTTCTATCTCGATGGGGAGCGAACGATCCAGCACACGCAAGTGCCCGTTCCGATTTCGGCCCCATTCCAGGCTTTTTCAGGGACTTTCTCCGATGCATTCCACGAAGGCAATCTGCTAGGGAAGTTGGACTACCAGTTTGCGAGCGGCGCCAAGCTGTTCTACCGGATGTCGTACTTCAAGAACTCGCTTGGCGCGACCTTTGGATACGGATATTCGGTCTACGACAACGTAGACATCACCCGCAATCACGTCGTTGGCCTTGATTTCAACACCGGCTCCTTCACACACGCGATTCGATTCTCGTACTTGAAATTCCAGAATCAGATTGTCGATGCGACTACCGGGAGCACAACCCTGCCATTCGCCAATGTTGGCGCCGAGCTCTTTTTGGGATCCTCAGGACTAGTAGCAGGGCCAAACCTGCTGGCTCCGCAGAGCACTCCGCAGAGCAATCATCAGATCCGATACGACGGTAGCAGAATTATCGGGTCGCACGTCATTCGGTACGGCCTGTCGTTCAACCATGTCCAAGGCGGCGGATTTGCCTCATTCTTTAAGAATGGTGCACAGGTCGGTTCCAATGTTTCCGTTGCTGAGGTCGCAGCTGCGGCCGGCGGTCCGTTCGCTGGGGGATCGTCCAATCCGTTCAACTACCCCGCAGACTTCGTGACGGTTGCAAATGGCCTTGGGTTCTCGACCATTAATCCAGCGCTTGGTTTTCCCGCCGGAGGATTGGGGCCTGACAACCGAATCCTGGCTTACTTGGGAGATACGTGGAAGATCAAGAGTAATTTCGCTCTAACCTACGGATTGCGCTATGAACGCGACACGGGCCGCACGGACAGCCAGTACCCGGCGATAGCAGGCTTGAATGCGCTGATGCCCGGACTGGGCAATGCAGTTCGCCAGCCTAACAGCAATTTCGCGCCACAAGTGGGTTTTGCTTGGGATCCGATGAAAAACGGCAAGACGTCGATCCGCGGCGGCATCGGGTTATTCTGGGAAAATGCGATCTGGAACAACGTGCTCTTCGACGGTCCACCGCGTGAGCCAACGGGGGCATTCCTGCAGTTCTTCTCGCCATGTTCCTCGCCAGGCCAGCCCGTGCCCTTGCAGACAGCAACTGGCACCATTACTCCCAGCGCGCAGGTCTGCGGATCTCCTGGGGCGAGCAGCTTTCCTTTGATCGGCAATGCATTGCCGGCGATTATCGCTCTCCAGCAAGCATATGTGGCGGGATCACCCCTCAACCTGACTGCTTCCAACCCGGCGTACGCTGGCCAGTACCTTACCGATTGCAGCGCCGCATCGACCAACTGTTTCTTTGCACCCGGCGCTTCGATGTTCGACCCCAATTACAGGTCGCCCCGGTCGGTGCAGATGAACCTCGGCATACAGAGAGAAATACACCACGGAATGGTGGTGAGTGCCGACTACGTGCGAAACGTCCAAACCCACTTCCTCTTGGGCGTGGATAAAAATCACGCTGGGGATGTTAACCACTTTAACCAGACAGCTGCGCAGCAGGCGATCGCGGATACGCTGTCCGCTTGCGGTGCAACCACCATTGATGGAGCGATTGCCGATTGTTCAGCAGTCAACGGTGTCGACTCCAATAACAACCCAATCGGGGCAAACATTGGTAATTTTGCTTCCTTCGGCTTGGGTTCGAGCTTTGACTTGGGAGGCACTGCTTGCCCAGGAGCGCAGGTCGTGAAAGCTCCTAATACGAATCCGGTGTCACTTGGGCATCCGTGCGCCTTCGGCGGTATTAACCCACTCGCCCCGCCGCTTAATTTCCTGTCGCCGGTTGGACGGTCGGTCTATAGCGGTTTGCAGGCGAAATGGGCCTATAACGTAAACAATCCTATTCGCGGCATGTCGGCCGTGAATTTCCAAGTGTCGTATGCGCTATCCCGCTTCGAGAACTCCGGCGGCGGCGTGAGGGCTGACGCAAATGTCACCGCGGCCAGCGGCGATCAGGACTTCATTGTTCCGGCGCTGGACAACGGAAATGTCAATCGCTACTTCGGGCCGTCTACGCTCGACCGTACACACCAGATCTCTTTCGGCGGGTACATGAATTTCCGTGGTGGATTCCAATTCGGGCTGATATCGCACTTTTACAGCCCGCTCTCAACCACCCTGACGGTGCCGAACACGGGATCGGGCGCGGGTGAAATCTTCCGGACAGACTTTACCGGGGATGGCACGACGCAAGATCCGATTCCTGGAACGAAGGTTGGGGAGTTCATGCGTGGCATCAACGCTTCCAACATCAACAAGACAATCGCCAACTTTAACGCCAACGTGGTTGGTCAGCCGACTCCCGCGGGTCAGGCTCTGATTGGGGCTAACCTGATGACGGCAACTCAGCTGTCGCAGCTGGGCGGCGTGGCGAACGGCGGAAATCCGATCCCACTAGCGCCTTCCGATCAGGTGAACTTGGCTTGGATGCGGGCGTTGGATATAACAATCGGCTGGAGTCACACGTTCAGAGAGCGCTTCACGATCAAGCCTACGGTTGGCTTCTTTAACCTGCCTAACTTCGCGAACTTTGACCTGCCGGAGAGCATGCTGTCCGGGTCACTCAACGGATCGCCGGGGAGCATCAATGGCACGAATTACGCAGGGCACTTTGTGAACCGCGTTGGCGTGGGAACGGGGGTGTATTCGCTCGGCTCACCGCGTCAGACGGAGTTTAGCCTGAAGCTGATCTTCTAGATGTACGAAGCTATTTCTGTGGATTTGCTGCCGCCGACGTCGAAAGCGTCGGCGGCAGTTTTTTGTTCAGGGAGCGCACTTCAAGGGTGAGGTGTGGCGTGCAACTGTCGCATCTCGTTTTGTTCATAGCGCGCCTTTTCGAAGTCTCCCAAGACCGTGTAGACATTCCCCAGGAACTTGTGCGCATCCTCGGATTGCGGGTCCAATGCGACTGCCTTTTGCAGCAAGGGTAGGGCTTCCTTGGGCTGGTCTTGCATGGCGAGTCGGCGACCCAGAAAAAGGTTCGCTCTGAAATTGTCAGGGTTCAGTGCAAGCGTAGCGCGGTATTGCTGCATCGCGTCGTCGATTTGGTCCATTTCCTCGTACGCCGTGCCCAGGCGGAAGTGCAAGTCTTCGGAAGACGGATCCAAAGCCATTGCGGCTTCGAATTGTCGCGCCGACCCTTGCGCGTCTCCTGATTCCTGGAGCGCCGCGCCAAGTTCATAGCGTGCCTCCGGCGAGTCGGGCGTGAGTTCCACTGCTTTCTGTAACCAGGGGAGCGCCTTGGTGTATTCGTCTAAACGGTTCCATGCACGACCCAATTGGAGGTTAGCGAGGGCGAGGCGCGGCTCTTCTGCGAGTACATGTTGCAAAAGTGGAATGGCCTCGCGGTAGTGCTCCTCCTCCGAATCCAACAGGGCCTGATGGAGCGCATTGGCCACACTTACCTTGTCCTTTGGATCGGCTCCGCTTTGAGTGTCACCAGCCTCCGGCGTGCCAGAGGGCGAGCTTACATAACCGAGCGCCTGAAGTTGCGCAGCGCGCTGAGGCGTGATCGTGTTCTTTGATGCTCCACCGCGGCTAGTCTTCTGTCGGAAGGCCTGGAGTTGTTCCTTCATAGTAGCTGCCACAGCAGAAGAACTGCCGAGCAGGTTATGCGAGGCCTCAGGGTCGAGCGCCTGATTGTAGAGTTCGGGCTTCGGCGCGTCGATGTACAGATACTTTCCCGCGCGCCATGCGCGCAGGGAACTCCATCCGAACGCGCTGTGCGGATAGTTGGTCTCCGCGTATTGGGGGCGATCCTGGGCGGAAGCTGATGTGTTCTTAGTCGCAGCTTCGCCCTGCTTCATTAGCGTTAAGAGGGATGCGCCCTGCATCGCCTCTGGCACTGCGATTCCCACCTCTTGCAAAAGCGTCGGTGCGATATCAATCAGGCCGACGCGGTCCTCGATCATAGAATGGTGCGAACGGACGTCTGGCAGTTTGATGAGCAAGGGGACGTGAAGTGTTTCGTCGTAAAGAAACAATCCATGGCTGCGCTCCCCGTGTTCACCAAAGGCCTCTCCATGATCGGCGGCTACGACAATTAGGGTGCGATCGTAGAGGCCTTGAGCGCGAAGGGTCGCCAGCAGTCTTCCAACAGCGGAATCTACGTAGGCAATTTCGCCGTCGTACGGCGACGTCGCGTATCGGCTCTTAAACGGCGGTTCGGGGTCATAGGGGTCGTGCGGATCGTAAAAATGTAGCCAAACGAAGAATGGTCTTTGTGGGTGTTGTTTGAGCCAAGCCAAGGCGACATTCACCACCATCATTCCTCTTCGTTCAACGCTCTGGTATCGATCTTCGCCGGGACGTCGTAAGTGGAACGGAGCGTCGTAGCTGTCAAATCCGCGATCAAACCCGGGCGCGGTAGGGCTTTTGGGATCGAGGACCTGCGACCCGACAAACGCTGCCGTGCTATAGCCGTGCTGGCGCAGGACTTCCGGAAGGTATGGCAAGTCCCGCTCCAGGGGAGAGCCTAGGTCAGTCACGTGGTTGAACTGTGGAAAGCTTCCAGTCAAAATCGAAGCGTGGGAAGGAGTCGTCAACGGGACCTGGCAATACGCCCGGGAAAAAACGGCAGCGTCGCGGGCGAGAGAATCTAGGTTTGGGGTAAGACCGAGTTTGGCGCCCAGAAACCCCATTCGGTCTGAACGAGTGGTATCGAGGGTTATCAGAACAATGTTGACGGGCTGTGCCAGGCTCGTGAGAGAGCTAACTAGGAGGAAGAGTACACCTAGAAGGAACCGAACCGACATTCACATCCAACCTTGCATCCGAAGCATCTTTCAGCGGATTCTATACTAACGGTATTCTTCGCGCCGGGCTGTATGGGAATCACATAACAGCGTGTGTCAGCCGATCGCAGTTTCTGTAAGAGCATCGCTCCTTCCATTTCCAAAATTTCCCTCCCAGATTGCGGAGTGGTGTCTAGCGCTTAACAAATTGTCCGCTTGAGTTGATCCATCCGCGAAATCCCAGTCAGGAAACTGTTTGTCGGTGATGGATGTTATGGCGTGTCCATTGCACCCTACTTTGCAAATCGCAAACGCCGAGTTGTCGCCGGCGCGCAGTTCACGATCCAGTGTGCTGGTTGTTTTGTCTGACGCGTGTCCGCTGAGAAGCCCTGTCCAGCAAGGCGAACGGTGTGTTTCACACTCGGGGTCTGTTGTGTTGAGGGGCGACGAGACAAAATTTTTGGAGGGAAGGTGGACGAATGTTGAGATCAAAGAGTTCCCGCTATGCGTCCCTGCGCGGTTGGGTGGCGCTGGGCGCGATGCTGGCGCTGTTCAGCGCCGGACTGCTGGCACAAACCACAATTTCAACCGGCAGCATTCAGGGCACGGTGACCGATGCGTCGGGCGCCGTTCTGAGTGGGGCGAAAGTCACCATCACAAATAGAGCAACCGGCCTGAGCGCCGCGACGACCACGAATGGCGCCGGCGCTTTCGCGTCCGGAGCGTTGACGCCCGCAGAGTATGAGGTCCGGGTCGAGGCGCAGGGTTTCAAGACGCAGGCGCAGACTGTTCTGGTTCAGTTGAACACGACCTCAACCGTCAACGCCAGGTTGGCCGTCGGCGAAAGCACGCAAGTGGTCGAAGTGCAGGCCTCTGAGGTCGCGGTGAATACTGAGCAAGCAACGGTGCAGGGCATTCTCAACGCGACCCAGATTGAGAACATGCCGATCAACGGACGAAACTTCCTCGATCTTGCGCAGCTCGAGCCGGGCGTGCAGATCCAGGACGGCGGCACGTTCGATCCCACCAAGAACGGATTCTCTTCGATTTCGTTCGGAGGACGCTTCGGGCGCACGGCGCGTATTGAAGTCGACGGCATCGACATCAGCGATGAAAACGTCGGCACCACCACGCAGAACATTCCTCTGGGCGCAATTCAGGAAGCGGCTCTTCAGCAGTCGTCGCTCGATCTCTCGACTGAGCTGACGTCGTCGGGATCGGTGAACGTCACCACCAAGTCTGGAACGAATGCGCTGCATGGCGAAGGCTTCTACTCCTTCCGTGATCAGAAAATGGACGCAGCCTTGCCCGGCGGATCCTCCAATTATTTCCAGCGGAATCAGTACGGAGGCAATGTCGGTGGTGCGATTCTGAAAGACAAACTGTTTTTCTTCGCGGACGCCGAACGAGTCAAGCAGGATTTCGTGAACCCAGTATTGCCCAGCGGGCCGTTCTCGGGATTGACCGGGAGCTTCACCTCGCCGTTCCGCGATCCGGAGTTGGTTGGCCGTTTGGACTACAGCGGTGGTCCGTACAAGCTCTTCTACCGTGTCAGCTATGAGAGCAACCGGAGCACGTTGCCGTTCATTCCGAACTCGTTTCAGCCATTCGCGAACAATAACCATGCCCGCGATCACGTGGTTGGATTGGATTTCAACACAGGTTCATTTACTCACAGCATCCGCTTCGGATACATGAAGTTTCAGAACGGAATTTTGGATGCAGTGACAGGCTCCAGCATCTTCGATCCGGCGCCGGGGATTGAGCTGGCGATCGGCTCGGATGTTCGTTGCCTGACCTCAGGCGCGAACCAATTCTGCTCGGGAATCAACTTCCTCGCTCCACAGACGACGATTCAGACCAATCATCAGATCAAGTACGACGGCAGCAAGGTTCTGGGCAAGCACATCCTTCGCTTCGGCGGCGGATGGAATCACATCCAGGGTGGCGGTTTTGCGAAGTTTCTCGGACTGGCCCCCGCGGTAGGCGCTCCTCTGGCCGCTTGCGCACAGAATCCGACAGTGTGTACGAATCCAGCAAATCCTTTGACGTATCCGGTCGAGAACGTGATCCTCGGGAACGGGCAAGGGTTTTCAACCGAGAATTCAGCCTTCGGGCTGCCAGCGGGAGGACTGGGACCGGACAACCGCATGGGTGCTTATTTCGGAGATTCCTGGAAGTTCAGGCCGAACCTCACGATTACCGCAGGGTTGCGCTATGTGCGGGACACAGGAAGAACGGATAGCGATCTGGCCGGTATTCCAGCGCTGGCGCAGTTCAACAATCAGTTCTATTCTGGGCTGCAGAACCCGGTACGGCAACCGAATGGCAATCTCGCACCGCAAATTGGATTCGCCTGGTCTCCGGGATCGAGCTCGAAAACGGTGATCCGCGGCGGCATCGGGCTGTTCTACGAAAACGCGATCTGGAATAACGTTCTGTTCGACCGGCCGGGCCGTCTGCAGCAAGGACTGTTCCTGGGGACAACTAACGCTTGCCAGAACGGCACGCCACAAGCCTTGCCATTTACGACGACGATCGACCTGAACCAGATCTGCGGGCAGGCGATTGGCAACGTGTTTCAACAGATTGTCACCTTGCAACAGCAGTACCAAGCATCTGTACTGGCGGCAGGGCCGGCGCAAAACGGAGTGTATGTAGGAAACTTGATGGCAGACGGTGCGAACATTACCGGTACGAACCTGTTCTATCCGAACTACCAGACGCCGCGCTCGGTTCAGATGAATATCGGTATTCAGCGCGAACTGAAGCCGGGAATGGTGCTCACGGTGGACTATCTGCGGAACATCTCAACCCACACACTGCTGAGCGGCGATACCAACCACGTTGGCGATTCGCGGTTTTTGGACATGGGCGCAGCGCAGGCAGCTGTCTCAGCAACGAACCAGGCATTCAGCTGTGGTACGGGGTTCGACAGCGCTTCAATCCAGTGTGCAATTGCAGCGGGAGCCAAGATCTCGGATTACCAGGGACACGGACTCGACTCTGGCTATTCGCTCTGCAGCGGTCTACCGTGTGCCTTGGCGAGCACATTCAAGGCGGCTTTTCCGGGCGTCAACTCGGCACTCGGGGCAAACCAGATGCTGTTCCCAATCGGACGCTCGGTCTACAACGGCTTGCAGACTTCGCTGCGTGAGAACGTCCGCAATCCGCTGCCCGGGATCAAGTCGCTCGACCTGCAGGTGTCGTATTCCTTCTCGAGGTACGTCTCGACTGCGCGGGATAGTGACTTCATCAACTACGCCGCGGACAATCGCAACCCAACTGAGTTTATGGGTCCGAATGCGCTGGACCGTACTCACCAGCTCTCGTTCGGCGGCACGATGGATCTTCCAGCCAACTTCCGGTTCACGATGATCGGACACGTCTATAGTCCGCTGGCGTTGAACCTGAATCTTCCGGGCGGAGGCATCTTCGTCTCGGATCTCACCGGTGACGGAACTGGCGACGGCGGCGCGGCTTCGAACGCTGGACTTGGCGATCTGTTCCCGGGCACAAAGTACGGAGCGTTCGGGCGGGACGTCAGCGTCGACAAGCTGCGTACGTTGGTCGCCAATTACAACAACAACAATGTCGGTCAGCCGACGCCGGCAGGGCAGGCACTGATCAGCAACAACCTGTTTACGCTGGGCCAACTGCAGCAACTGGGCGGAGTGCAGCAAGCGCTGAACCCGGTGGTGTCGGGTGCGGTCGGGCAGGCCTGGCTGCGCTCGTTCGACCTCGGCCTGAGCTGGGGCTACAAATTCAAAGAGAGGTACGAAGTTCGCCCTGGTGTGACTGTGTTCAACGCTTTCAACCTGGCGAACTTTGACGGAGTCAGCGCGCCGTTCAGCACCACGCTAGACGCGCTGGGAACGGTTACTCCGGGCGCTCCCAACAGCACAACCAATCCGCAGCCCGCAGGGTTGAGGCTGGGCTTAGGGTCGGGTGTATTCGGACTCGGTTCGCCGAGAGTGGTCGAGTTCGCGTTGAAGTTTATCTTCTAAGCGGACTTTCTTCGCTTTTGCGCCTTGGGCCATCGGAGCGATCCGATGGCCTTTTTTTTGGTTTGGCACGTTGGGCGTTTTTCCACAGGCCAGACCAACCATCAGCATTTCAGCAGTCGGCACTCAGCTGAACGCCCTTGGCATTTAGCGATTAGCGTTTGGCCTTCTTGCGGGTGCACCGATGGCGAGGGCGAGACGCCGGCGCTACACTTTTCAGCAACGCTGAAGCGATACATCTGATACCAGGCTGGAGGCCCTCCTTGGAGAACGGTCGTCGCCTCTGGAGTGAAGCTTTGCCCACTCCCATATTTTCGCTACCGCGCAGATTCTCAAGTTGTTTAGTAAGATATGCAATTCGACTTTCTAAAGCGGAAGCAACCATTCCCGCGGGAAGCGATTCCATGTGGCAGTACCCGTATGCTCTGGAATGGGGAGGAGAGAGCGTTTGTTGAAATCGCGCGCTTCGAAGGGCTCGGCGGCACGCTGTTCCTATCATCTTCTGGTTCTGGCACACATCGCATTTACATTTGCAGTTCTCGTAACAGCCATCGGATTGGCTTCCGCGCAGGATGAGCTTCCGCGAGGCTCCATCCAGGGCACGGTGATCGATTCCGCGGGGAGCCCCGTCGCGGGCGCCGCTTTGACCGTTTATTCCAAGCAGACGGAAACTTCCGCTGCCGTCACGACCGATGCCCAAGGGAAGTACGATTCGGGACCGCTACCCAAAGGCACCTATGGGATCGCAATCGAGGCGAGGGATTTCCGCATCAGCCGCTTTTCGGTGATCGTGCGCGATGGCCAGACCACGAATGGCGACCGCAAGCTGGTAAGGATCAATCCGGGCGCTCCGGAGTTGAAGGGCACGACGAATCCTGACGGGATTAACGAGTTTCCAATCGATGGCCGGGACCTTCTCGGGCTGACGCAGTTTGAGCCCGGCATCCTGGTTCAGGACGGCCGTTCTCTGGATGCGACGAAGACGGGCAATTTCGCGACGTCGATTGACAAGATCAGCGGGCAGGCAACTGAGTACCGACTGGACGGGGTGCGCATCAATGACGAGACGAAGGGGGATGTTGCGGAGAACGTCGCGCAAAGCTCGGTGCAGGAGGTGACGGTCCACCGGTCGGCGCTGGATGCGAGTTTAGGGCCAACTTCGTCAGGCGTGGTTGATATTACGACGCGCAGCGGGACGAATAACCTGCATGGCGAGGCATTTGGCCTCTTCCGCGATCACAGCATCCTGTTTGCGAAGATGCCCGGGGCACAGAATCTTCCTTACCAGCGGGAGGATTTTGGAGGCCGGGTCGGCGGCGCCCTGATGCCGGATAAGGCTTTTTTCTTTGTGGGAGTTGACGGCGTGAACCTGGATGCGCATCGCGCGGTGGTGATGCCGTCGCCGTTCCAGGCTTTGACTGGATCCTACTCGGCGCCATACCGGAATCTCTCCGGCAGTGGGAGGCTGGACTACAAGTTCTCAGATGCCGCTCACGCGTTCTATCGCTTCGCCTACAACTTCAATCGGTCGGTGGATGATTTCGGGGACGACTACTCGATCTATCAAAATCACGATACATCGCCATCGCACACCGTGGGCGTCGACCTGGTGCGCGGAGACTACACGCACAGCTTTCGCTTCAACTTCCTTCAGTATCACAATTCGTTGCAGGACGGGGCGGCCGGGATCAATCCTCTCGGCGCCGCACTTCCGGTCAACCTGCGATTCAGCGATCTAGCCGGCGGGCGCGTCCAGTTTGGCCAGAGTCCGTTTGCGCCGCAGGCGACCTATCAACGCAATCTGGAAGGCCGATGGGACGCGTCGCGCGTGGATGGGAGTCACTCGTTCCACTTCGGCGGGAATGTGAACTGGATCTCAACGGGCGGTTACGCACAGCCCTATGGACTGGCGCCGCAGGTGACGACGGCGCTGGGCGCGGGAACCGATGCGAATCCGTTGGACTACCCTGTGTTAGGAGCGACGTTCAGCAACGGGCAGCGCTTCACCTCGGAAAAATCGGGTTTCGGTTTTCCCCGAGGGGCACTGACTGATCTCCGGTTGCAGGGGTACGTGACCGATGCGTTTCGCTATCGTGAGAATCTCACGATTACGCTGGGTGTCCATTACGTACGCGACTTCGGGCAATTGAACAGCGATCTGAGCCGCATCCCGTGTACCGCGGCGAATCCGGGCCTGCCCAGCGGCTTTGTACCCTGCACGGGGAACGACGCGTTGCTCGATCAATTCTCGCCGTTCGCCGGGCAAGGCCTTCCCGTCAAGCAGCCCAACTACAATTTTGCGCCGCAGATCGGATTTGCGTGGGATCCATTTCGCAACGGCCGGACGATCGTTCGCGGCGGAGCGGGCGTTTTCTACGATACGTCGCTCATGAGTAACGCCAGGCTGGACCGGCCGACGCGGTTGAGTTCCGGGCTCTATGCCGCAACGAATGTGTTGTCATGCGCGCCCGGTTCTGCGCCCGGCACGACGGCAGTCTATTTCCCGACGGCGAACGGATTACCGACGGCTGTGCGCTCGATCGATGGTCTCGATCTGGCCTCGCAGGTGTGCGGGCAACCAGCAGGCGCGGTGGCAGGGGCGATCGCCGATTTGCAGACCGCGTTTGCGACGGCAGTCACGGCCGCGGGCGCAGCGAGTAACCCGAACTTCGTCGGAAACACGCTATCGCTGAGCTTTCCCGCGAATGGACTGGCGGCGTTCGCGCCGAATTACAATTCGCCGCGTTCGTTCCAGATGAATTTCGGGATTCAGCGCGAGGTCTGGGGCGGAGGGACATTCACGGCAGACTACGTACGTAATATCAGCGAACACTTTGGACTCATCGCCGATACCAATCATGTGGGCGATGCGAACTTCCTCTACAAGAATGTGAGCGGAGTTCCCACCGCAGCGCTGAGCGCGATCACGAACACGATCACGCAACGGGCTCCGCAATGTCTGCCGGGAGTGCCGATCTCGGCGGGAGCGATTTCGCAGGCGGCGGTCTCCTGTTACATCTCGGCGGTTACGAATCCGAGCATCAATGACTTTGCTGTGAATGGACTGGATTCGGGCGTCGCGTTCCTGGGCGGGTTGCCGTCGAACATCGCCGTGCCAGTTGCGTCCGGGGCAGACCCGCGCGATTTCGGAGCGGCGTTCCCCGGCGTCAACGCTCTTGTGGGGCAGGCAACCTTTCAGACTTCGAGTGGGCAGAGCGTCTACAACGGCGCACAGTTTTCGCTGAAGCAGAAGTACGCGCAGGACTTCTTCATCTTCAGGGGCGGAGACATTTTGATGTCTTACACTCTGTCGAAGTTCGTCTCCAACGGTGGGGATAACCCGGCCGGAGCGAGCGCGGCGTATGACTTCCGGAACCCGGGCTTCTACAAAGGCCCATCGCCGCTCGACCGCCGTCATCAAGTTACGGCGGCCTGGACGATGCAGACGCGATGGGGAGGAGTGCTTTCGTTCACAGGACGCTATGCGTCGCCGGCGCCTTTGCTGCCCTCAATGCTGGTGTACTCGGGCAACCCGCAAACCACGCCCGGGGAAATCTTCCGCACCGATTTCACCGGCGACGGGACGCCAGGAGATTTATTTCCATTCCGCGGCGTCGGATCGTTCAGCGCTATCTCGGCCAGCGATCTTTCGTCTGCTATCAACAAATACAACAACACGCAGGCCGGCTTGTTGACGCCAGCGGGGCAGGCGCTGGTGAACGCCGGATTGCTCTCTTCATCGCAGTTGGCGACCTTGAAAGGTGTGACGCCCTTCATTGTGCTGCCGCCGATGGGTCAGTTCAACAATGAAAGTTTCAAATCACTGGATGCGGCCGTCTCCTGGCCGTTCAAGTTCGGTGAGCGGTTGACCGTCGAGCCGACTGCGAGATTCTTCAATGTCTTGAACTTCGGAAACTTCGCGCCACTTTCGGGGCAACTCACCTACTATTTCCCCAGCGCGGGGCAACCTGCGACGGGTGGCGCGGGGTCCGCGAACGGGACGCCTTCTGGCAATTCCCGGGATGTTCTGCGGATCGGGCAGGGATCGGGCGTATACAACTTCGGGACGCCGAGGCAGATGGAATTTGGGGTGAAGGTGACATTCTGAGGCACTGAGGTCGCGAACCGCAAGGCTGCGCGGGGCCTGTCGTGTTCGACCCGTGTAAAATAACAAGATATGCCATTCAATACAGGGGGACAGGGATCAGTACGCCGCGGAGGGAAAGCTCCGCCGCCAGACGAGACACACGAAGAGGCCGCTTACCTGAAGCAACTGGGAGAAAAGCAGAAGCTGGTCACAGTGAAATTGGTGGGCGGCGAAGTGGTTAAGGGCTGGATCGAGTACTACGACAAGAATATGGTCCGCTTGACGAGGGAAGGCGCTCCCAATCTGTTCATCTTCAAGCACGACATCATGTATATCGCGGAAGAGGCATCAAAGCGCAAGTAGGGGGCTTTGGTTCCATTGCTCCTTGTCATTTTGATGCAACCCCCAAATCAGGAGTTTTTCTGTTCTCGTGAAAAGCCCTTCGACAGAAATGCAGGCCGGAACCGATCTGGAGTTCGTGCCGCGAATGGCGGAGATCGCTCGCGAAGCCGGTACTCTGCTGATGGAGTTCTTTCACCGCCGGGTGAAGATCGAGTACAAGGGCGAGGCCGATCTTGTGACGGAGGCAGACCGCTCTTCCGAGAAGCTCATTCTCGAGCGGATTCGCGCGCGCTGGCCGGACCATGAGGTGATTGGCGAAGAAGGAGCGCGCATCGAGACGGGCGGCGATTATCGCTGGTACGTCGATCCGCTGGATGGAACGACGAACTTTGCGCACGGATTTCCAGTGTTTTGCGTTTCGCTTGGGCTGACATTTCGCGGAAAGCGTAAAGCAGCCGTTCTCTACGATCCCACGCGTGATGAGCTTTTTTTCGCTGAACTCGGAAAAGGTGCGTTCCTGAATGGCCAAAAAATCGAGGTTTCGAAGATCGACAAGCTCGCGCAGTCGCTCGTCGCGACTGGATTTCCGAGTCACAAGCGGCATAAGAATCCCAACATCTTTTTCTACCATCAGCTAACGCTTAGCACGCATGGCGTGCGTCGCGCAGGATCGGCGGCGCTCGATCTCGCGAATGTCGCTTGTGGCCGCTTCGACGGATTCTGGGAGTTCAATCTGAACGCTTGGGATACCACTGCCGGAATTCTGATCGTGGAAGAAGCCGGAGGCAAAGTTTCGGGATTTCACGGCCAGCCTCTCGAAATTACGGATCGGGACGTGTTAGCGACCAACGGGTTGATCCACGAAGCGACGCTGCACGAGTTTGCACAAATCTTTTCGGGCCGCGGGCTCGAGCCATTGCCGGATCCGAGGGAATATAAAGCCGGCTCTTAGCACTTGGCAGTTAGCATTTGGCCCATCGCTTCCGCGATCCAGTTCGCTGCTTGGATATGATTCCTCTCCGGTCAATCTGCTTTCTCGTGGTTCTATGCGGCATTGGACTCGTGTCCGGCGCCTCGGGGCAGGCGCAAGCCGCTCCTGTCTTGGATCAGGACTATCGTCAATCTTTTGAAAAATGGAAAGCCGACCTCGTGGAAGATCGCCGGCAGAACTGGCTGACGCTGGTTGGCCTGTTCTGGCTGAAGCCGGGAGCGAACACTTTCGGTTCGGATCCGAACAATGAGCTGGTGTTGCCCGCTGGGACAGTTCCGGGCAAGGCGGGAAAGTTTGATCTTCAGGGCAAGAACGTGAGCATCAGCTTTCGCGACGGAGTCTCCGGCACAGTTGGTGGGATGCCGGTCACGACGACTCACCTCGATCCAGACGTTTCAGGACATCCAACGGTGGTTGAACTCGGCAGTTTGCGAATGCACTTGATCCAACGAGGCGACCGCTCTGGGATTCGCGTCAAGGATCTGAAGAATCCGGCCGTCGATAAATATCGTGGAGCGACCTTTTATCCCCTAAGCGCGGCTTACCGAATCCGCGCGGAGTGGGTTCCGGGGGATGGCAAGAGAACGGTTATCGTGCCCAACGTTCTCGGAGATGTGACGCCCACACCGGTGGTCGGGGAAGCTCGATTTCGTGTCGATGGCCAAGAGGTGCACCTGTCTGCAGTCGGCGGCGATCCTGAACATGGCCTGTTTTTCATCTTCAATGATATGACGCGCAAGACTGATACCTACCCGGCCGGCCGCTTTCTCGAGACGGAGCCGGTGAAGGACGGGAAGGTCGTGCTCGACTTCAACCGGGCCTACAATCCGCCGTGTGCAGTGACCCCTTATGCAACCTGCCCGCTGCCGCCGAAAGAGGATCAACTGACGGTGAGTATCCTAGCCGGGGAGAAGTACGATCATTCGCAGAAACATCCGTAGGATGGGCCACGCCGCCCCGAATCAGCAGTCAAAAAAGCGGTAAAATAGGAAAGCAATGGGGTAGTATTTCCGGGAACCCGCCTTCCGCAGCCTCTTCCCGAGATCATTCTTGCAGGTCAAGTCGTGAGTCAATCGCTACTCGAGCGCGAAATCAGCAAGCGTCCCGATAAGGTCCGGCTCTCGGGCCGAATTCTGTTCCTCACCGAAGATCCAGCGTTAATCAAGCGGCAACTAGCCGGCGAAGACCTCCCGTGGGATACGAAGAATCCGGCCAACAATCCCAAGCTTCGGGACGACATCTCGACCGACGAGATCACGCCCGCACACTACTGCTTTTATTTCGACCAGACGCTTGGCGAGATCCCGTACATGGGATTGAAGTGCGGCAAGGTTCTGCCGATCGGGCGGACGGACGTAAGAAAGGGTGGGTTCGTCTGCTCGGTCAGCGGGAAACGGCGCGGAAAAGGGTCGAGCCGCGAACAGTCACCGTACGCCGAGATGGCCGCCGGCATCCAGGTGGTGATCGCCGAAAACATCGAGCGAATCTACAAGCAGAACTGCCAGAACCTGGGACTGCTGACTTCGACGAACTTTTCACTGATCGACAAGATTCGGGCTGGCCAGGAGATCGCGCTGAGTGAGTTTACGGCCGGCGAGGACGAGATTACGCGGCAGGTAATCGAGTATGGAGGATTGTTTCCATTTAATGTCGCGCGCATGCAGAAGAAGGTCTTCTTGCCGGCGATCAAGACCTCGAAGCGGCCCATGACGCTGGCAGAAAAAATCTTTGCCAAGCACATGGTGACCGGAGACGGGAAGGTCGGCGTGGAGGCGGTGAAGCCCGGAGATACCGGCTTCACGCGTGTGGACCTGAGATTCAGCCACGAATACGTCACGCCGATGGCGGCGATTTTTTACGAGCACTACGTGGGCAAAGACGTGCCTGTAAACGACGCAGCGAGCATCCGCTTCTTCCGCGATCACCTGACATTCCTGGACGAGGTGATTTCCGAAGAGAAGAAGAAAATCGGACTGCTCGATCTGGCTACGCAGCTGAAACTGAAGCAAGAGGATTTTGCGAAGGCGCAGGGCATCAAGTTGCACGGCGAGTTGAAAGACCGCAAAGGCTCCGAAGGGATCTGTCACTCGGTGATGCTCGAAACCTACGCATTGCCCGGTCAGGTGAATGTCGGATCCGACTCGCATACGCCGCATGTTGGAGCGGTAGGGTGCGTGGCTTTCGGAATCGGCACGACCGACGTCTTCAACAGCTGGTTCACGAAAGACGTGCGGGTCAAGATTCCGGAGTCGGTCAAGGTCGTGATTCGCGGAAAAAAGCAGCCGAATGTCACGGCAAAAGATTTCATCCTGAAGATCCTGAGCCTTGATTACGTGCGCAGCGGTAAGGCCCTAGCCAAGGTGATGGAGTATGCGGGAGAAGCTGTCGAGACTCTGAGTGTGGATGAGCGTGCAACCATGACGAACATGGCCGCTGAGATCGGCGGGTTCACCGGGATCGTGGCTCCGGACGAGAAGGTAGTCGATTTTCTGGTGGAGCGGCGCGGAATGAGCCGCAGCGAGGCCCGGGAGCTTATTCGCGGTTTGCAGAGCGATTCCGGCGCCGAGTATGCGCAGCTCATCGAGCTGGATGCGGCGGAGATTGCTCCGATGGTGGCGACCCCGGGCGATCCGGGCAATGGCAAAGATATCCGTGATCTTCACACACCGGTGCCGGTCGATCTGGCTTATGGAGGCACCTGCACCGCCGGCAAGAACGAAGACATGGATATGTACGCCGAGGTGCTGGCCGACGCCTTGAGGCAAGGCAAGCGGGTGGCGCCATCGGTGGAGTTCTATATACAGTTTGGGTCCCAGGAAACGCGGGAATACTGCGTGAGCAAAGGCTACCTGGAGATTTTTCAGAAAGCCGGCGCACGGGTGATCGAGCCGAGTTGCGGGGCCTGCATCAATGCCGGGCCCGGTGTTTCGACGCGGCCAGAACAAGTAGTGGTCAGCGCACAGAACCGCAATTTCCCCGGACGAAGCGGACCGGGGCAAATGTATCTGGCCAGCCCGCTTACTGTGGCGGCGAGCGCCGTGGCTGGGTATATCGTGGAGTATCAGCCGAGTCAGCAGCGGGAGTTGGCTGGCAGCCGGCGGTAGTTGCTGCCGGTACGAGGACGACAAAAGCCACGCCGGGCAGCGTGTTTCCCGGGCTTTGTAAAAAGGTGATGAGCCGGGAATCCCGGCTGTACCCTAGCCGTGATTCTTGCTAGAATTCGTGGTTCTTTGAGAGCCGCAGATTGTTTCAGGAGACAGAACAGACATGACCTACGTGATCGCAGAACCCTGCATCGGGACGAAGGACACCGCTTGCGTGGACGCGTGCCCGGTGGATTGCATCCACCCCAAGAAGGACGAACCGGCCCACGCCTCGGAAGAGTTGCTCTACATCGATCCGGTGGAATGCATTGACTGCGGCGCATGCGTACCGGTCTGCCCGGTGTCGGCGATCTTCGCGCTCGACGACCTGCCGGAGAAGTGGGCGGCGTTCACCGAGCGGAACGCGAAGTATTACGGCAGATAGCCGGCGGCCTCTCAGGCAGCGGTTTTCAGCGGGCTCAGGCGTAAATGCCTGCCAGATGTAAGGCGCGTGTCCGACTACGGATATGCGCCTTTTTGCTTTGAGGTCGCAAAATGCGACCTCAAAAAGCCAGTGTCCCGATATCGGACTCAAAAGGCAAACGAGGGCTGCGAAACAGCCGATCTGAGCCGATTCCCCTGACGTTGCCTGCCTCCATCCGTTACAATCAAGGTTTATCTGCTGGGCTCCCATGGCACTGAAGGAGTCGGAAGCGATCGTCTTGCGGACGTACCCGTTGCGCGAGGCGGATCTGCTGGTCACCCTTTTCACGCGGCTGGAAGGGAAAGTGCGGGGCGTGGCCCGCTCCGCCAAGAAGTCGCGAAAACGGTTTGGCGGCGCGCTCGAGCCCCTGACGTTTGTTCGGGCGTTTTACGAGGACCGCGAGCGGCAGGAGCTGTGCCGGTTCGATGCGTTCGAAGTGCTTGAGTCGCCGCTAGCGAGCGAAGTCAGCTACTCGCGAGCCGTGGCGCTGGCGCACATCGCGGAGTTGCTGGATGAGTTGCTGCCGGACCGCGAAGCGAACGATGCGGTGTTTCGGTTGACGCTTTCGGTATTGGGTCGTTTGCGGGGACCGGAGATATGGATGCCGGTCACGTACTTTGAATTGTGGCTGACGCGGCTGGTGGGATTCTTGCCCGACTTTTCCGAGTGCGTGGTATGCGGGCGAGTGCTGAACGGCAGCCGGGCGTATTTTCACGTACTCGCAGACGGCCTGATGTGCGCGGATGACAAGCGCCTGGCATCGTCAGAGATGTCGAGTGAGTCTCGAGTGCTGGCCACCCTGATGTTTCGAGCACCGGTGGAGAACTTTGCCGCAGGAGATTGGCCGAAGGCGAGAGCGTCGGATTTGCGCAAGTTCCTGATGCAAACGCTGGAGCGGCATATTGAGAAGAAGCTGGTGACGGCGGGAATGATGGAGAAGATCAGTTCTTAGCACTCAGCAATCGGCACTCAGCCATGCGGCAGCGTGAACAAATCAGGAACTCGCGATCTCTTGAGGGACTGAATGCCGATTGCTGAATGCTGATTGCTTCAAGTCAGCCGTTGTCGAATAACCGATGACCTCATCAAAACCCAACCCGCCGACTTTCCAGGAACTCATCCTGAAACTGCAGACGTTCTGGGCACAGCGTGGGTGTGTGCTTCAGCAGCCCTACGATGTCGAGGTTGGTGCGGGGACGATGGCGCCCGAGACTTTCCTGCGCGTCCTCGGACCGCAGCCTTACAAGGTTGCGTATCTGCAGCCGTCACGGCGTCCGGCGGATGGACGATACGGCGAGAATCCGAATCGGCTTTTCAAGCACACGCAGTTGCAGGTCATTCTGAAGCCACCACCAGAGAATGTGCAGGAACTTTATCTCGAGTCACTGGGCGCGATTGGCATTGACCTGCGCCAGCACGACATCAAGTTCGAAGAGGACAACTGGGAGTCACCGACGCTGGGCGCCTGGGGCATCGGCTGGCAGGTGATGCTCGACGGACTCGAGATCACGCAGTTTACTTACTTTCAACAGTGCGGGGGAATCGATCTGCTCCCGATCTCGGCCGAGCTCACCTACGGGCTCGAGCGCATTGCCGCGTTTCTGCAGGACGTCGATTCGATTTACGACATCGTGTGGGCACGTGATCCGGAGACGGGTGCGGTTGTAACGTATGGTGATGTTCGTCTCGCGGATGAGTTGCAATTCTCGGTTTACAACTTTGAAGTGGCTGACGTCGAGAAGACCTGGAAGCACTTCGAGCTGTACGAAGCTGAATGCCGGGCGTTGATCGAGAAGTACGGCGACCTGTCGAAGTCGAAATCGGTTTCACTCGCGGACAAGAAGCGCTTTCCGTTACTGGGCGCTTACGACCTGTGTCTGAAGTGCTCGCATCTCTTTAATATTCTCGACGCGCGCGGGGCGATTTCGGTTACCGAGCGCGTCGGCGTGATCGCGCGGGTGCGAGCGTTAGCTGTGGGTATCGCCAAAGCGTATCTGCAACAACAATCGGACCAGCCGGCACCGGCTGAGGAAGAGCCTGCTGTGGTAGAGATTACCGTCGGTAAGACGCGAGGAAGAAAGAAGGAAACGGCGCCGGTGGGCTAGCTATAGGCCACCAGCCACAAAGCTGCTGGCTCATGCTGTGACGATGCTCACATTCACGATTTTGTAATTCTGGGAAGATAGATTGATTGTCTGATGCCAGACTTCTTGCTAGAGATCGGTTGTGAAGAAATTCCAGCCCGCATGATCGATGCGGGTTCGCAAGAGTTGCGTGAACGCGTGAGCAAGCTTCTGGAACGCGAGCGCCTGTCGCCCTCCGATTCCGTCGTTCCGTTCGATACTCCTCGCCGGCTCGCAGTCCTCGCCTCGGGAATTCCGGCTGCTCAACCTGATGTTACCGAGCAGATTACCGGGCCTTCGGTCGCAGTTGCGTACAAAGACGGACAGCCAACTCCAGCGGCTCACGCTTTCGCGAAAAAGGCCGGGGTCGAGGTAACAAAACTCGAAAAGACCAGCACGGCGAAGGGCGAATACCTGTCGGCTCGAGTGACAAAAAAGGGAAGACCGGCGAGCGAGATTCTCGCGGAACTCCTTCCGAAAGAATTGAACTCGATTTACTGGCCCAAGAACATGTATTGGCAGAAGTCGAGTGAACGCTTTGTTCGGCCCGTGCGCTGGCTTGTCGCGATGCTGGATGGCGAAGTGATTCCACTGGAGTTCGATGGCATCCGGGCGGGGAACGTGTCGCGCGGACATCGTATTCTGGCGGATCGCAGCGTCGCTATTCCTAGTTCGGGCGCAGCCTACGTCGCCGCTCTCACTGATGCCAAGGTTCTGAGCCGGTCAGAACGCGAAAAGCAGATCCGCAAGGCGCTCGACGCGGCGACGCGCAAAATTCCCGGCGCGCGCTGGCGGGAAGATAAAGAACTGCTCGATACCGTCGTCAATCTCACCGAATTTCCGTCCGCCATTCTGGGCAATTTCGATCCGCAATTTCTCGAGCTTCCGGAAGAAGTGCTCGTGACCGTTATGCGCGATCACCAGAAATACTTTGCGGTAGAGGACGCGAGCGGGAAACTTGCCCCGCATTTTCTGGCGGTACTGAACACGGACGGGGATCAGCACAGCACGATTCAGCACGGCAATGAACGCGTGTTGCGTGCCCGCTTCAACGACGCGCGCTTTTTCTGGCAGACGGATCAGAAGCAGTCGCTGCGCGACCGGCTGGAATTGCTCAAGCACGTGACCTTTCAAAAAGACCTGGGCAGCTACTACGACAAGACGATCCGTACCCAGCGGTTGGCAAGTTCGCTCTCCGAGATCGCGAGACAGGGCGGAGTTACGCTTCGCCCGGGCATCGTGCATAAGGCCGCGTGCCTCGCTAAAACCGACCTGACCACGGAGCTGGTAAAAGAATTTACCGAACTGCAAGGCATCGTGGGTGGCTTGTACGCACGTGTGCAAGTACTGGATGAACACCTCGGTGATGACGTCCGGCAGGCCGTTTCGGTGGCGATTTACGACCACTACAAGCCCGAGTCGATGGACGATTCTGTTCCGCGCACGATCGAAGGTGCTGTACTGGCGATCGCGGACAAAGCCGACAGCCTCTCCGGCATGTTTGCGCTCGGCCTGATCCCGAGCGGATCGAAGGACCCATTTGGGTTACGTCGGCAGGCCAACGGGATCGTGAAGACGATTGCGGAGCACAAGCTGCCTTTCGGCTTGCGTGCACTGATGAAAGACGCTCGCGTGCGCTATCGCGGATCAGAGGCAGAGAAGAAGTTCGCCGCCGATACCGCTTTCGAAGAGGCGACGCGCTCATTCTTCCGGGAGCGCCTTGAATTCTATTTGCGCGATGTGCACGGATTCGCGTACGACGTAGTGAATGCGGTGCTGGCAGCCGACGCGGACGATGTGGTGGACGCGTTGGCACGGGCCGAGGCAGTTGCAAGGGTGCGGCCTTCCGCCGATTTCGAGTCTATCTCGATCGCATTCAAGCGGATGAAGAACATTCTGCGGCAGGCGAGCGAAGCGGGCAGGGAAGTGGGCGGTGCGGTGAACCCTTCTATCCTGAAGGAAGACGCCGAAAAACAATTGGCAGCCCAAGTTCCTCAGAAAGCCGAACGCGTGCGCGCTCTAAAAGCGGAACGGAAATACGAAGAGGCACTTCTGGAAGTTGCAAAATTGCGTCCCGCGGTTGACCTGTTTTTCGACAAAGTAATGGTGATGGTCGAGGATCCCGCCGTCCGCGCAAACCGGCTGGCCTTGCTCCAGACGCTGGTCAACGAGTTCTCGACGATTGCGGATTTCTCCGAAATCGTCACTGAAGGCAAAGAATCGAAATAACACAGCAAAGGAATCATTATGGCGACGACAACTCTCCCCGAAACCGAAATGGAACTGACCACCAGCCCCAAGAACGAAGTGAAGTACGTCTATTTCTTCGGTGGTGGGAAGGCTGACGGCAACGGAAAGATGAAAGACGTGCTGGGCGGCAAGGGTGCCGGACTGGCGGAAATGACGAATGCCGGGCTCCCCGTGCCTCCCGGATTCACGATCCAGACGGAAGCGTGCCGGGAATACATGCGCCACAATGCGGTGTCCAAGGAAGTGGACCGCCAAATGGAAGAAGCCCTCAAGCATCTTGAACAACTGCAGGGACAACCCCTCGGGAAGGGCGAGAATCCGCTGCTGGTGAGCGTCCGCTCAGGGGCGAAGTTCTCGATGCCGGGCATGATGGATACGATTTTGAACCTTGGCCTCAACGATCGCAGCGTGGAAGCGCTGGCCAAGCGTGCCGATGCCCGCTTCGCCTATGACTCCTATCGCCGGCTGATTCAGATGTTCGGCAATGTCGTGCTTGAGATCGAGAAGGCAGAATTTGAGGAAGTCTTCGACGCCAAGAAAAAGCAGAAGAAGGCCAAGCTCGATACCGATCTTGATGCAAAGGCGCTCAAGGAAGTGATCGACGAGTACAAGAAAGTTGTCAAAAAGCACGCGAAGCGCGACTTCCCGCAGGATCCGCACGAGCAGCTTGTGATGGCGCGTGATGCGGTGTTCCGTTCGTGGAATAACGACCGCGCCAAGCACTATCGCCGCATCAACAACATCTCGGACGATCTCGGTACTGCAGTCAACGTTCAGGCCATGGTGTTCGGCAACCTTGGCGAAACGAGCGGGACGGGCGTGGGCTTCACGCGCAACCCCGCCATCGGCACGAAGGAGTTCTACGGCGAATTCCTGCTCAATGCACAGGGCGAAGATGTTGTGTCGGGCGTGCGGACGCCTGTGCACATCCTCGAACTCGAGAAGATCATGCCCGAGGTCTACAACCAGCTGCGCGACATCACCACGCGCCTTGAAAAGCACTACAAGGACATGCAAGATTTCGAGTTCACCATCCAGGACGGCAAGCTCTACATGCTGCAAACCCGCAACGGCAAACGCACGGGCCTCGCGGCGGTTCGAGTTGCGTTGCAGATGGTGGAAGAAGGCCTGATCACGAAGGAAGAAGCCATCTTCCGGGTTGAACCCAATCAGCTTTATGACTTCCTTGTTCCGCGGCTGGATGAAAAAGGCGTGAAGATCGAAGTGCTGGCGAAAGGTCTCCCCGCATCGCCGGGGGCGGCGGTCGGACAGATCGTTTTCACCGCAGATGAAGCCGTAGAAAAGGCGGGTCTTGGCAAGAAGGCTTCCGTGATTCTCGTGCGCGGTGAGACCACGCCGGAAGACATTCACGGAATGGAAGTCGCAGCAGGAATTCTAACCTCACGCGGAGGCATGACCAGTCACGCAGCCGTCGTTACCCGCGGCATGGGCAAGTGCTGCGTGGCGGGCGCCGGCGACATCGAGGTGAACGAGAAGGCACGGGAGATGCGGGTGAAGGGGCAGGTTTTCAAAGGGGGCGATTGGATTTCGCTCGACGGTACTACCGGCCGCGTGATCCAAGGCCGACTCAATACTCTGCCCCCCTCGCCCGACGACAAGGAACTGCAGACGTTCATGGCTTGGGCGGATCCGTTCCGCAAGCTCAAGGTGCGTGCGAATGCTGACATCCCGCGTGACGCCATCCAGGCCCGCGCGTTTGGTGCAGAGGGAATCGGTCTGTGCCGCACAGAGCACATGTTCTTTGCCGAAGATCGCATCCCTCACATGCAGGCGATGATTCTGGCGAACAACGAAAAGGACCGCCGCGCCGCGCTGAAGAAGCTACTTCCGATGCAGCGCGCGGACTTCATCGGAGTGTTCCGCGCCATGGATGGATATGCGGTTACGATCCGCACGCTCGATCCACCGTTGCACGAGTTCCTGCCGCGGCGCGAAGAGTTGATGGTCGACATCGCGATTCTGCCCCATGCCAGCGCGAAAGAGAAGAAGGAACTCGTCGAGAAGTACAACCGATTCGGGGCGAAGAAGGCGTCTGACCTGAAGAAGGCAATGGAAGCTCTGCTGCGTCGTGTTGAGGAACTGCATGAGTTCAACCCGATGCTCGGCCACCGTGGCTGCCGCCTCGGTATCACCTATCCCGAGATCACCGAGATGCAAGCTCGGGCCATCTTCGAGGCTGCTGTTGCGGTCGCGAAGGACGGTGTCAAAGTTTTGCCCGAAGTCATGATCCCGCTGACGGCCACTTTGAAAGAGATGGCGAACCAGGCGGCGATCGTACACCGCGTGGCTGCCGAGGTTTTCAAAGAGAAAGAGCGGAAGGTCGATTATCTCGTTGGCACCATGATCGAGCTTCCCCGCGCTGCTCTAGTGGCGGATGAGATCGCCAAGGAAGCACAGTTTTTCTCGTTCGGCACGAACGACCTCACGCAGACCACCTTCGGCTTCTCGCGCGACGACGTGAACAAATTCCTGCCTACGTATCTCGAAGAGGGCATTCTGAAGCAGGATCCGTTCGCCGCGTTGGATCGTGAGGGTGTCGGACAACTGGTGAAGATTGCCACTGAGCGCGGCAGGAAGACTCGCCCCGATCTAAAAGTGGGTATCTGTGGTGAGCACGGTGGCGAGCCGTCATCAGTTGAATTCTGCCACCAGGTTGGTTTGAACTACGTGTCGTGCTCGCCGTTCCGAGTGTTGACGGCTCGTTTGGCGGCGGCGCAGGCGGCGGCAGCGGACGCGCTCAAAGTGGAAGGCGGTCGCACGAAGTAAAACTGCGGTTTGCTCACTACAATGAGTTAAAGGCGCGAGGCGGACCTCTACGGCCTCGCGTTCTTCATTATTGGACCTTCTGCAGGCGGGCGATCAGTTTTTGCGCGAGATTATCTTCTGAGTCGGACCATAACAATCGCCCATTGGCATGGGCGTTCTGTTCGATCTTGTTGGTGAAATCGACCAACTTATGAACGTTTGTGCGCACGCGATCTTCCGCCTCCGCGTTCAGTTCGACCTGCTCCTGCAGGAACGGAGTGTCGAGTCCGAAATCAAACTCGATCTGCCCAGTGCCTTCGGCGGCGCCCTCATCAAAGTCCTCGCCCTGAACGATCATTTGAACGCGGCTTGGGGCTAGCGTCCATTGCTTGGTCGCGGGATCCAAGATCCAGAGATCCCAATGCAAGTCAAACATGTAGGCGTAGTCTTCGTGGAGCAGATCTGACGCTACGTTGATGGCATCCTCGGGAGAGACGCCGGAGGGAAATCTGCGCTCCAAAATGGTGGGCTCATTCCATGAAACGGGATGCACCGCGAGATATGCGACCCCGGGCCTTGCCGCCGAAAAGGGAAACTGGCGCAGAACGGCAAGCGCGTGGGCCATCATGTTTTGCTCGTCGAAACTCGGAAACCACAAGCTCAGATAAAGAGGATCTGCCACAATACCCTCGTCGACAGCGCCGCCGTCAACGTCTGATTGTAAACGTTTCAGCGAGGGTACAGGTGTTTGATGCAATCGGTTGGTTTGATGGGACCCGTAACCTGCGGAATCTTTGTGTCGTGTGTGGATTGTGATCCAACCTTGTGAAATCTTGGCGAGGCCAGGCACGATTACCTGCGTGCCCACCTTGCCCGCCTCAGATCAGCACTGCCGTCAATGACCAAAAAATGAGAACACTACTGGCGTCGTAGCGACTCTGAATTGACGGTGATTACATACGAAAGTCGCCAACTCCCTGGCGCTGAGACTTTTTGACAGTTGTAAGAAACGCTTGTTACTATCGATTGTTCGAGAAAAGCAATCCTGCCTTTCTGTGTCTTTGTCCCCGTCGTCTAGCCCGGCCTAGGACATCGCCCTTTCACAAGGGCTATGTTTCGTAATTACAACCACTTGCAGAGCACGGCTAGCGTCATAAAGTGTTGCAAGGAAGCACAAGGAACACCCTCTTTTGTACCGCGGTACAAAGCCCCCGAGCCTCAATTCGAGCGGCTCTAGGTCATCCTGTTCACGGCGCGATCACCTTTCGAATACCGTGAAGGTCGATCCTGATGGTGATTAGAACTATGCCAAATTGGCAGATATCAGAAAACCACCAGCTACAGGGAAGAGGAAACAGGACCATGTCACACCCGGACTGAGGCGGCTGGGCGAAAGCCCCCGCCAATCACCGGGACGCTACAGTCACTGCCCCTCTTCTCGACTCCACAGTGCAATCGAGATGTTGCGCCAACAATGCCGCGTAAGTGATGATTAGGCGAACAATCAGAATCGTGGATGGATTGCCTTGAGTACACTTGCGATATGGGGGTGAGCTCTAGCCTGTTGACTGATTCGCAGGATGACGGAGCCAGCCCATGGCATGTGGTGGCCATAGTACTCCAAGTCGTTTGCGCCATGGATCGTCTCATGATGTACGTGGCCGAAGGTGGGAGCAAACGTCATCCACTTGGTCGGAGGGCCGCCCATGAAGTACTTGTTTTTGCCCCAGAATTCAGTCGTTCCTCTGTCCTGGTTCAGCACGGCAGTGGTATCGATAGACCGACGATCGTACCCCGTCTCATCGGAGAAGAATCTCATCCACGACTCGGTCTGGCCCTGATTTTGCCTGAAGCTTAAGGGTAATCCTTTATAGCTGAGATGAAGACGTGTTTGGGTTTCCGAAACCATTGCGACCCGCGATGGGGCATCAGGAAGTCGGACAGCGGTCTCCTCTGTCGACGTTCTCTGCGCCCACAGGACGTGCGTGGAAAGCACCAACAAGCTGACCAACAGAATCGAAGAAAGATGCACTGAGCCCCGCATGGGATTTCCTTCTTTTAAGGGTCTGGGGCTGCCCGCCCCGTGACCGCATCGGGTAGCTGAAGTGCCTCATCACCGCCGATGAGGATGCCCTCAAATTCGACAATGGCCGTTTCACCAACATCATCCATGTTCAGGTTTAGCATGCCCACCTTTCCTGATAACGAGAGAGGCAAGTTGATTACCAAAGCGGAGAGCTGTGTTTCTGCTAGTTAGATTCCCAAGAAAGTAATACTGGAAAAATTGGCTAGGGGAACCGAGCAAATCTGCGATACAGAGAATGCAGTATAGGCAGGTGGAAGCATGTTCGGCTTAACCTTTGGCTTGCCCATAGCGACGGCCTCCCCATGTCGCAGAATGGGACTACGGCAGAACGCCTGGGCTACGCAAGCCTCGATGGATAGGTAAACGGTTTCGGCCGGATGCCCGTCATTCGGAGAACGCAGTCAGCTGGCATGTAACTTCCGTAACCTAGGGGGGTCAATAGCGCAGTTTTAGAATCGCACGGAGTGCCACCGAAATTGCGTCTGCTTTCAAAAATCTGGATCCTCACGCTTATCTTCCTCACGGCGGTGCAGTCGGTGGCGTTCGCCCTACTCCCGCGCGGTCTTGCTCGTGCAGCTTTTAGCGATATTGTCTGTGCTCTGCTGATGCTTTCCGTGCTGGTGGTCACCAGTTTGAACGGAATATCGAGCAAGGGGCGGATGCGCGTGTTTTGGATACTTCAAGCCACGGGGTGGGGACTCTGGCTGCTTGACCAACTGATGTGGATTGTTTTCGATCTTGTGCTGAAGAAACAAATGCCGGAGATGTTTTCCGCCGACGCGCTCTTATTCATGGCGGGCGTCCCAATCTTAGCTGGCCTGTTGCTTCGGCCTCATCTTCAGCCCTCGGAGCGCAGTGCTCGATTGGGTGCCCTGGATTTTTCGCTGCTCCTGTTGTGGTGGCTCTATCTCTACGTGTTCTACGTGATTTGTTGGCAATACGTCTCTCCTGATCAGGCCCACTACGATATCAACTACGATCTGCTTGATGCAGGAGAGGCCCTGGTACTTGCCTCTGTTTTGGGAGTGTTCTGGTACCGGGCCGCAGGACAGTGGAGGAAGTTTTACGGTTATTTTCTTGGAGCGGTGTTATTCAATAGCGCGGCGTTCTACCCCCTGAATCGCGAACTCCACAAGGGAGTGTATTACACAGCTAGCTGGTATGACCTTCCCTATTCAGCATCGTTTGCGGCGTTCACCTTAGTCGCGCTAGCCGGGCAAGGCTTGTCGTCCACGATAGAAGCTTCCAAGGACGAAACATACGCTTCCTGGATCGCAAGGCTCGCGATGATGGCGGTGTTGTCACTGCCGCTCATGGGTGGCTTCGCTCTTTTGGGCC
>Ga0210409_10001535_pt1 | contig 29829 bp, 17 predicted proteins | sample IncBWH17MmetaG_FD_161649 | JGI IMG/M metagenome (GOLD analysis project Ga0210409, IMG submission 161649) | Forest soil microbial communities from Barre Woods Harvard Forest LTER site, Petersham, Massachusetts, United States - Inc-BW-H-17-M | ecosystem: Environmental > Terrestrial > Soil >...
TACTTGGGCCAAACTGACTCCCGTTATGAGAGCCAGCCTGACTGCATTCCTGCACAGGGGACTTTCACCCCATCAGTTCACGCCCATGTCAGGCGCACACCAGCACATGCAGCCTGACCCCGCGATGTCGTTCTTGGTGCATGTTGCACGCCAGTGGCGCGGGGCGGCTGATGTGCGCCGTTGGGTATCGATATGAACACTCCCCCTCCGCTGCCTGCCTCGACAGAGCGGCTGAGTGTAACCTATCGAAGCACTCGTGCAGCAAACTGGCGCTGTAATCTTTACACAGTGTTCCACAATAAGCAGTTCGCGTTGGTGACTGGCGCTTGCACCCTGCTCCTGAGTGTCAGTTTGCCACTACCCGCCTTGTCCTCGAACGCCCTCGCAAACGCGGTGTTGAGGTTGATTGTTGCCGCCGTGGCCATGGGGCTCTTAGACTTTGTCGTTCTTACTCTTGCGATCTTCAAGCGTCTCCCTACGGCTAAGACGATAAGAACGTGCACATCGGGTTTGACGCCCGACGGCGTCCGCGACATCACACCGGAAAGGCCGCGACTTATCCCTTGGCGAAGTATAACGGAGATATGCGAACACAATGGTGACGTTCACGTGTGGTCTGGATTGAGCGGCATCTTTATTCCCCGTGATGCGTTCAAGGATCTGGACGAAGCGCAACGTTTCGCTCAGATGGCGGCTGAACTGTGGCATAGCAAAGGAGCTTCGTGGCCAGCGGTGGCCGCCAAGCCCTGGAGAAGCACATAACCGTGCCCGACCTCCCGCCGCAGCGAACCCGGCGATGACGTCTCGGTGTCATGCTGAGGGCAAGTGCCCCGGTTCTCAGAACTGCACAACTAAAGTTTTGCACACCAAGTTGTGCGTGCCTTATATCCGAAAGGCAGCTAGGATCCGCTCTGGCGAATCATGTGGGTGACTCTCATTTTCTGCGGGACGACCGCGCTGTTCCTGTCTATGACGCTGGCCGCCTTGTGGCACTTGCGCTGGGTGCGGCGGTTGCCGGCGCTGGAGGCGTTGACCACCGCGACAGGGCCAGCCCGATCATCAGCTTCGGAACGTGTTCGATGCTCTGTGGTCATCGCGGCCCGGGATGAAGAAACACGGATTGAAGGAACCGTCCGCAGGCTGATGGCGCAGCGCGGGGTGGAGGCCGAATTCTTCATAGTCGATGATCGGTCCACTGACCGCACGGGCGAAATCGTGCGCCAACTGGCGAAGGACGATGCGCGGGTGAAATTGAAGCGGGTAGAGGTGTTGCCGGACGGCTGGCTGGGGAAGTGCCATGCCTGCCACGTGGGCGCCAGCGCGGTCACGGGGAACTGGATTCTGTTCACGGATGCCGATTGCTGGTTGAAGCCGGACGTGATCGCGCGGGCCGTGCTGTTGGCCGAACGGGATGGAGCCGACCATGTGACGATCGCACCCCGGATGGATCTGAAAAGCACCGCCGCACGGGCGTGGCTCCTCCTGTTTATAACGAGTATTTCGCACTGGTTCTCCGGCGTGAATCGGGACCGGCCCAAGTCATATATCGGCAGCGGAGCCTTCAACCTGGTGCGCACGGCGGCCTATCGGCAATGCGGCGGCTACGAGGCGTTGCGCTTGACCGTGCTGGATGACGTCAAGCTCGGGCAGCTTCTGGTTCGCGCGGGCAAAAGGACGCGCGCCTTTGTCGGCGCGGACGACGTGGAGTGTCACTGGGGCACCACAGTCTGGAGCATGGTCAAGCTCACGGAGAAGAATAATTTCGCGGCGCTGGACTTCAGGCTTGGATTCGCACTCACCTTGAATGTGGCCGGGATTCTTATTTTCGCCGTAATCGTGCTCGGGTTGATGGCCGGGACAGCGGCTGGGCTCATTGCCGCACTCTCACCTTTGACGCTGATTCTGCCGGCGAGCATTCTTGCGAGGAGAGTGGGTTGGCCGTGGTCTTGCGCGGGCTTCATGCCGTTCATGGTGCCCGTGTTCCTCTATGCCATGGTCAACTCGGCCTGGGTGACGCTGCGCCAGGGGGGCATCCGCTGGCGCGACACGTTCTATTCGCTGGAGACGTTACGCACGGGGACCGTGCGGTAAACCAGGGACCCCTTCCCTTCGAAACCTCGACGATCGAACGAATCGCCCTTCCAACCAGGCGTTATTCAGTACCCGGCAACACAGTCCAACCCCCGTAATCGAATTGACGCAGCAGATTGTCGAAGGGATGGACGAGCAGAGAAAAAGAGAGTAATTGAAGGGTCGTGGGAAAGACGTGGTCTAACTTTTCAGTGGAGCCGGCACACGCAGCGCTTGGTGTTTCCGGCGCTTGCGGTGAGCTCGTTTGCCTATCGCTTCGTCGCTGCGTTTCTTCCAGCGCGTGCGGCTCACTTCCACGTTAGGTTTGCAGAGCTACGTTTCCGTCTTCTGATCGCTCGTGGTCCCAGTGAGGAACCTGTCATGACTGAAAAGAAAGTTTGGCTCATCACCGGCGCTGGCCGAGGCTTGGGCGTCGACATCGCCAGGGCCGCCTTGGCCGCTGGCCACGCCGTTGTCGCCACTGGTCGCGATGCTGCCAAGGTCGCGGCTGCGGTCGGTGACCACGACAACCTGCTGGCAATCAAACTCGACGTCACTCGCCCACCGGATGCGCAGGGAGCAGTCGAGGCTGCCGTCGCGAAGTTCGGCAGAATCGACATCGTGGTGAACAACGCGGGCAATTTCTTCGCCGGCTTCTTCGAGGAGCTAGGTCCCGAACTGGTCCGTAATCAAATTGAGACTCTGCTGTTCGGCCCGATGAATGTCACTCGCGCCGCGCTCCCGGTGATGCGTAAGCAGCGTTGCGGTCTGCTTCTCACCATCTCCTCGACCGCAGGCATCGCCGGACAAATGTTCTGCACGGCGTATGCCGCGGCGAAGTTCGGCATCGAAGGATGGATGGAGTCGCTCACCCCTGAGGTTGCTCCGTTCGGTATCCGTACGATGCTGGTCGAGCCTGGTTTCTTCCGCACCGAACTGCTCACCAACGACTCGACCACGTACGCCCAACCCACCATTGACGACTACGCCGAGCGAACCAAGGAGATCGTCGCTTCCTGGAAGAGCATGGATGGGAAGCAAGGTGGTGACCCCGCAAAGCTCGCTGACGCCCTCGTGAAGCTCGTCGCGCTCAAGGAGCCGCCAGCTCGCTTCGCTGCCGGCGCAGACGCTGTGCAGACCTTCGAGGCCAAGGCCAACAAACTGCTCGCCCAGGCCCAAGCCCACCGCGAGCTGTCCAGCTCCCTCGCGTACGATAACGTCTGACCACAAATGGTCCCCCGGCGAAGCTAACAAAGAAGCGCAGGCAACAGCCGCTGCACCGCCCTGTTGATCGGTTTGTGAAACTCGAACATCATCATCGCAGGTTACGCCTGCTGCCGGCGGCTGTGCCTGGGCTCTAGACGTCGAGCGGCGGCGCATACACATGCTCTGGCTACGGACAATATTGTTTACGGTTCTGGTTCCGGGAACAGTTTTAGGCCTGGTTCCATTCGCATTGACTGCCAGCGCAAAGGGGCAGCGGATCGATCTGGGAACGGCGCATTTGATGGGCTTCACCCTGCTCCTGCCGGGGGTAGTGATTATTATTTGGTGCTTCATTGATTTTGTTCGTCGGGGTCGAGGCACACCGGCGCCGTATGACCCACCTCGTAAATTAGTTGTGGTTGGGCTATATACGTATGTGAGGAATCCTCAATATGTGGGCGTTATTCTTGCCGCTGTGGGTGAGGCCATCCTGTTCGGCAGGGTTGTTCTGTTGGGTTACGCGGTTTTTTTGGCTATCGGTTATCATTTGTTTGTGCGGTTTTACGAGGAGCCAACACTCCGAAGAAAGTTCGGTGAAGAATACGTCCAGTATTGTGCTGCGGTTTCGCGCTGGCTGCCTCACCGATCAAGTTTCGGCACCCGAAGAAAATGAAGATGCCGCCGAATCGGGTCGCCCGGAGGGTTGCCCCTACGGCTCACCGTGCTCGTGCACAGGGGACTTTCACCGCATCAGTTCACGCCCATGTCAGGCGCACACAGTTGGGTGCAGGCGACGCCGTGTTGCAGCTTGCGTGACTTCCTACGTCAGGTGACCGGCGCGCCTGACCCAAGTCGTTCGCCGAAATGGCCGCCGTAGTGAATTTATTGAAAGGCAACTTGTAGTATGCCGAATGTGGCGAGCATGAGTTATACTGACGCGCATGATCGGTGATATACGACAGCATTTAGGAGCAGCCCCGTTCGAGCCATTCACAATTGTTACCAGCAGCGGGAGACGATATCGCGTTCCCAGTGCCGATCATGCCAACTCCAATCCGCAGGGGACCCGCGTGGTCGTGTGGTTCGATGATGATGCCAGTGTGACGATAGCAGGACTGCACGTGGCGGCCATTGAAAAGGGGACGCCTTCGGGTGGCGGAAACGGCGAACCAGCCGCTTGAGCGAATAACGAGGAGCGCGGGGAAAGCGCTGTCTCAGACTGGACGTCCTTGGCGCGATCCTCGTCATCGCTCGGTCCCCGTTAGGCGGCGCTCTTGGTCGTGAGGATTCGCACACTGCGTGGTCAAAGCAGCGGGACTATGAGACGATTTGTCATCACCGTCTTCCTCGCGACGATGCTCCATGCGATCGGTTGCATTCTCGCGCCGCCGTTTGAGTTTGGCCATGGCAGAGCGGAGTGTTTCTTTTATGCCTTTATCTCCGGCATCATGGCTTTCCCGATCCTGTTCGCCGTGCTGCTGTTGCCCTTGGGCGCAGGCGTGCGCCGATTGATGCCCTTGAGCTCGCAGCGCACGCATGCTATCGCAGCCGGGATAGTTTTGTACGTTTTGCGGGCATCCATCATTCTTGCGCGTCAGCTTTCCGGTGTTCCGTCCCTTCCTTTCCAGCACGGCTATCTGGCCCAATGGATATTCTGGTCGCTGTTTGTCATTGCGATTACCATCTCATTCTTCTGGCCCTTCGGCGCGGAAGCCGACACACATGAGCTTCCCGCCTAGCTTTGCTGCTGCAGCGGACGCGCCGATTTCATCTGCCGGTCATATTGAGCGGTATCGACGGGGCGCCACTGGGCAGCGGCGTTCGTTTTTTGCCGCATGGCCTCCTCTCCGCCGGGAGGAGAGGGGGGATTAAATTTGGGTCCTCGCTTGCCCCGGGCTGATATATTTCGTCCCTTCAGGACTTCTTAGTCTGGGCTCGCTGCGCTCGCGCATGGAGGAACGCTCTGCGGCAGGCCAGGCGCGTTGAGGACAACGCGCCCTACCCCGGACGGTCGGTCGCAAGGGGATTTCTGAGAAGGCGGCGCTCAGAAAATGAGATGCACCCTTTGAGGCGCTTGGTAAACTTTTCTACTTGTCAGCATGTTGCGAAATGCTTTAGTAAAAGCATAGTGGAGCGAGGCAAAGAACGGTTAAGCTCAGGGTAAATTTGCACTTGTTGCGATATCCGGCACGGCGATGGATTGGTACGCTGCGATTCCTCTGGCTCGCGGCCTTGAGCCTCGCCACGCCGCTTCTTGCTCAAACCCCCGATGCTTTCAATCCTGCCATGGGCGGCACGCCCCTGGGCCTCGCTATCCAACCCGACTCCAAAATCTTCGTCATCGGCATCTACACGAACATCGCCGGCCAGGGCCGGTTTAACAACTCGCGGCTCAATCCAGACGGCACGTTTGACTGGTCGTTTTTCGCCGGCGGGGCACTCAATCCGATTCGGGCGGTGGGCCTCGCCACCAATGGCGACATTTACCTGGGCGGGGAGTTCGTTCTCTACGGCGGGGTTGACCGCCCCTATTTGATCCGCGTGACCGGCGGCGGCGGGGTTGGCATTTTTTTCACCTGGCCCAATGCTCCGACGCGTGCGATTGCCGTTCAGCCAGATGGCAAGGTCATTGCCGGGGGCGATTTCACCTCCATCGGCGGCGTGGGCCGCAACTACCTCGCGCGACTGAATCCGGATAACTCCGTCGATGCCAACTTCAACCCCTCCGCCAACGGCAGCGTCTATTCCCTCGCGCTCCAACCGGACGGGAAAATCCTGGTGGGTGGCGGCTTTACCAGTATCGCCGGGGCCGCTCAGACCAATCTGGCGCGTCTCAATTCCGACGGCACCCTCGACCCCTTGTTTACCGCCGCGACTGCGGGAATCCCGAACGTGCTCCTGGTGCAACCCGACGGTAAAATGGTCATTGGCGGCGATTATTTGAACACGCCGCCAGGGGTCAATTATTGCCGCCGATTGAATGCCGACGGTTCACTCGACACCAACTTTAACCCCGTTCTTACGCAAGCCACTTCTCCGGGTGTTAATGCGCTGGCGCTGCAAACGGACGGAAAAATCTTTGTCGGGGGCACTTTTGACACTCTGGGTGGAGTAGCCTGCAGCAATCTCGGGCGATTATTTCCGGACGGTTCGACCGATACGAATTTCAATCCTGTCGTTGGCCCGATCGATTCGCTCGCTCTCCAGCCCAATGGCCGCCTGGTCTTTGGGTCGCCGGCAAAGCTCGGACGATTGTTTAACACCGACCCCGCCACCGATGACCTCGGTTTTGACAATTCGAGCGCTACCTGGACCCGCAGCGGTACTGCGCCCGAGGTGTGGTTTGTGACTTTTGAGGTTACGACCAATGGCGTCGATTGGCTGTCCCAGCCCAACGGAGTTCGCACAGGAGGTGGATGGAAATGCACCGGGCTGTCGCTGCCGTCCGCTCCGGCCCTAGTCCGCGCTCGAGGGTATGTCGCGGGCGGGAATTGGTTCGATGAACAGCTCGCCGGCTGGCCAATCATCACCGGCCAACCACCCGCTTTCTTCAACAGGAACGCTGGCTTTCCAGTTACCTTTAGCGCCTCAGTCATCGGGCCAGGGCTGACCTATCAATGGCTCAAGAATGGAACCAACTTCACTCCCGCCAAGGGTTACGGCGCCCAGAGCCCGTCCATGACCCTGACCAACGTCCTCGCCGCCGATGTCGGCCAATACCAGCTCGTGGCCAGCAACCCCTGGGGTAACGTCACCAGCCAGGTCTCGGTCCTGAACGTCACAGATCCATACCTGGGCACTCAGCCTGTTTCCATCGTTACCAATGCGGGCCAAACCGTGAATTTCTTTGTCGGCGCGACCGGCACTCTGCCGCTGAGTTACCAATGGTACAAGGCAGGGGCAGCGCTCGCCGGAGCGACCTCCCCGTCGCTCACCTTCACCAATGTCCAGCCAGGGGACGCCGCGAACTACTTCGCCATCATCACCAACGTATATGGCAGTCGAACCAGCAGCATCGTTTCCCTGACTATCAACGCCGCCCTTCCGGACACCTTCGCCCCAAGGACGGGGGTCGTTACCGCTATGGCCGTGCAAGCGGATGGGAAGATTCTACTCGGTTCATCGACCGGCCAAATCCTCACTAACAATCCGATTCGGTACGATCCGGATGGTTCACTCGACTCAACGTTCGGTGGGGTCATTTCCAACAGCGCGGTCAACTGCCTGGCGATTCAGACCGATGGCAAAGTTCTTGTCAGCGGCATGCCGGAGGATCACACGCACTACTTATGGCGGGTGAACAGCGACGGCTCCGTCGACACCGACTTCACCAACGCGGCGCCGTTGCTTTCCGGACCGCTCAACTGCCTGGCCGTGCAGTCCGATGGGAAAATCCTTCTCGGCGGAGGTTTTAGCATCGGCACACCGGCGATACGGACGAACCTGGCTCGACTCAATCCGGACGGCACGCTTGACGCCACATTCCTCGCCGGCGCCAACAGCACTGTTTATTCTCTTGGGCTGCAGGCGGATGGCTCAATCCTGGCCGGTGGAGCGTTCAGCCTTCTCAATGGTGTCTATCGTCCTCAAATCGGCCGTTTCCACAGTGATGGCTCGCTGGACACTAACTTCAACGCCTCCGTGGGAGAGGCCGTTTACTCTCTGCTCGTTCAACCAGACGGCAAAATCCTTGTCGACGGCCCCTTCTCCCTGCTTCGCCTGAATGGAAACGGCACACGGGACACCAATTTCATCCCCCCTCTCGTGGAACAGGTCAATTCTCTCGGCCTCCAAGCCGATGGTAAAATAGTTATCGGAGGCGCCTTCCCTACGTTTTATGGCGGCCCCACGCCTCCGCGCAGCCGCTTCGCCCGTCTCAACGCCGACGGTACGATCGATCCATACTTCTTCCCACCCGTGAACGGCACCGTCAATGCGCTCGCGATTCAAAGCGACGGCGCCATCCTCGTGGGCGGGCAGTTCAGCACCGTCAATGGGCTCGCGCGCACCAACATCGCCCGAATTATCAACCCGGACACCGCGTCGCAAAGCCTCTCGTTCAATGGATCCACCATCACCTGGCGGCGCGCCGGTTCCAGTCCGGAGATTTCCTACTCAACCTTCGAAACCTCCGCCGACGGGACGAATTGGACCGCGGCGATGGCCGGCTCCCGCGTTTCCGGCGGTTGGCAATTGGCCGGCCTGCCGTTGTCCGGCAAGCCCTTCGTGCGCGCGCGTGGCTATACCGTTGGCGGGCGCTACCAGGGTTCGGGCTGGTACGTCGAAAGCCTCGCGCAGCTCGCTGCCCCGCCTGGCATCGTCGTTAACGATCCCTTCTTCGGCTTCCATTCCAATCAATTCGGCTTCAACATCAGCGCAGCCTCCGGTGAAACCATCGTGGTTGAAGCCTCCACTGATCTCCAGACCTGGACTGCACTCTCGACCAACATTCTTTCCACCTCGACCTTTTATGTCACCGACCCGACGAACGTGCCCTCCCCGCAACGCTACTACCGCCTTCGGCTGCAATAGCTACGGCTTAGCCCCCTGGAGGCAACGCGAGGCTCATCAGCTTGGAACTAATTTTCAAGCCTGCGCTGGTGGCGGCCTCCCGGTTGATCTGGAACCGAATCTTGGTCCCCTGGAGCACGAAATTGACCATGCCGCCGGCCGCGATAAAACGGTCCGTCTCGCCCACGGTCAGGACGCTGGTCCCCTTGAGGCTCTTGAGAATCTCCGGCAATCGTTCCTTCTCCGAGGTGCTAATGAAAAGCATGTGGCAATTCGTCGCCTGGGCCAGCGACCGAAACTCAGTGATTTCCAGCGGGTGATTATCGATGGTTTTGTTCTGAATCGTTCGCGCGAGGTCTTCGTGGAATGGGTTTTCGCCCAGAATGCCAATCACCAGCGGTGCCGTCTTCGAAGCAAAAGCGTCCGGGGGCCATTCCACGAATTTGGCGAAATTGAACAGAAACGCCGCCTTGACCTGGTACTCGGTCGGCCGGAACTCCTGCGCGCGTCCATCCTCGCCGGCCAGTGGCGGCAAGATCAGAATCAGGACCAGGCCTAAGAGCGACGTCGCCCGAGAACGCATAAACTGTTGAAAGCAGTCAAGGAGCCAGCTTCGCCCCACGGGTCGTTGCAGTCATTTCCACCCAATCTTATTCAAAACACAAGGCAAAGTTTGCATAGACTGGACTTTGGACATCGGATAACGTGGCTCGCAAATTGCTCGAAACGGCCCTTACCGGCATGATTGTTTCAGCGCGGAAAGCATTCGCTTGCCTTTGCCGCCCCGCGTCCGCGGGCGCGACTCGCTGCGCCTTGCCCACATCCCATTTCCTCCAAATGCTCGCCGTTGCAGTCGCGCTCGGCGCGCTGCCGCCGGAGCTCAACGCGCAAACAAACTCGGTGGACCTGACCGCACTCCCGCTGGAAAGCCTGATGAACATCGACGTGCGCGTCGTGTACGGCGCGTCGCGGTTCGAGCAAAAAACGATCGACGCCCCGTCTTCGGTTACGATCGTTACTTCCGACGAAGTCAAAAAGTACGGCTATCGAACGCTGGGGGATGTCCTGGCAAGCGCCCAGGGTTTCTACCTCTCGTACGACCGCAACTACGCATTCCTGGGCGCCCGGGGCATCAACCTGGGAGATTTCAACGACCGGATCCTGCTGCTGGTGGACGGTCACCGCGTTAACAACAACTTCAATGACGGCGCGGCCATTGGGACGGACTTCATCCTGGATCCGGATCTGATTGACCGGGTGGAAGTCATTCGCGGCCCGGGCTCGGCCATCTACGGCAACAACGCTTTCTTCGGTGTCATCAACGTGATTACCCGCCAGGGCAAACAGTTAAACGGCTTCGAGGTCTCCGGCGATTACGGATCGTTCGACGCCTACCATGCCCGGGCGAGTTATGGCAAACTCTTCGACAACGGTTTCCAAATGCTGTTCTCCGGGACTTATTACGATAGCGCCGGCCAGGAACGGCTTTTCTACAAGGAATTCAATACGCCGGCCCGGAATAACGGCATCGCGCAAGACATGGATGGCGACAAGTTCGGGAGCGGTTTCGGTTCCCTGAGCTACGGTGACCTGACTTTGGAGGGCGCCTTTAACCGCCGGGAAAAAGTAAACCCAACCGCCCAGTTTAACCTGACGACCTTCAACGATCCGCGCTTGCGCACCGTCGATGAGCGGGGCTATTCCGAGTTGAAATTCGCGCACAGTTTTCCGGACGTCGTCGATGTGACCGCGCAGGTGTATTACGACAGTTACAGCCACAAGATCGGCTTTCCGCAATCGCTCCTGGCCGGCACCAACGTGGTCTTCAGCAGCTTTTCATCGGAAAAGGACCTCGGCGAATGGTGGGGCGCCGAGCTCCAGCTCAACAAACGCTTATGGGACCGGCACGACCTCACCCTGGGCGCAGAATACCGGGACGACTTCCTGCAGGATTCCCGGGTGATCGTCGAGAACAGCCCGGGCGCGGGCTCCCACAACCGCGCGAACCGCCAAACCTACGGGCTCTATGCGCAAGGTGATTTCGTCGTGCTCACCAATCTCCATCTCACCGGCGGCGTGCGTTATGATCAATACAGCGATTTCAGTCCCTCGATCAACCCGCGCCTGGCCCTGATCTTCCACCCGTACACCACCTCCACCCTCAAAGCTATTTACGGCACAGCCTTTCGCGCGCCCAGTTTTTACGAAATTACTACCTCGGACCATGCCCTCCAGCCGGAAGATATCACTGGTTATGAATTGGTGTATGAGCAGGAAATCGGACCCCATTTGCGGTCCTCCCTCTCCGGCTTTTACAATCAAATGGACGATTTGCTTGTCTTTAGCAGCGGCAGCTTCACCAACTTTAACGCCGACACCAAAGGCCTCGAGCTTGCCCTGGAGGGAAACTGGGCCGGCGGGATTCGCAGCCGGGCCAGCTATTCGTTCCAGGATACCAGGAACTCGTCGGTCGGCTGGGACATGCCGGATTCCCCCAACCACCTCGTCAAACTGAATGTGAGTGTGCCGCTCGTCCGGGACAAAGTCTTTGCCGGCCTGGAATTCGATTACACCAGCAACCGCCGAAGCCTCCACAACACCACCGACCCGTTCGGCCAACCGCTGACTGTCCGGGGCGAGCAGGCCGGAGGTTTTGGGGTCATCAACCTGACCCTGTTCACCCAAAAGCTCATCAAGAACCTCGAATTCTCAGCGAGCGTTTACAACCTGCTGGATCGACACTACTTGGACCCGGCTTCTCAGTTTCACGTGCAGGACGTTATCGAGCAGGACGGGCGCACTTTCCGCGTCAAATTGACGTACCGTTTCTAGACAATGGCACGGAGGCTGCTCTGGATTCTGGGCAGTAGTGATGAGAAACAAGTCAATTTTTGCCGGTTGGTTGCAAAAGATGGTTAGCTGCCTGGTTCTGTCCGGCCTCCTTTTGCCAGGAACCTGTTTGGCTGGCGGTCCCCCTCCAGTCATCATCGTCCAACCTGTGAGTCAAACTGCCTTTTTGTTGGGCATTGTGTCCTTTTCTGTGTCAGCTTCCAGCGGAACCACGATGTATTATCAGTGGTACAAGGATGGCTCGGCTATCTCCGGTGCGACTTCGAGCAGTTACACAATTCTTAGTGTCCTGGGCTCAAGTGCGGGCAACTACTACGTGAAGGTAAGCAACGCGGGAGGTTGGGTGCTGAGCGACAACGCCACCCTGAACGTTGATGCTCCGCCCGGGATCATTACGCAGCCGCAAAGCCAGACGGCGGTCCAGGGTCAAAATGCCGCATTCTCTGTCGTAGCGAGCGGCACCGGGCCGCTTAGCTATCAATGGTTCCTCAACGGCGTGTCAGTGGGCGCAACCGGCACGAGTGCAACCCTCTCGCTGCTCGGCGTTACCACGAATCAAGCTGGGGCTTACACAGCAGTGATGGCGAATTCCATGGGTTCAATCACCAGCGCTGTCGCAACTTTGACGGTCCTGGTGCCGGCGGGAATCGCGACCCAGCCCCAAAGCCAGAGCGTGGTACAAGGCCAACACGCTTCGTTCTCTGTCGTTGCCAGCGGCACAGCGCCGTTCCATTATCAGTGGAGCTTCAACGGCTCGGTCCTGAGCGGTGCCTCTGCCTCAGCGCTGATGCTCACCAATGTTCAACCGACTCAAGCCGGCGGCTATTCGGTGCTGGTGACCAACAGCGCCGGGTCGGTGATCAGCCAGGCGGCCACGTTGACCGTCATTATTCCCCCGGCGATCACGACTCAGCCTCAGAGCCAGAGCGTCGTGCTGGGCCAAAACGCTTCGTTCTACGTCGCAGCGAGCGGCACAGCCCCAGTCGGTTATCAGTGGACCTTCAACGGTTCGGCCCTGCCCGGCGCCACCGCTACGACATTGACCCTCACCAATGTACAGGCCGATCAAGCCGGCGGCTACTCGGTGCTGGTGACCAACACCGCCGGGTCGGCGACCAGCCAGGCGGCCACGCTGACCGTCATTATTCCCCCGGCGATCACGAACCAGCCGCAGAGCCAGGTAGTGATACAGAGCCAGAAAGCTTCGTTCTCCGTCGGGGCGAGTGGCACGGCGCCATTCACTTATCAGTGGTTTTTCAACGGCATATGGTTGGGGAACAACAATCCAACGCTCACAGTCAGCGGCGCTCAGCCAAATAAAGCGGGCAACTACACCGTGGTGGTGTCGAACCCTGCAGGTTCAGCGACAAGCGCGGTCGCGACGTTGACCGTCCTCGTGCCACCAACCATCGCGACCCCGCCTCAGAGCCAGAGCGTGGTTCAGGGGCAACAGGCCTCTTTCTCGGTCGTCGCCAGCGGCACAGCGCCGCTGGGCTATCAGTGGAACTTCAACGGCTTGCCCCTGCCGGGCGCCACCGACTCAGCGCTCACGTTCACCAACGTTCAGACCGCTCAAGCTGGCGGCTACTCTGTGCTGGTCACCAACAGCGCCGGGGCGGTTAGCAGCGTTGTGGCGAGCCTCGCAGTCGCTCCTCCCACTGTTACTCTGTCCGTCGCCTCCGGTTCGGCCATGAGTTCCAATGGCTTTACTTTCCAGTTGTCCGTTCCGGCTGGACTCACGTACGTCATCCAGGCCTCGAGCGACTTCCAGACCTGGACCCCCATCACCACCAACGTTGCCGCAGCCGGGACCAATGTTCTTACGGATGTTGCCGCCGCTGGGAGCATTGTTTTTACGGATACTGCAGCCGCAAGCAATCCCATCAGGTTTTATCGCGCAGTGGTTCAATAGCCACCCGCTTCAAGCCGCATTGGTTGCACAACAAGAAGCTTTGGACTTGCTAGATTGAGAATTTGCGTTACGGCCGTTGGATTGGGAAAGCCTTTGGATAATGCGACATTCGCCCGCAACCGGCCGGATCGGCCTCTTCTTTTCGCCCTCGATGCCCTCCCCGCCTGACCGCCTTTTTTCGGCTTGGCCTCCCCTTTTCAGCTCTGCGATTGGAACAGGACTGGCTTTACCCTTTCCGGTGTCCCGTAAAGAAAAGTTCGAAGCAGGCCTCGGCAACGGGCTTCCAGCGCCGAATCGGCAAAAACTGCCCTGAAGCTGGACGTTATGGTTCATTTTCAGGACATGCCCCTCCGGCGCAAGCTGACGCTGTTGATCATGACGGCGAGCATGGTCGCCTTGCTGTTGGTCTCGGCAGGATTTGTGACCTACGAGATGATTGCCTACCGCAAGACGATGCAGGGTGACCTTTCGACGCTTGCGGAGATCATTGGAAACCAGAGCACTGCGGCCCTGTCGTACGAGGACAAGGATGTGGCCCAGGAGATCCTGGCCGCCCTCAAGGCCAAGAAGCATATCCAGTCGGCGGCGCTTTACAAGCAGGGGCACCTGTTGTCCAGCTACCCGGCGGCGGTGTCAGCTCGCGAGCGGCCACCTCAATGGCCGGAACGCGAAGGCGCGCGGTTCGAAGGAGACCACTTCGTTCTGTTCCACGAGATCCGGCTGCGGGGTGAAGTGCTGGGAACTTTGTATTTGAGGTCGGACCTGAAGGAGATGAACGAGCGGCTGCAGGAGTATGCGTCGATCGTGCTGCTGATGATGCTGGCGTCCGCGGCCATCACCTCGATCTTTTCGTGGTTCCTGCAACGGATCATCTCGCGCCCGGTGTTCCATCTCGCGGCGACGGCCAAGGAGGTCTCGGCGAGCAAAAATTATTCGGTACGCGCAACCCGCCACGGAAACGACGAGCTGGGGCAATTGATCGACGGGTTCAATCTGATGCTGGACCAGATTCAGCAGCGCGATGGGGCGTTGCAGGAAGCGCACGACAAGCTGGAGAAGCGGGTCGAGGAGCGAACGAAAGATCTGCGGGCGGAGATCGCGGAGCGTCAACGGGCGGAGTCGGCCGTGAAGCAGCAATTGATGCGGACCAGTCTGCTGAACCGGATTACGCAGATTATCTCGGAACGCCAGGGGTTGGAGAGCATCCTGAACGTGGTCTTGCGCCAGTTGGAGGAGCATTTCGGACTGGATTTCGGCGCCGTCGGTTTGCTGGAGCCGCAGACGGAAAAGCTGACGGTCTCGGCGGTGCGCATGAAGAACCCGCTCTTGAGCGCGCGCCTGGACCTGCGCGAGGGTTTGGCGCTGGGGTTTGCCGAGACGGGGCTCGCACTGTGCGCGCAGGGCCAGACGGTGTACCTGGCCGACACGCAGAGCGGCCCTCCCGGGCTGGCGTCGAGGTTTGCGGAGGCGGGGTTGCGGTGCGTGGTCGCGGTCCCGCTCCTGGTTGAGCGCAACCTTTTCGGGGTGATGCTCTCCGCTCGCTCAAAACCGGGCAGCTTCAGCAGCGCGGAATCGGAGTTTTTGCGAATGCTGGGCGAGCATGTGGCCTTGGCGGCGCATCAGGCGAAACTCTACGCGGAGCTGGAGAAGGCCTATAACGATCTGCGCGAGACGCAGCAGGCGGTGATGCAGCAGGAGCGGTTAAACGCTTTGGGACAGATGGCCAGCGGCGTCGCGCACGACATCAACAACGCGCTGTCGCCGGTTGTTGGATTTGCGGACCTCCTGTTGAGGGGCGAGCACGGTTTGAGCGCGGGCGGACGGAAGTATTTGCAACACATCGGCACGGCCGGCAAGGACATCGCGCACATCGTCGCGCGGCTGCGCGACTTTTACCGCAAGCGGGACGAGCGGGTGACAACCGAGCCGCTGAACCTGAACCAACTGGCGCAGCAGGTGGTCGATATGACGCGCCCGCGGTGGCGCGATATCCCGCAATCGAAGGGCACGACGGTGGAGGTACGGACGGAGTTCGATTCGGCGCTGCCGGAGATGGCGGGAATTGAGAGTGAGCTGAGGGAGGCGCTCACGAACCTGGTGTTGAACGCCGTGGACGCTTTGCCCAATGGCGGCGTCATCAGCATCCGCACGCGCGCCAGGGCTTGTGGCCTGAACCCACCCGCAGAGGCGCCGCCGACTCACGTCGTGCTCGAGGTGAGCGACACGGGCATCGGCATGAACGAAGAAACCCGCAAACGCTGCCTGGAGCCTTTCTTCTCGACGAAGGGAAAACGGGGCACAGGGCTGGGCCTCGCCATGGTGTATGGAGTGGTGGAACGCCACTACGGCAACATTGAGATCGACAGCGAACCCGGCCGCGGCACGACTTTCAGGCTCGTGTTCCCGTTAAGACCTGCCTCCGACACGGCGACCAGCAGAACCGGCGATGGCCCGGTGCCGGAGCCGCGACGCATCCTCTACATTGACGACGAGCCGTTGTTGCGGGAATTGCTCATGGAATTGTTGGAGTCCGATGGACACTCGGTTGAGGTGAGCGACGGCGGGGAGGCCGGCCTGGGAGCTTTCCGCTCCGCCCTGGCACGGGGAGAACCTTTCGACGTGGTGATCACCGATCTAGGCATGCCCTATGTGGACGGTCGCCAGGTCGCCGGCCTGGTCAAGCAGGAATCACCGACGACACCGGTGATTATTCTGACTGGCTGGGGCGCGTTGATGCGGGAAGAGGGCGGACAACCGGCCGAGGTTGACGGAGTGCTGAGCAAACCCCCGCGGTCCCACGAGCTGCGCGAAATGCTTTGCCGTCTGCAGGCGCCCCTGTCCGAGCGGGCGCGATGTTCGAACAACTCGCACACCGCGTTCTTTCGCTCTTGAGGCCGGTTAATCCATCACCTCGGCAGAGGATTGACGTGTGGCATCGGAGGTGCTCTCCTCTGAGTCAGAGTCTCAGAATCCCATAACCCCATATATGCCAGCCTCAGCTTACGCTCTCCTCCTTGTTGCGGTCCTCTGGTTTTCGGGCTGCTCCCGCAGCGACAACCCCGCGAACGCCAAGCCGGCCACCGCTGCCGCACCCGTCAGCAAGAAATATGAAACGCTCGCCGACGTGCCGCCCGATTTGCAGCGCAACGCCGAGAAGTTCGGCGGGGATCTGGAGAGGTCGATCCGCCAACGGAATTTGCCCGAGCTGCGCGCTGCGTTCAACGTCACCGCCATCGTCGATGGCATTTGCGACGGCGTCAATGCCAGCGGCCAAAGACTGGAGCAATTCAAATCCGGCATGGCGCGCGGCATGCGGACCGGCGTTGACCAGGTGGCCGACATGTGGTCCAAGGACGACGCCAAGTATAAGCGGGTCGTGATTTACAAAGGCGAGGTCGCCGCCCGGTTCCGATTTGTTGACAAGGACTCGGGCATTTCGATGCTGGACCTGGTCCTCCAAACCAATCGCCAGGGCAACCTGGCGATCGCCAACTTCTGCAACCACGCCATGGGTTACGATATGGTCGAGCAAAGCCGCCAGGTGGCCGCTCCCATCCTCGCCGAACTCGACCAAACCTTCCTGGAACGGCTCGTCAACAACCCTGGGGTCAGCCTCGAAAATATGAAGAAGTTCAGCGGACTGACACAAAAACTGCGCGCAGGCGATTTCGCCGGGACTATCGCCGGGTACAAAGAGTTGCCGCCGGAGCTGCGGCAAACCATGGCGGCCACCGCCATTTATATCACTGCATTGCAGCGGGGCAATGATATGAACGCCTACAAAGCCGCACTGAAAGAAGCAGCAGCGCGCTTCAAAGCCGTCAACTTCCAGTTCATGCTGGTGGACGTTTACGCGCTGGACAAGGATTATGACAAGGCAGTGAGCTGCGTGGACGCCTTTATGACGGCCTTGGAACGGGACGCGGCGCTGCTGGCCTTGAAAAGCATCCTGTTGAACGCCAAAGGCGATGTCACGGCTGCCCGAGCCAGCCTTCGGGAGGCTTTCCAAATGGAACCCGATTGCCTCTACGCCCATTCCAAAGGCCTGGACGTGCTCCTGGCGGCAAAAGACTTCCCCGCTGTCCGCGATAGCATGGTTTTCCTGGAGAAGCATGGCGGGTACAACTTTAAGAATCACCTCAACGACAAAGTCTGGACCGATTTTAGAAAGGCGCCTGAATCGGCAGCCTGGCGTTAAACCGAACTCCTGAGAATCCCGATCACCTGGTCGGGCCCCAAGGTAACATTCACTGGGGAGGGGGTTCTGATGACCGAACTTGAAGGTATAGCAGAGAGCGTTCCCCCTTCCCCTGCAAAAAGAGCGGCCCGGCAGGGATGCCGGGCCGCTCCCAACCCAATTCCAAAAAGGAGGGCGGCGTTAGTTCGATACCAACACCGCCCCACTCAGGAGGACGTAGGCAAGGAACCTACGGGGCAAGAGCGCGCAAGGATCGTGCCAACCATCTTCGAGAAATGAGGGTTGCAGGCTCGCTGCAGACCCGGCATCGACAGGCATGGCAAGTAACCCAACGCATTGGCCGGGAGAGACGCCCCATACTCGGTGGGATCCAGCCCCGGCGCAGGTCACGGAGCGGTCCCTAAACGAGCTCGTTTCATGGGTTTCCGGCTAAGCCACAACCGCCCCGAGAGCATGTCCGCCCGCCCGCTGCTGTCCTATTTTCATGCAGAGCCCGCGAACTGGCCCCTGCCCTTGACGAGATCGCGCTGGCTGGATTTCGATTTTTCCGCGAGCCGTAAGACCCTGCCCAAGGCACGGTGCAATACTCGCGAATAAGCGTCGTTGCGGGCAGTCGAAGACCAATAGTCGGTAGGACGCCGGAGGGCGCCGGACCTCACCTTCACCTTTCAACCTGCAGCCTGTAACAGTTCCAGTTAGGCGCCCATACCCTCTTCGAACGAGCCGGCCGCCAGCGGGAAGCACAGGTTGTCGCGCACGTACTGGATCGCATTAGCGCTGGTGGCGTCCAGATCGCGATAGGCGCTTTCGGCTTCAACCACCAGCGGAGCGCTCTTGGTGCCCATGATCTGGCAATACCGTTGCGGGAAGCCAGAGTGGATCAGCAGCTCGACATACCGAGTCATATTGAGATCACCGCTCGGAATATCGACGAACTGCATTGCCCGCTTTTGCCAGCCCGGCTCCATCATCCGCAACGGCATGCCGGGGCGAATCACGAAATTCTTCACGTGGCAGGCGTAGATGCGCGGCGCGACTTTGAGGAACCGCGTTTCCCAGCTCTCCCCTTCCCAGCAATGCGACGGGTCGGCGTTTACGCCCAGGCACTTGTCGCCGTCGCAAATCTGCACCAGCATGTTGAAATCGTCCGCGCACATCGCACCTGTGCCGGGATGGATTTCGTGGCTGAGGAAAATGCCCAGCTTGTTTGCGTGCTGGCGGATCTTGGCGGTCTTTTTGACAAACCGCTCCTGCCCTTCCTGAAGCAGGTCGTAATCGCCGCCTTTCCAGAAGCCCCACGGATAACCCGTCGCCAGCTCCCAGCCGAACGCCACGCCCCAAAACATCGGCACAATCTTCACGCCGAGCTCCGCGCACAAATCCAGCAGCCGCAACACATAATCCTCCGCCCATTTCTCGATCTCAGCCGTAGACTTCTTCGCGACGTCCGCGGGAGTGAACGGTCGGACCGTCGGGCTGCCGGTCCACGCAGTCGTGTGCACCCAAATCGGGCAGTGCGCGGATACGCCGTCCAGACTCAGCCCGCCTTTGGCGAAAGTGTCCTTGATAGTCTTCGCAGTCATGAAGCCTTTGTCGGCCTGGAGCATGAAATTGGACGGTTGCGCGCCGGAAGCCCCTGACTTCTTTGCGTAATCGAGAAACTGAGCGAGACTTTTCGCGCCGTGCTGCGCGCCTTCAATACTGGGATGGAAGCAGTTTTCGGCCATAGGTTTTCAGGAATTAAACAGGTTAATTTTATTTTACCGACCGGTCAGAGCAATAACGGGCTTGAAAATCAAATGCAATACGAAAAGCGTGAGCCGTTGAAACGTTTCAAAGTGTTAGCATGTAACTCCCCCTCGCCCCGCCAGGCCCTTAAAAAATCGTTCGGCGATCTCACACGACGCTTTGCTCAGCTCGTCGAGCGAGCAGCCTTTGACTTGCGCGGCGACTTCAGAGATTTCTTTGACATACGCCGGTTCGCAACGCTTGCCGCGGTAGGGGACGGGGGCGAGGAACGGGCTGTCGGTTTCAAGCATGAACTGGTCGAGTGGGGTCGCGGCCAGCGTGTCCCGAATGTTCTGGCCGTTCTTGAAGGTCAATATTCCCGTGAAACTCACCAGTGAGCCCAGAGCGAGGATTCGGCGCATGGTGGCAGTGTCGTTAGCAAAGCAGTGGAAGACGCCGCGCACCCGGTTAGCGTACGGCTGAAAGACGGTGAGGGTGTCTTCGAGTGAGTCGCGTTGGTGGATGACACAGTTTAGACCCAGTTCGGCAGCCACTTCCAGGTGCTGATTGAAAATAGCGGCCTGCTTTTGCTTGTAGCGGATGTCATCCGCGACAGTGAATTCGGGCTTTTGGCTCGGCAGTCGGTGGTAGTCGAGCCCGGTTTCGCCCAACGCGACCACCTTGGGATGCTTCGCCAGATCGCGCAAGGCTGGGCGAAGGTCATCGGGCGCCTCGGAAGCGTCGGACGGGTGCCAACCGACTGCGGCGAAAACACTCGGGAACCGCTCGGCAAGTTGAAGTGTGCGCCTGCTGCTGTCGAGGTCCGTGGCAATCGTAATGATTTTGGTGATCCCGGCGACGGCGGCTCGCTCGACGATTTGGGGCAGTTCGACGGCAAAATCGGGGTAATCCAGATGTGCATGTGTGTCGTAGAATGTCGGCATACGGCGGTACTGTGATCGTGAGGAGGGCTAAGGGCAACTCTGCGATTTTTGAATTAACGTCTCCTCCCTTAGACCAATCCCTCCGCCAGCACCTCAGCCATGTGCCGTGGGCGCACGGGCGCGAGGTGGCTGATCTGATGCCTGCAACTGGTGCCCGAGGCCACGACGACCGTGCCAAAGGGCTGGCCGCGCATCTTCGATGCCAACGGTTCGGCGACCTTCAACGAAAGCTCGTACTTCTCTGCCAGCGCTCCAAACGCCCCAGCCATGCCGCAACACCCGGTATCGAGCATCGCCACTTCGCGCTCCGGCAAGCGGCGCGCCAGGTCCAACAGGAATCCGGAATCGAGAAGCGCTTTGACGTGGCAATGCGCGTGGATGACGACCTTCGCCGGCTTCGCTTGAAAGTGAAGCGCGGTCGGCTCACGCGTTAACAAGTCTTCAATGAACTGTTCGAAAAGGTAGCAGCGGTTCATCACCGCACCCGCCCGTTCCAGTCCCAGTTCCTGGTAATCCTGCACAAACATCGAGTAACACGACGGCTCGAGGAACAGGAGCGGCGCATCATCCGCGTCTCGGCTCAGCAGCGCCAGGTTGTGCTGCCCTAGTTTGCAAGCGCGCTCCAAGTGACCCTGGCTGAACGCTGGCCGGCCGCAACACTTCCGGCCCTTGAGCAATGCCACCTCGTACCCGGCTGCCTCGAGGACTGTGACGGCTGCCACCCCGATGTGCGGCTCGTGATACCGCACAAAGGTGTCGTCCCACAGCAGCACTCGCCCCCGATGCGCTGCGTCGGGTCGCCGGTGCCGCGCGAACCAGCGGTCGAACCGCACCTTCGCGTAGTGCGGCAATGGCCGTTGCCAGGCGATCCCCAGCACCTTCGCCAGGAAACTTCGAAACACCAGGGAATCCAACGCCCGGTTCGCCAACCAGGGAAAAAGGCACCCGGCCTTCCCCAGCAGATCCACCGAGCTGAAGACCCGCTCCCGCAACGGCAAACCGTCGCGCTGAATGCGGGCATGCAGCAGCTCCGCTTTGAGCAACGTCAGGTTCACATTGGACGGGCATTCACTCGTGCAGGCCTTGCAGGAGAGGCAGTTGCTCAAAGCCGCTTCCAATTCCGCCGACCGCAACGGGTCGCCGCCTTCGATGCCACGCAACTCGAGCGCCGCGCGAATCGCATTCGCCCGCCCGCGCGTGCTCATGATCTCCTCGCCAGTCGCGAGGAAGGTCGGACACATCGTCGGTGTCTCTTTCCGGCACCCGCCGCAGCCATTGCATTGCTCGAGGTTCCTCGTGAACGAGCCATCCTTGGCGGCAAAGGCCAGCGCCGGCGCGAACGGCAGCTTAAGTTCATGGCCCGCGCCCAAACGCAGGTTGTCGTCGATCTCGAAGCGCCCGTCCGAAACCACTTTGCCCGGGTTGAAAAGGTTGTGCGGATCGAAGGAGGACTTGATTTCCCGCATCACCCCGGTGAGGGCTTCGCCGAGCTGTTCGAACACGAACTCGGTCCGCGCGATGCCGACGCCGTGCTCGCCGGCGAGCGAGCCTTGGAACTGCCGCACCAATGCCGAAACTTCGCAGGCGATCTGCCGGAACTTCTTGAGCCCCTCCCGTGTGTGCAGGTCGATGACCGGCCGCACGTGCAGCAAACCGGCCGCCGCGTGGCCGTAATACGACGCCTCGAGTCCGCGCCCCGCCATCAGCGCCTGCAACTCCGACACGTAGGCCGGCAGCTGCTCGGGCCGGACTGCCGTGTCCTCAATCCCCGTAACTGGCTTGGCGTCGCCCTTGCGTCCCGTCAACAGTGACAGGCCCGCCTTCCGCAGGGCCCAAACAAGGTTCTGCTCCGCGGCACTTCGGACCAACTTCCGGCGAAGGCCAAGGTTCCGTTCGGCCAACGCCGCCAACCGCTCCTCGGTGTCCTCGAAAAACTCAACCAGCAGCAGCGCCTCGCACGGCTCCGCTTCGAGCTCCAGCAAATCTCGGGCGGCTTGAAACTCGCGCTGGCCGCGAGTCTGGTCGAGCAACACCCGGTCGATGTGCTCAATCGCGGCCGGCTTCAGGTCCAGCAATTCGACGGTCGCCTGCATCGCCTCCGCCACCGACGCGAAAAAGATTAAGCCCAGCCCTTTTTCTCTGGGCAACGAAACAATCTTCAGTTCGGCGGAGGTTATTGCCGCCAGCGTTCCCTCGCTGCCGCAGAGCACATCGTTGAGGTTTCCCGGCTTGCGCCGCCAGCGCTCGACGCCGTAGCCGGGCCAGCGTTTGAGAAGTCCCGGAGGCCGCTGTTCATCGATCGTCAGCGAGTGGAAATACGCCAGGTCTCCCATCAGCTCGCGTTGGCGGCGCATGGTGTCATGCCCCGGCCCGACCATCACCACCTGTCCATCCGCCAGCACGATCTCTATTTCGTTGATGTGGTCGGCCGTCGTACCGTAAACCGGCGTATGCGCGCCGCTGGAGTTGTTCGCGATCATCCCTCCGAGCGTCGCCCGCGCGCTCGTTGCCACGTCCGGCCCGAAACAGTACCCGTGTGGCCGCAGAAAATGATTCAAATGGTCGAGGATCACGCCCGGCTCGACCCTCACGGTTTTGCGCTCCAGGTCCAGCTCGCTGATCAGCCGGTTGTACCGCGCGAAATCAATCACCAGGCCGTCGCCGATGGCGCCTCCCACCAGGCCAGTCCCCGCGCCACGCGGAATGACGGCGATGCCCGCCTGCATCGCCGCCATGACCAGCGCGCTCGCCTGTCGCGCCCCATGCGGAAAGGCAACGGCCACCGGTTCAATTTGGTAGAGCGACGCGTCGGTCGCGTAGAGCTGGCGCGTCAGGTTGTCGAAGGCTATCTCACAGTTGGCGCTGGCCAGCGTCGCCTGTTGTTGGGCGGAAGTCATCGCGCTGCGGCCACCTTATCGGCGTGAGTCCTTTTTTACAATCAGGATCCGGCATGCGCCCATGCCAGAACCTACAAATTGCCCTGCGGATTCATGCCTGTCGCCGAACCCGCCATCCTACTTGCTCGCGATGTGCGAAATAATTGTTTACATATAAACAATCGTGTGATAAACAATCTACATGAAAACGAAGCCGGATGCGGAAGGCAGCCCCCGCTACCAAGCCCTGCTGCAATTGCTTCGCACCGCTGACACCGTCTGGAACGCCAGCCGGGTCTTTTTCGAGCGCTGGGACCTCGGCCCGAGCCAGTTCAACGTCCTCAATCTGCTGCACGAGCATCCCGGTGGCTTGTCCCAAACCGAACTGAGCCGGCAGCTCATCATGCACCGTTCCAACATCACCGGCCTGGTGGACCGCCTGGAAAAACGGGGCCTGGTCCGGCGCCAGGACGTCGCCGCGGACCGACGGGCTTATCGGGTTGTGCTGAGTCGCTCAGGCGCGGAATTGCTCCGCGAGATTTTACCGCGCTATTACGAAGGCGCCGAACAGGTCTGGAATGGGCTTTCCGCCCGACGGGCTGCTGAACTGGTCGCCGACCTGCGACAAGTCGCCCAGAACGTCGAACGCATCGCCGCGAAGGGAATGCCTGCGGGAAATCCGGCATGACCTCTATGGCAATCGAGCTAAATGGAGCGAGGTTCGGCGGCGGCTTGCGGGAGACAGCCCAAATGCTCCTATGGGGTGCAGTGGCTGTGGTTTCCTTTCATCTCGCTTACGTGTCGGCCCAGACAGGTTTCCTGGCAGTCATTTACCTGTTCGCACTGCTCCAACTCGCGAAGGCTGACACCTGGCGAATGGCGTTCTACCCTGCACTTGCAGTAGGCTTGGCGCTGGGTGCGCTGCGTCTCGGATTCTTCTGGAGCATTTTTTCGGCAGGGGCGGTTGCGCTGTGGTTGGTGTATGCGTTCTGGATAGGTCTATTTGTAGCCATGTCACGACTCTGCCTGAGGTTCGACTGGGCTCGCGTCTTGCACCTGCCCAACTGCCCGGCGTTTGGCTGGTTTCTGATTCCGTTCATCTGGTGCGGCCTGGAATATTTCCGCAGTGAGCTGTACTACCTGCGATTTTCCTGGCTCAGTCCGGGCTTCGTTTTTGGATCGGCGCCATCGTTCGCGCCGTTCCACTTCATGGGAGCCTATGGCACCGGCTTTTTGCTTATGGCCTTCGCATGGGTGGCAGCTTTCTTTTGGCGAAAATTGCGGAGCATCTCCGCCCTCGTTCTGTTACTCGGAATCGGGTTTCTGCGCCTTGGCGGGCTGATCAGCATCCAACCGCGGGATAACGTTCCTCCGAAAATCCTCCACGTCGCCGGAGTGCAGATGGAGTTCCCAACTGAGCCAGAGGTGCTGATACGCCTCAATGAACTTGTTCGGCGCCATCCCGAGGCCGAGTTGTTGGTGCTGAGCGAATATACGTTCACCGAACCGGTGCCGGAGAAGGTAAAGGCCTGGTGCCGACAGCATCAGCGCTATCTGGCCGTAGGGGGGAAGGACCCGGCTCCCGGAGGAAACTTCTACGATACCGCATTTGTCGTCTCGCCCGACGGGGAAATCGTGTTCCGCCAAGGCAAGAGCGTGCCGATCCAGTTTTTCAAGGATGGGTTGCCGGCACCGGAGCAGAAGCTTTGGGACTCGCCGTGGGGGCAGCTCGGGATTTGCGTCTGCTACGACCTCAGTTACAGTCGCGTGACCGACCGGCTGATTAGACTGGGAGCACAGGGGCTGCTGGTTCCCACGATGGACGTAGTGGATTGGGGCGAGGCGCAGCACCGGCTGCATGCGCGGGTCGCGCCGGTCCGCGCCGCCGAATATGGGGTTCCTATTTTTCGTGTTGCCAGTTCGGGAATCTCACAGCTCGTTGACCGCGATGGCCATGTCCTGGCGGAGGCCCCCTGCCCTGGCGAAGGTGCAATCATTTCTGGAACCATGCAGCTGCGGAACCCGGGCCATCTCCCGTGGGACCGCTGGCTCGCCCCATTTTCGACGGGTATGACCGCCCTGCTGGCCGCCCTCTTCTTGCTGCACCGACTCGGCTTCCGGTCCTCTGGCATTTCCGCCGTTCAAAAGCTGCAAACCGAGGGACGCGCATGCTGAAGTCACTCCTCTATTGGCTGGTGCGGGTGTTGTACGGCTTCAGGTCGTACAACCTGGCGGCGCTGAAGACGCCGGGGCCGGTGCTGTTGCTGCCCAACCATGTCTCCTGGCTGGACTGGATATTCATCGGCGTATGCCTCGACGAGGATTGGCGGTTCGTCACCTCGAGCACGACGGCGCAGCTGAGCTGGCTCCATAAATTCATCATGGTCAACCGGCGAACGTTCCCGGTCGAGATGACCTCGCCCTACGCGGTGAAGCGGATGGCAGAGTATTTGCAGGGCGGCGGGCGGCTGGTGCTGTTTCCCGAAGGGCGCATCTCGACGACCGGCTCGTTGATGAAACTTTTCGACGGGACGGGCTTCCTCATTTTCAAGACCCGGGCCAAGGTCATCACCGCGTATATCCGGGGCGCAGCCAGGCTGCCGTTGTCGCGCAACCCGGACCCGAAGCAATGGTTTCCCCGTGTCTCGAGTCACTTCAGCGACCTGCTGACGCCGCCACCCATGGAGAACATGAGCGTTACCGCGGCGCGGATGAGGTTGACGCATTGGCTGCGGGACCAAATGGTCAAACAGCGATTCGGGACCGAGATGGAATTTGGCGCCCCGTCGGTCCCGCAAGCAATCGCGGAAACCGCGCGCCGGCTTCCCCGAAAAGTGGCGGTGCAGGATGTCACGACGCAGGAGGTAAGCTATCGGCGCCTGCTGGTTGGGGCTCAGGCGCTTGAAGGTCAGTGGCGACGGCGACTCAGCGCGCCCGCCGAACGGGTCGGGGTGCTGCTGCCCAACGTCAACGCCTTTCCGGTTGTGCTCTTGAGTCTGTGGATGGCGGGCAAGGTCCCGGCGATTCTGAACTACACTCACGGCTCGGCGATCCTGCTGGCTTGCGCCCGGCTGGCGGGGTTGAAGCAAATCATCACCTCGCAAAACTTTGCCGCTCGCGCCAGGCTCGACCTTAAGCCGCTCCAGGACGAGGGAATCGAGTTTATCTTTCTTGAAGACGTGCGTCCTTCCATTTCCAAAGTCCAGAAGCTCGCAGCGTCGCTGCGCCATCGCTTCAACCCCCGACTGTCGGGGCTCAACCTTCGACGCGACAGTTCGGCAGTCATTCTGTTTACCAGCGGCTCGGAGGGTGATCCGAAAGGAGTTGAGCTTACGCACGGAAACCTGCTGGCCAACATCCGGCAGATGGGCTCGGTGATCGACCTTATGGACCAGGACCGGTTTTTCAACGCGCTGCCGTTGTTCCACAGCTTCGGCCTGACTGTTGGCTTGCTGCTACCGCTCGTCCGAGGGGCGTTTGTTGCTCTGTATGTGTCGCCGCTCCATTACCGGGTCGTGCCGTCGGCGTTTAACAACCTGAACTGCACCGTGTTCTTCGGCACGAACACGTTTCTCGCGGGCTATGCGCGCAAGGCTCATCCCAGCGATTTTAGCACACTGCGCTACCTGTTCGCTGGCGCGGAGAAAATCCAAGAGACCACGACCACGACCTGGATGCAACGGTTCGGCGTGCGCGTGCTGGAAGGCTATGGTGCGACGGAGTGCAGTCCGTGTCTCAGTGCGAACCTGCCGATGCGTCCGCGCCAGGGCTCCGCCGGACAATTCCTGCCTGGAATCGAATACCGGCTTGAACATGTGGAAGGAGTTGGGGAAGCGCCGACTGAAGAAGGCCGATTACAAAATGAGGAAGGACAAGGATCCTCAGACAAACCACCCATCACCGGTCACGAATCGCCAATGACAGAAAGCCAATCGCCAATAGCCGAGCGCCAGGCGCCACTGGCTTCACACTCCCCACTCCCCACTCTGCGTTCCGCACTTGAGGTAGGCCGTTTGTTCGTCCGCGGACCGAACGTGATGCGCGGGTACCTCAATCGGGAAGCCAACGAAAAGTTCCACGCCTTGGATGGTTGGTATGACACCGGTGACATCGTCAAAGTGGATGCCGACGGGTTTGTTTTTATTTTGGGCCGTTTGAAACGGTTTGCGAAGGTGAGCGGCGAGATGGTCAGTTTGACGGCACTGGAGGACGCGCTGGCGGGCGCGTTTCCGCAGTACGGGTTGCATTTCGCTGTCGCGGTGCTTGCTCGGCCGGACGAAGCCAAAGGCGAGAAGTTGGTGGTGGCGACGAACGAACCACGGCTGACGTTGGAGGCCGTGCGCGAGGCCGTTCGTGCCCGCGGCCTGGGCAACCTCGCCGTCCCACGCGAGATTAAAGTGGTGCGGGAACTGCCCAAGCTAGGGACGGGAAAGGTGAATCATCGTGAACTCGAACGAATGGTCTGAAACGTGTTGCGTGTTGCGTATTGGGAGATGCGCGATCCGTGAATGTTCTAGCAGCAGCATTCACGCTTTACGAAACACGCAATACGCAATACGCAACACGCCTCACGAAGCTTCTAAAATGACAGAAGACCTGAGAATACGCATCCACGGCCCGGCAAACCTTCCGGTCCTCATCTACCTGCCCGGGCTGCATGGGGATTGGACGCTGATCGGCGGGTTCCGGCGGGCAGTTCGGGGACGGGTCCGGTTCGTTGAGGTGACGTATCCGCGGACGTTGACCTGGATGCTGGATGACTACGCGGCCGGGATAGAAGCGGCGCTGAGGAGCCAGGGAATTGAGCATGGGTGGCTGCTGGGTGAATCGTTTGGCTCACAAATTGTCTGGCCGCTTCTGAGCAGGAAGGGGTTCGAGGTTGATGGAGTGATTCTCGCAGGCGGGTTTGTGAGACACCCGACTCCGGGGATGGCGCGAACTGCGGCACGCGTGACGGCGGGGGTCCCGTTTTCGCTAGTGCGCTGCATCCTGGGTCCGTATGCAAAGATCATGAGGTTGCGTTATCGGCGCTCTCCGGAGGTATTGCAGAACGTGGAAGAATTTATCGCGCGCAGGACGGACCTGGACCTCCAGGCCGCCGCCCATCGGCTGCATTTGCTTTCAAAGAGCAATCCAATCGGAGTGGCTCAAGAAGCCGGCCCGCCGGTCTATGCGCTCACCGGTTTGTGGGATCCGATTGTGCCATGGTATTGGGTTCGACGCTGGCTAAGGAGTCACTGTCCAAACCTGCGGGAATACAAAATTATCTGGCGTGCCGACCACCAAGTGCTGGCCACCGCACCAGAAGCCGCCGCCAACGTGATCGTGGGTTGGATAGCTGCGACGGTGCGCGGTAGGCAAGGTCAAACCCATCCGTCCGTATGCAGTCGAAACCTTTAACGCAAAGGGTCTGAGAACCCGTTTGGAAAACCGCTTTCTTTGTAGGAGACGACGTAAGGAGTCTCTGTTCTCCCGCCTGGTCGCCATTTGTACCGCAAGTTTGAGACTCCTTACGTCGTCTCCTACAATGTTAAAGGACGCCCACCCCCAACGACCTGCGGCAGGAGGGGCCACCTGCCAGCCGCGGGGCGCCGTGGGTGAGCGGCGCCCCGCGCGGCTGGCTGCGAGGTCTCCGTGAGGGGTACTGATTAAGATGTCAAAGAGCAGCGCCGGCGGGATCCAGGTTAGTGGGCCCGGGCCGGCGAAATCGTTTCAAAGGCGATTTACCGCGAGCGGGTGCGAATGGGGTTTCCGGTCGGTGGAGGTCCTGGGAGTCATGGGGCTGCGGTACGGTTGGAGGTGTGGAATACCTGTTCGGCTCAAAAAAGATACTCAGATGTACTCAGATGTACTCAGATGTAGTCAGACGTACTTGGCAACGCGGTGGCGATTTTCTGCTTTGAATTCCTTTGAATTGCTTTGAAACAGGTTGAAATCCTTTGAAAGGCGCGCGATCTGAGAACTGGGCCGCATGGGTTCTAAAGGTGATGGGGTGAAAAAAATATAAGCTTTAGTGGGCGTGATTAGCTGAGGTTAGCCGGATTCGCGTGGGACCACCTGATACCAGCTGGGAGGCGGGGGCGAGGAGTTCTGCCGCAAGGAGGCGCAAAAGGCACAAAAGCGGGCTGGAGCATTCTTGATCATCGTTAATGGTGTCCTGCTTCAAGGGTGTGGGGCGGCCAGCCGGGGGAAAAACTTTTTTCTTAGCGCTCATCGGCGCTCATTGGTCGAGATTGGTCGAGATTGGTCCCGGAGCGGGTTGAGGGTCCTTCGCTGCTGCCAGGGGGGCGGGGAGGCTGGTTTCCTTGCGGCGGGCTTTGGCGCAGTCGAGGCCGTGGTGGGCCGTTTTAGCCACGCTGTTGAGCAGCGAGATGAAGGAACCGGCGTCGGACTGGAGGTTTTCTCTGAGAGCGTGTTTGAAAACTCAACAAACCCAAAGAAATTCTCAGAATTGACTGTACTTTTTTGATCACTTACCCCAGCAAACTGGGGATGCGATACACTTGCGATCTCACTGACACCGAATGGAAACTC
>Ga0210409_10001536_pt1 | contig 29828 bp, 22 predicted proteins | sample IncBWH17MmetaG_FD_161649 | JGI IMG/M metagenome (GOLD analysis project Ga0210409, IMG submission 161649) | Forest soil microbial communities from Barre Woods Harvard Forest LTER site, Petersham, Massachusetts, United States - Inc-BW-H-17-M | ecosystem: Environmental > Terrestrial > Soil >...
GGTGGCACTTTCGGCGGCCCGATCATTAAGGATAAATTGTTCTTTTTTGGCGCGTATGAGTACACGACCCTGCATGGCCAAGGCTCAGCCACGCCGCTGCTGGCGCCTACAGCGAGCAGCTTGGCCACACTCAAGTCCTTGGCCGCCGATTCCGCAGTTTCAAATATTTTGACGAATTTTCCCGTGGCGGGCCAAGCCGATGTGGCCCCGGCTAAATGGCCGGTAGTAAATGGCGTGCCGATTCCCATAGGGAACTTAACCATCTTCAGTCCGGTTTTTCAGCGCGAGCACGACGGTCAGTTCAATACGGACTACACGCGGGGAAAGCACCAAATCGGCACAAGGTTCACTTTCAACCAGGAAAAGTTCATCTTTCCGGTAAACTCCACGCAAGCCGTTTTTAACCAAAACCAGCTTGTGCGCAACCGCAAGATTGCACTGACCGACGTTTGGACGCTCAGCAGCAGTGTGGTCAACGACTTCCGCCTGCAGTACTCATATTTCGGTGAATTTTTTGCGAATCCTTGCACGGCATGCCCAAACGATGTGACTTTTGGCGACCTCGGAAGCACCACCATCGGACCTGGGGACGTCAATACCCAAAAGCAAAATACATATCAGGTCCGCGACACTGTTTCCTGGTCACAGGGAAAACACACTTTTAAATTTGGTGGGGAGTACACCCACTTTATCTACCCACAATTCTTCTTGGCGAGGAGCAATGGAGACTACTGGTACGGCACCTTGCAGGTCTTCATCAACGATCTTCAGCCGGACAATGTGGGGAGGACGTTGCGCAATGCGGGAACTGGAAGTTTCCTGGGAACCCAGAGCTTATTTGCCGGCTTCGTTCAGGACGACTTTAAGTTCAATCCGCGCCTTACAGTAAACCTCGGCTTGCGCTACGAATATTGGACTAATCCGGTGGGCGACGATGCGCAAGCACTGAATGCCATTTCCAGCGTTCCGGGCGTAATCACTTTCGGAAAACCAAAAACCGACAAGAATAACTTCGGCCCGCGGGTTGGCTTGGCCTGGGATCCTCGGGGTAACGGCAGAACCGCGGTTCGCGCCGGCTTCGGCATCTCGTATGGATGGAAGTTCCAGAACTTCGCTTCCATCACTTTGCCTCCGCAGTTGCAAAGCGAACTCAACGAACCCTCCGCGTGTACCCTCACGCCGCAACCATCCTGGTGCGCGAACGGAACGGGATTCCTAGCCGGTGGGGGCTTGCCACAAACCTACATCCCTCCAGCCAACCAGGCTGCGGCACGCGCCCTAACAACCAGCTACATTGACGATACCGTGATGCCCAAGATCCTCAACTGGACACTGGCCGTGGAGCATCAGCTATATCGGAACGCCACGCTCGAGGTGCGCTATCTCGGCACGCGCGGTCTCTCTTTGCCTGTGCAATTCCGGCGTAACACCATTAGCGCCTTCGATGCGGGGATCGCGCCGCTACCGACATTCTTCAAATCCTCTGACGTTCCCGGCACCTGGACGGCCAGCACACCTACGGATGGACCCTTGAATGCCTTCAATTCCAATATCTATGCTCCTTTTGGATTCAAGGGAAATATTACGGCAGACCCGCCGTTTGCGAGCAGCACGTACCACGGTGGGTCAGTGAACTTCAAACAGCGAGCGCGGTACGGTCTCACCCTAAACGCAAACTACACGTACTCCCACGCGCAGGACAATTCCACCAATGAGTTCTTCACTAGCCTTTTGAACCCTCGCCGGGCACAGGATACAACACGTCTTCGCGAGGATTGGTCTAGTTCCGACCTCGATGTCCGGCATCATTTCGCCCTCTCCTTGTTGTACCAGACGCCAACCATCCAATCGCAAAGCCGCTGGCTAAGGGGCGTCCTCAACGGATACGAAATCAATACGGTGTACCTGGCGCAGACGGGGCAGCCGGTAACTCTGCAATCGGGTAATGCGGGTATCGACTCCAACGGAAATGGCGACACCGCGGGCGACCGCGCCTCGCTGAATCCGTTCGGAACCAGCCTGCTAGGCTCTGACGTTTACGCCGTATGCGAACTGCCAGGGGGAGCCACCGGGCTTTCCAACGGGGGACTCAAAGCTTTTGGGACTCCAACCGGCGTTGCTGCCGGTGGTGGATGTTTTGATCCCACCGATCCAAAGGGAGTCAGGACATTTCCTGCCATCGGCTACACGCCAGTGAATACCAGCGCCAAATTTATTGTGACGGGCCCCGGCGCAAGGGCCAACGTGGGCCGTAACTCCTGGACGACCCCCGGCTTTGGTGTATTGAACCTGGCCGTCGGGAAAAAGACTTCTCTCGGAGAGAGCAGGTCGTTCGAAGTCCGGGCAGATGTCTTCAACATCCTCAACCACAAGAGCTACTCGCTGAGTAACGGAAATGTCTTTAACGCTCCGGGGGTAACGGTCGCGACCACGACCCCGGGGTACGTCCTACCTACCGACCCGAACTTTCTGAATGCTCCGGCATTATTCAGCGGCGGCAATCGCACCATCACGCTGGTAATGAAGCTGTTGTTCTGACGTCGTTTTCCGGGTGATGTCCGGCGGGAGGCGCCTTGTGCGTCTCCCGCTTTTTCTTGACCCGTTCACAGAAAGAACTATGAGACCTATCAGACATGTCTTGGTCGTATTCGCTGTTCTTGCTGGATTACCGAGTACCCAAGCATCCCAGCAACCATCGTCTGGCAACGACATGGCGGGAGCAGCGGGCGCTGCATATGAGGCCAAGGACTGGCCCACGGCGGCGAGGCTGTATGGAGAACTCTCTCAGCAGCCGGAAGCTCCTCCACGGGTGTGGCTGCGCCTCGGCGCGGCTTTGCGCGAACTGGGTAAGTATCAAGACGCCATCGCAGCCTTTGAAAAAGCGAATACAGCCGGTGCCGCCTCCCTTGGTGAATATGGTGAAGCGGCCGCGTACACAGCTATGAGAGAAACAGAGAAGGCTTTCGACCACCTCGAGAAAGCAATGCAGCAGGGCTATGCACAACCGGACGCGATGCGTAGCGATCCCAGCCTGGCCATGCTGCAGAGCGACCCTCGTTTCGCCAAACTACTGGAGCAGGCTAAGAAAAACCAACGCCCATGCGCGTATGCCTCTGAGAACCGGCAGTTCGATTTTTGGCTCGGCGAGTGGACTGTAACCACCACCCGGGGCGCGGTTCCCGCTGGCGACAGCAAAATTGAGTTGATACTGGAAGACTGCGTCATCCAGGAAAACTGGAAAAGCCAAAACAGCCCCTATTCCGGCAAGAGCTATAACAGCTATAACCAGGCGCAGAAACGCTGGGAGCAATACTGGGTCGACAGTGCCGGCGGCAACATCTTTTTTTACGGCGGACTAAAGGACGGCGTCATGGATTATTTTACGGACGAAATTCCCCAGCCCGGCGGACCCGCGCTGAAACGGCACTTGCAGTTTGTCCCTGAGGGTCCCGACAAGGTCCGCCAGTTCAGCCGCGCGTCCAATGATGGCGGCAAAACCTGGAACGTCGAGTACGACTTCACGTACACACGCAAAAAGTAGGCCACCCTACCGACGCTGTCCTCGGTGGAACCGACGGAGTTTCCTCATACGTCGTCCTGCCAAATGGCTCCTCCTCTAAAGCCTTTCGCGTATCGCTTTGCGTCTCAATAAGCCTTTCAATGGCTTCACACCAGCGACTACCCGGCCACTGAAGGTCAACCACATGAAGCTTTTGGCGTCGCTTTCCGTTGTGTTCGGCGGGTGTGTTTTATCCCTGTTCGCGCAAACTGCCGCGGCACAATCTGCGCCCGCTGCTGCCGAACGCCAATCGGCTCCTTCGCCTTTAGCGGCCCCACCTGCGAATAGGTCCGCCGCCAAAGAAGCTAACCCAAAACCAACGCGCTCGATTTCTCTGCACGATCGTGCTTGGCTGATTCTTCATAGCGGCGTGGATTTTGATGGCACGGAAAAGCGCGCGAAAGCGGTGTTTGCGCTGGGCGTGTTGAAAGGCAATGCAGAAGCGGAAAAGCTAGCCACCGCAGCTCTTAAGGACGAGAAGGGAGACGTTCGAGCCGCGGCCGCCACCGCGCTCGGCGCCATGCATGCAGCTCGTGCGAAGGGTGCTCTTGAAGCTGCGCTTGATGACAACGAGCCGGCCGTGGTGCTCGCCGCCGCCAACTCCTTGCTGCTGCTCAAAGACGATAATTTCGCGTACGACGTCTATTATGGCGTCTTAACCGGCACCACGCGCACCAGCAACGGCGCGATCAAAGAGCAGATCAAGGAGCAGATGAAAATCCTGCACGATAAAAAGAAAATCGCGCAACTGGGCCTCGAGCAGGGTATCGGCTTCATACCTTACGGCGGCATCGGCTACGGCGTGGTAAAAACGTTGGTGAAGTCCGATAACTCTCCCATGCGCGCTGCAGCGGCGAAGAAACTGGCTCATGACCCCGATCCGATCACAGCCAAGGCTCTCGTCGACGCCACTCACGACAAAAACTCGGTGGTACGCGTGGCTGCTCTCGAAGCAATCGCGGAGCGCGGCGATCGTTCGCTGCTGTCCAAAATAGCGGGCTCGCTGGAGGACGACAAAGACGAGGTCCGTTTCACTGGAGCAGCGTGCGTCGCGCGCCTTAGTGCCGTACTCGCGAAGCATCACGCCCCGCCGACGAGGGCAGTGGCGTCCGTGGCAGCCGTCGCAAACTAGGCTCCTGCGAGACCAATCATTTCGCCGCGGCTTCTGCCGCCGTTTTCGGCAGAACGGAAATCTCCACGCTGGATGGAAAGGCTTTCGAACGGTAGATCCGCTGGGTTGTTCTCTGGAAATCGCTCTGCTTGGCCTCGAAAATGTTGGGCACAAACTTCTGTGGATTCCTGTCGTACAACGGGAACCATGTGCTTTGCACCTGCACCATGATGCGGTGCCCCTTCTTGAAAACGTGATTCGCGGTGTGTAGATCGATCGCATACGGTAGAACCGCGCCAGGGGTGAGCGGCTCCGGTTTCTCAAACGAGTTGCGGAACCGTCCGCGGAAAATCTCATCCGCGATCATCAGCTCGTATCCGGAGAGCTTCCAGTCCTGAGGGAATTTCTGCGGATAAACGTCGATCAGTTTTACGATCCAGTCGCTGTCGCTGCCCGAGGTCGAAGCAAACAGTTTCGCGGTAACCTGCCCGGCCAACGTAACGTCGTCGGTGAGATCGTCGGTCTGCCAAGTCAGCACGTCGGGGCGCTCGTCCACGAAGCGCTGGTCCTGCACCAGCCACGTGTACCAGCTTCCCGGATGATCCTCCGGGTAAGTCATGTCCACCGGACGATGCCGGTACGGCACTGGATGCGCCGGATCGCTTTCGTAGGAATCGAATGGCGGCACGGCGCTCGTCTGGGGTGGTTCGAACGATAGCTTCCCATCTTCATGAAAATAAAGATTGCGGATCTTTGCTTCCCGTGGCGGCCAGGCGTCGAACGAAGTCCACGTATCGCTGCCGGTTTGAAACAGCATGGCCTCCTTCAGCGGCAGCTTTCCTTTGTCTTTTAGCCAGTACGCAAACCACGGCGCCTCAATATTGCGCCGAAAGAAGACCGAGGTGTCGCTGCCAAACGGAATTCCGCCCAAAGAATTGCCCGGCCCGTGCCCCCACCCACCGTGATTCCACGGCCCAGCCACAATAAAATTCAGGTTCTTCTTGTCTAATTTTTCCAGACGCTCGTATGTCGCCACCGGCCCGTAAAAATCTTCCTGGTCCCACCAGCCGGCCACATTCAAATTCGGCACCGTCGGCTCTTTCAAGTCGTACGCCACCGCATGCCGCTTCCAGAATTCATCATAATTCGGATGCGCCGCAAACTCGTTCCAGCTTGGAATGTTTCCGCGGAAATATTTTGCATTCGCGTTGGAAAGCGGACCCAGCCGCAGGAAAAAGTCGTACAGATCGAAACGGTCAAACGGAAAACTGTAATTCTCCGCGGAAGTCTCCAGCAGCGGCGCGTACTCGAACGCGTAACTCAGCCGGAACGCTCCGTTATGGAAGAAGTCGTCGCCCAGCCAGGTATCCGCCATGCATGCCTGCTCGGAAACGGCCTTTAGCGCCGGATGTGGATGGATCATTCCCATGGTCACAAGAAATCCGTCGTAGGATGTTCCGTCCAGCCCCACCCGCCCGTTGTTGTGTGGCACATTCTTCACCAGCCAATCGATGGTGTCGTAGGTGTCGGTGCTCTCATCGATGCCCTTGGCGTTCGATGCATCGTGGACCGGGCGGAGCATCACGAACTTGCCTCCCGAGCCGTAGCGTCCGCGAATATCTTGAAACACGAAAATGTAGCCGTCCGGAATCATGTCCGCATAACGGTAAATCATGTTGCTGATGCCCTGATTGGGACTTGAAATGCCATAAGGCGTGCGAACCATCAGAATTGGCAGAGCCTCCGTCGCATTTCGCGGCGAATAAATCTCCGTATGCAGCTTCACGCCGTCGCGCATCGCGATCATCGCTTCGCTTTTCTCGAACAGCGCCGGATAGTCCAGGGGCGGCTGCTGCGTCGCGCGAAAAGACGGCGCGACCAAAACCCCAGAACAAGCAACCACCAGCAACGACACGGTTCGTTTGGAAATCAATCGCATAAGTCTCCGTTAAGTATGCGCTCCCGCGTCTGGGCGGTTCGCTTTCAACTTTAAACTGTCGACTGTCAACTTGCTAATCTGAACGAATCATCCGGTTTAGCTTGGCTATCTTAGCCGGAGATGGTATAGAGTGCCGCAAGTTAACCTGCCACTTGCTATTCAGCGGAGGAAATATGATGCGACGATCTCTCCTGTCTCGGCTCGCCACCTTGCCGTTCTTCACGCTGGGTGCGACCCAGGCACAAGCGCAAGCTCCGGGAAAAAAGCTGAAAATCATGATGAAGAGCGCCTGGGGGCCTGATGATCCCACCAGAGCCGCTTTTCCTTTCATTCACGGGGCCGTGCTCGCCGAAGCCGGTCACGACGTCCAGATTTTCCTTCTTGCCGAAGCTACGACGTTGCTGCGCAAGTCTATGGTGGATGCAATCAAACCAGTGGGATGGCCGCCCTTGAGCGAAACGATGGAAAAGACAGTGGCAAAGCACATTCCGGTTTTTGCTTGAGGGGCCTGCTCCCGGGCCCGTGGGGTCACGGAAACAGATTTGAATCAATGGGGCGCGAAGTTCGGAAATCCGGCAATCTTCGTCTCGCTCGTGGAATGGGCGGACCGCATCATTGTCGAATAGGCACGCTAGATTTCCGTCACGCCGGAAAATCAGCGATATTCCGCAACAATCCTCTTCTCTGTTACACTAGTACTTGCTAGACCGCACCTGAGAATCAAGGGAGATTCGTCCGGGCTGCTGGTTGCACCAGCAGCTATTTTTGTCTGCGCCGGGCTGCCATCCTGTGGGGGCAGCACTGCAGCGCCCAGTTAAGCTGGATCGCCAAGCGCTTGAGACGCACGCACCGTCATGACGCAAAACATTCGCAACATCGCCATCATTGCCCACGTTGACCACGGTAAAACCACCCTCGTCGACGCCATGCTCCGCCAATCCGGCATCTTTCGCGCCAACGAAGCCCTCGTCGAGCGCGTCATGGATTCCAACGACCTCGAGCGCGAGCGCGGTATCACCATCCTCGCCAAGAACACGGCGCTCTTTTTTCACGACACAAAAATAAATATCGTCGACACCCCCGGCCACAGCGATTTCGGCGGTGAAGTCGAGCGCGCGCTGCGCATGGTCGATGGCGTCGTCGTTCTCGTCGACGCCAGCGAAGGCCCGCTCCCGCAGACCCGCTACGTTTTGCAGAAGGCGCTCGCCGCCAAACTTCCCCCGGTCATCGTGCTGAATAAAATCGATCGCACCGACGCTCGCCCCAAGGAAGTGCTCGACGAAATCTACGACCTCTTCATCGATCTCGACGCCACCGAAGACCAGCTCGATTTTCCCGTCGTCTACACCAACGCCCGCGACGGCGTGGCCCATCGCAAAATCGGCGACGATTCCAAGGATCTCCTTCCGCTTTTCGAGACCATCGTCAAGTCCATCCCCGCGCCTCCCGGCGATCCCGAGGGCGTCCTGCAAATCCAGGTGATGAATCTCGATTACAGCGATTTTCTCGGCCGCATCGCCATCGGCCGCGTCTTCAACGGCACCATCAAGCGTGGCACCGACGTGGGCATCAGCAAGCTCAACGGCAAGCTCGAATCCACCCGTATCACTAAGCTTTATACCTTCCGCGGACTGGAACGTGACGAGGCGGAAAGCGTTTTCGCCGGCGACCTCGTGGCCATCGCCGGCGTTGAAGGCATTCAGATCGGCGAAAGCATCACCGATCTTGCCAATCCGCAGCCGCTTGAGCCGCTGTTGATCGATGAGCCCACGCTGGCCATGATTTTCACCGTCAACAGCAGCCCGCTCTCCGGCAAAGAAGGTAACTTTCTCACTTCGCGCGATCTGCGCGACCGCCTGCAAAAAGAGCTGCTGACCAACGTTTCCATCCGTGTCGAGGATACCGACACGCCCGAGTCCTTCCGCGTGCTCGGCCGCGGCGAGCTGCAACTGGCTATCCTGATCGAAACCATGCGCCGAGAAGGTTTTGAGTTGATGGTCGGCAAACCGGAGATCGTGGTGCGCACGGAAAATGGCCGCAAGCTGGAGCCCGTCGAGCGCCTGGTGATCGACGTCCCCGAAAATTTCATCGGCATCATTCTCGAGACCATTGGCAGCCGCCACGGCGAAATGCTCAAGATGAGCAACCACAATTCCGGCCGCGTCCGCCTCGATTTCAAAATCCCCTCGCGCGGCTTGATCGGCCTGCGCAGCCAATTGCTCACCGACACCCGCGGCACCGCCCTGATTCACTCCATCTTTGATGGCTGGATGGACTATGCCGGCGAAATGGCCCTGCGCCCCACAGGCGCGTTAGTCGCAGATCGCGCCGGAGTCTCCACCGCATTTGCGTTGTGGAATATTCAGGAGCGCGGTGAACTCTTCATCGGCCCCGCCATCCAGGTCTACGAAGGCATGATCCTCGGCGAAAATTCCCGCGAGCAAGACATGGACGTCAATGTCACCAAGGAAAAAAAGCAAACCAACATGCGCTCCTCCAGCGCCGACGAGGCCATCCGCCTGATTCCCCACAAAGAATTGAGCCTCGAACAAGCCATCGAATTCATCGCCGACGACGAATTCGTCGAAATCACCCCCAAGTCCATCCGCCTCCGCAAAAAAGTATTGGCGGCCAACCGCCGCCCCCGCCGCTGGCAAGAAATCCGCGCCAGCCAAGAAACCCGCTAAATCCTCCTAACTAACTGAAGCACTTCAAGTTGTTCATCCTACACCCTACAGGGGTCCCTGGCCTCTAGGGGGAACCCCACAAGAGACAAAAATTTGACACTATGGCGTGAAACGATATAGTGGCTTGCGACGTATATACCACTGAAGGGGTTAGAACCCACGACTCTATGCCGCCAAAACCGACCTCTGCCGAACCCGCCGCGCCGCTAACCCCGGCCATGTTCCACGTACTTCTCGCGCTCGCCGGGGACGACCTGCACGGCTACGCCATCCTCAAAGAAGTCGAACTGCGCACCGGCGGCGAAGTCAAGCTCAGCACCGGCACGCTCTACGGCATCATCAAGCGCTTGCTCAACGACGGCCTGATCATCGAGCGCCGCGAGCGCCCCTCCGCCCACGACGATGAGCGTCGACGCTATTACCGGCTAACGCCGCACGGCCGAGAAGTCGCCGCCGCCGAAGCCGAGCGCCTCGAAAAAGTTGTTGCGCTAGCCCGTTCGCGTCATCTGCTGAAGCGAACGCAGCCGGCGTAAAGGTAGCGCCGACATCTTGCCGGCCCACATGGCCGCGGCCTTTAGGCTGGCGCTACTCAGATTTTGAAGTCGCCAAACGGGTTCTGCAAACGAGTGGTTGATTTCGAGACCATCAGAAAAGGAAAAGGAGAGACGTCATGAAGAGGAGAGAACTGCTTCAAAGATCCGCCGCGTTTGGTCTATTCGCCGCAATGCCGTTTCCGGCCGCCGCCAAACGTTCGACGACCGGCACGGACCCGAACAATTCCGCGGCGAAGCCCAGTCCGCTGAAACCGCCCGAGCAAGGCAGCATTCCCGTTGCTTTTCTCCTCTCCGATGGCGCCGTAATGATCGATTTTGGCGGGCCATGGGAAGTCTTCGAGAACGTCAACGTTCCTGGCCGCAATGGCGATGCTTTCCATCTTTACACCGTGGCGGAAACGACCAAGCCCATCCAAACCAGCGGCGGAATGAAAATCATTCCGGACCACACGTTGGCGACAGCTCCAGCGCCAAAAATCATTGTCATCCCAGCGCAGGGCGGGCGCAGCGAGGCAACTCTGGAATGGATTCGCAAATCCGCAAAATCCGCCGACGTAACTATGTCCGTTTGCACCGGTGCATTCTTGCTGGCGCAAACCGGTTTGTTAGCAGGCAAAGCGGCCACGACCCATCACGCCTCGTTCAAAAGCTTTGCCCGGCAATTCGATAACATTCAACTAAAACGGGGCGCCCGGTTTGTCGAGGAGGGTAATCTCGCCACCGCCGGCGGCCTCTCCTCCGGCATCGATCTCGCGCTGCGCGTTGTCGAGCGCTATTACGGCCGCGAGGTCGCCACGCAAACCGCCTACCAAATGGAATATCAGGGACAAGGCTGGCTCAATCCGGATTCCAACGAGGTTTACGCCAAAGCACGTCGCTCAAGTAACGAACATCCGCTCTGCCCGGTGTGCGAAATGGAAATCGATCCCAAGACCGCGCCAAAATCCGTTTATCAGGCCAGCACCTACTATTTCTGCTCCGACGACCACAAAGCACAATTCGACGCCGCTCCCGACAAGTTTATCGACTGAGCGAATTTCATCTCGAAGCTCAACGATCTCCGTGCAAGCTTCGTAGGAGTCATCATGACCGAACCCGAACGCCGCACCACAAAACGCTTCCGCATGCTCCTCCGCCTGCTTCCCGCGGAATTCCGCGGCGACTACGGCCCCGAAATGGAGCAAGTCTTCATCGAACAGCGCGAAGAAGCCGTGCGCGAAGGAGGCAAAATGGGCATCTGGCGCTTGTGGTGGGAAACCGCCAAGGGTATTTTCACCACCGCCCCGCGCGAGCATCTCTCCATGCTGCGCCAGGATTCAATCTTTGCCCTGCGCATGATGCACAAGAATCTCGGCTTCACCATCGCAGCGATCATCGTGCTCGGCCTCGGCATCGGCGCCAACACCGCCATCTTCAGCGTCGTTAACGCCGTCCTTCTCAAGCCGCTCCCCTACCAACACGGCGAGCGCCTTCTGATGCTTCGCCAAGCCACGACCGGCGCCGGAATCATGGGCCGCAGCGTTTCCGTCCCAGAGCTGATGGATTACCGCCGCCAGAATCGCAGCCTCGACGCCATCGTCGAATACCACAACATGCAGTTCATCCTCCTCGGTCGGGCCGAGCCCGAGCAAGTGGAAACCGGCGTCGTCTCCTGGAACTATTTCGACATCTTCGGCGCCAAGCCACTGGTCGGCCGCAATTTTTCTCCCGATGACGAAAAACCGGGCGCCCCTGCCGTCCTCCTACTCAGCTACGAATATTGGCTGCGCAGCTTCGGCGGCGATCCCACGGTCATCGGCAAAGTTTTCCGCATGAACGACAAGCCGCACACCGTGATTGGCGTGCTGCCTCCGTTCCCGCAATACCCACAGGAAAACGACGTCTACATGCCTTCGACCGCCTGCCCCTTCCGCATGAATCCCATGATGATCGCCACCCGCACAGACCGCATGGTGCGCATGTTCGGCCGTATGAAGCCCGGCGTCCGCCCCGCGCAGGCCGAGGCCGATCTATCGGCCATTGCTGTCAACATGCAAAAAGAATTCCCCGACGCATATCCGCAGGATTCCGCGCTGAAAGTCGATGCCGCTCCCCTAAAATCCGAATTAACGCGCGACGCCAAACCCACGATGCTGTTCCTGCTCGCCGCCGCGGGCTTCGTTCTGCTCATTGCCTGCGCCAACGTCGCCAATCTCAATCTCGCCCGTATGGTCCGCCGCGAACGCGAACTCGGCGTGCGCACCGCCATGGGTGCTAGCCGCGTACGCCTCTTTCGCCAACTCCTCACGGAAAGCTCGTTGCTCGCTCTTCTCGGCGGCGCGCTTGGTCTTCTTCTTGCCACCGGTGGCTTGCAACTTCTCTCTGCTTACGTAGCCCGCTTCACGCCGCGCGCCCGCGAAGTCCACATTGACCTCGCCGTTCTTCTTTTCACGCTTGGCATCGCGCTATTCGTCAGCGTGCTCACCGGCACCGCTCCCGCCGTCGCCCGCCGCGAAAATCTCATCACTACACTGAAAGAAGGCAGCACCCAGCCCACGCTCGGCTCCGCGCGCGGCAGACTCCGCGGTGCCCTCATCGTCGCGCAAGTCGCCGTCTCCTTCCTCCTGCTCATCGGCGCCGGCCTCACCGTGCGCAGCCTCATCAATCTCCAGCGCGTCGACCCCGGCTTCCGCCCAGAAAACGTTCTCACCGTTCAGTTCAGCCTCGACTTCTCCCGCTACACCACCAACGAAAAAACTCTCGCTTTCTGGGAGTCCCTCCTCCAAAAAGTGCAATCCGTTCCCGGCGTCACCTCCGTTGCCGCCGCCGGTGACTTCCCGCTGGACAAATCTCCCGCCTTCAGCAATCAATTCGCTATCGAAGGCCGCCAGGGCAATCCCGACGACGCCAAGCCCGTCGCGGAGCTCAACGTCATCACGCCCGAATATCTCAACGTCCTCGGCATCCCGCTGCTGAGCGGCCGCAACTTCGACCAACACGATCACCCCACCAGCCCCAAAGTCGCCCTCATCAATCAATCCACGGCACGCCGCTATTGGCCGAACAACGAAGATCCCGTCGGTAAGCGCATCTTGTTCGCGAATATCGGTGACGGCAAAACTTGGACGCAAATCATCGGCGTCCTGGGCGACGTCCACGAGCACGGCCTGGACAAGCCCGCCACAGATTTCATCTATCTTCCCTTCACGCAGTATCCGCAGACCGGCCCCGCGCTCATGGCCCGCACCGAGGGCGATCCCATGGCCATCGCGCGCACCGTCGTGCAGCGCCTCTACGAAGTCGATCCGAATCAGCCCGCCGGCCGCATCCAGTCGCTCGAACAGTATCGCGCCGACTCCATCGCCGCCCCGCGCCTAACCGCCAACTTACTCGGCCTCTTCGCGCTTCTCGCCTTAGCTATCGCCGCCGCAGGCATCGGCGGAGTTATGGCTCTCGCCGTCAGCCAGCGCACTCACGAAATCGGCGTGCGCATGGCCATCGGCGCGCGCCCCGCGGAAATCGTCCGCATGATTCTCAGCCAAGGCATGGGCCTCGCGCTAGTCGGCGTAGTCATCGGAGTGGCCGCCGCCTTCGCCATGACCAGCGCCGTAAAAAGTTTCCTGTTCGGAGTAACGCCCAACGATCCCGCAACGTTCCTCACCGTAGCCGCGGTACTCGCCGCCGCCGCCCTAGCCGCGTGCTACTTGCCAGCCCGCCGCGCCGCGAAAGTAGACCCGTTGCGCGCTCTCCGCACTGAATAACATGCGCGAATACACATTATTGACGCAGGGTGCTGTCCCCTTGATTGGGCGGCTGCTCCTCAGCGTAATCTTCGCCACCAGCGCCATCAGCAAATCCTTTGGCTGGGCTGGCAACGTCGAGTACATGTCCTCCAAGCATTTGCCGCTCATTCCCCTCCTTCTCGCCGCCGCGCTCCTAATCGAAGCCCTCGGCTCCCTCTGCCTGATTACCGGTTTCGCTGCCCGCCCCGCTGCCACGGTCATGTTTCTCTACATGATCCCCGTGACCTTCCTCCACGACTTCATGGGCACGCAATTCCAAAAAAACCTTGGCATCATGGGCGGCCTGCTGATGGTCGCCTCCTTCGGCCCCGGCCGTTTCGCCCTTGGCGCCCTCTACACACGTCGGCCGCCGAACTAGCCGACCTATCTTGATCACTTCGCAGCCAGCAACTCCGCCAAATACTGCTTCCACACAGCCGCGGAAGTATGCGTCCCATGCCCACGCGTAGCATCGCTAATCGGAATCAACACAAATTTCGCGCCCTTCACCCGACGAATCTCACGCTCCGCCATTCCCAACTCCGGTGGATTGATAAAATCGTCCGCCGAATTCACATACATCACCCGCGCCCGAATTTTCTCCAGCCCCGCCGATGGGTCGTAATTCCGTGAAGCATTCACTGCGTACAACAAATCATTCGCGTCCAGCCCCGGCATCCGCGAAGCAAAATATTCGTCCAGGTATTTGTCCGCCGCATCCCGCGTCGGATAATTCTTCTGCATCTGCAGCGGCGCGCTCCCCGCAATCAGCAGTAAATCCAGCGCCGTGCGCAGCCCCTGCTTCGGCTCCGCCGTATACTCCCCACCCTTCCACTCCGGATCATTTCGAATCGCTTCCATCACCATCTTCCGCCACACGCGATTCCGCCCCGCAATCTGTACCGGCTGGCAAGCCAGCGGCATCAGCGCATCCATAAACTCCGGATATGTCTCCCCCCAGACAAACGAATGCATGCACCCCATCGACGTCCCCAGGATCAGCCGCAAATGCTGCACGCCGAGGTGCTCCGCCAGCGCGTGCTGCGCCGCCACCATATCGTCGTAGTCATACTGCGGAAATTTCGCGTGCCGCCCATCACTCGGCTTCGACGATTTTCCGTGCCCAATCCCATCCGGCAAAATGATGAAGTATTTCGCCGTATCCAGCAGTTGCCCGGCGCCAAACAATTCCCCTGCAAACTGCGGCGCCAAAAATTGCGCGCCCGTCCCGCCAGTCCCATGCAAAATCATCACCGCGTTCGTTACGTGCCCCGCGGCATCGCGAACCGGCGTGCCTAGAGTCGCATAGTGCAACCGCAACTCCGCCATCCTCTCGCCGTCTCGAAACACAAAATCCTTGACGACAACGTCTCCCTCTGTCGTGTGCGGTGCAACCGGGGCCGCCCCTTCCGCTCGCGCCGAAAAACCCATCAAACCCACCGAAATCGCTCCCACAACAAGCCTTCGCCGTCTCATCGATCGCTCCTCTTTGTTCCTCGCCTTACAGGAATACATCGGGTCCTCTACATGGACCCCATTATTCACATCCGCCGCCCGCCCGACTAATGTACGCAGCATCAGCGCCGTGGTACGTTCCCTGAAATCGTGTGCCGCATCGCCGATAAGAATACGGGGTGTTTTTCAAAATCCCAGCGGCTTGTCCCTGCTCCTGCTCACGGAGCGCCGGAAGAAAATCGCATCTTCATCTTCCGCGCCTCCGCCTCTCCCATCCGCAAGCCTGGGCAGTCCCCTACGAATCTTCAACCGTTAGGAGCTTAGCAATGAATCGACCTGTCCGTGACCACCGTATGCGTGTGTCTTCCGCGCCTATGCTTTTTGCCACCGCATCTCTGTGCCTCTCCGCAGCTCTCCTGTTTCCGGCAAGCGCGTCCGCACAAACCCCACAACGCATTCAGCCATCCTCAAAAATCGCGCTAAAGAAATTTGTCGACGCCGCCAATCAGCTCCCTCCCGAAGTAAAAGCCCACCTCTCGCGCGGCATGCAAAATTATCTTCGCTTCGCCAATGCCGCCGTGAACGCCCCCGACTCGCCCTCCGGAAATGTCGGCCTCGCTGTCGCGCCTCAAACTTTCTCCACCGCCTCGACAACGACCGCGACCGCGACCGCGCAAGCCAGCGTCACCGCGGACCCCAACTTGATTCAGGTCTCCAGCCTTAAGCTCGACCCGCTCAAGGAAGGCTACACGCAGAACACTACCTCCAGCGCCTGGTGCGGCAACTCCGTCGTCTCCGGCTACGAAGACACCGGCGCGCTATTCCGCACGGATCCTTCGCTAGCTGGCGGTGTGCCTATCAGCATGGATGGCGTTTCCTTCTCCACCAACTCCGGCAAAACTTTCACCGACCTCGGCTTCCTCAATCCCGGCACCGATCCCAACAACGCCCTGGTCGGCGACCCCGTCGTCACCTGCACCAGCTCCACGCATTTTCAGTACGTCTCCATCCTGAACGCCATCGGCCCCGACGGCATCAACCCCATCATCGGACCTTCCATCTCCTTCTCCACCGACGCCGGCAAGACCTGGAGCGCCCCGCAGCAAATTCTCGCGCTGGACGGCGGCACAGAGCTCGCCGATAAGCCGTGGCTCGCCGTGGACCCGTTCAATCCCCGCCGCATGTACCTCACCTACACGCACGTCGTCTTCCTCGGCTGCACCAATGTCGAGCTCGTCCGCTCCACCGACGCCGGCAAAACCTGGAGCGCCCCCGTCGCCATCAATTCCGACTGCAGCAATCCGAACATTGTGATGGACACCGGCTCCAACGTGGTCGTTTCCCCCGGCGGCAAGGTCTACGTCGCCTATGAATCCTTCCCCGCGCCCCCGGCAGGCACCAGTTTTGGCAAGACCGCCATCTATTTCGCGCGCTCCCTCAGCGAAGGCGCCAGCTTCCTCAAGCCCATTAAAATTGCCGACGTCGTTCCCGGCGGCGATGGCGTCTATCTCACCGGTCCCATTCTCGCCGATGACTACCCGCAGCTCGCCGTGGACCGCACCACCGGCCCATCTCGCGGCACCATCTACCTCACTTGGCCCGACGGCCGCAATCGCATCCTCCCACGAAACAACGCACCCAGCGGCACCTACGCCTATCCCGATATCTTCGTCGCCAAATCCATCAACATGGGTCTCTCCTTCAGGGTCCTCGGCGCCATCAGCCCCACTCCTAAAACATTCCCGCCCACCTCCGGCCGCGATCAGTTCCTGCCCACAATCGCCGTCGATAACGACGCCGAAGTCGCCGTCTGCTACTACGACCGCCGCAACGATCCCGCGAATTTGCGCGTCGCCCACTACTGCTCCCTCTCCACAAATCAAGGCAAGACCTGGACCGACACCGCGCTCTCCCCTCTCGATTTTGTCCCCACTCCCAATCCCGATCCGCTCAACCCTGGAGGCACCGGCAGCTTCAGCGAATACGACGCCCTCGCCTCCGATTTCCTTCTCCGCGCCGACGGCTTCTTCGCCTCCTTCATGATCGAGCAAAACGGCAAACAATCGGTAGTAGCCAAAAAGTTCTAGCCGCACCCAGTGGGCACAGCCATTTCTGGCGGAGCGCCGCTGAATTTTTCTTTATAGCGGCGAGTTCATCTCGCCATCTTACCTGTGGGTGTGAGGGCGGGAGGCCGCTAGCCCTTCCAAATATATTTGCCACAGGAGCAGGGGATCGTCTCCGTGGGTTCTTTCTTTTCCATGGGTTGTCGGCAAACTGGACAATTCTTGCGCCACATATTCCATACCTCTTGACTTCCGGGGCCGGGGCGACTTGAAGAAAAACATTCGCTCTTAGGAAGGATAAATCAGCGCACCCGAGGATTCTGTTCAATTAGCGACAACTCGAACTCTTCGTTAAAGCTCGCCCGCTCCTTCGCGGCTCCTCCTTCCTAACGGTGTCATCCTGAGGCTATCCGACGAGGATAGGCGAAGGACCTCAATCTAAACCCAACCACCCACCGATCCGCGCGCGAATGCTCCGTTCCCACTGTCCGGCTCCCTCATTTCCGATAACCCGAATGCATCTTCGCCTCTTCCGCCAGGTTCTGCACCGCCAACCGCGTCTCATGCACCATCAACGCGCATCCCGACGCCAACCCCACCACCGCCACCGCTCCCGCCAGCAGCGCCAGCCCCGCCGTCAACTGAAACAAAACCCGCTGCCCGTAATAAGTCACAATCGATCCCACCACGGACACCAGCGCCGCCGTAGCAAACAATCCCAGCGACCCATAAATCACCCGCAGCGCCTTCACCAGCAATTGCGTCCGCACCTGCAACCCCGCAAGCTGCGAAGCCCAACTGTCGTAATCCCCAGGAAAATGTTCTTTGGATTGCGCATCAGCACGTCCAGGCGCACGCAACGCCAGCTCCCGCGCCACCACCCGCGTGCGGTCCACCACCCGCGCCAACCGGTTGCTAGTCCCCAGCGCCAGCACCGAACAAGCATTCGTCAAAATCGCCGGCGCCACCACCGCCGTAAGCACCGCAAACGGATTCCCCGCCGCCCCACCATCCCCCGCCAAATAAATCATCGCCGAACTCCTCTGTGCCACAGCCATTTCTGGCTGTGTTCCCCAATCCCGCTACTCCGCCCCTGTAGTGGCGCTATATATAGCGCCTTTCCGGCCAGTCCCCGTGTGTATCCCGGTAGCGCCAGCATCTTGCCGGCGTAGCGCCGAGTGTACCGCGACAGCACCGTTACGTAGCGGCGGTCTTCAGACCGGCGCTTTTTCGCTCCTTAGGGGGTCGGACCTTCCTCATTTACCTTCACAGCGCGAACACCCTGGATCAGCAAACGCTTGCCCACGATCTCCCGGCCTTCAGTTTCTGGGACGGAGATGACAAATCGCGACATTGAAATGAACCGTGGTGGCAGTCGTCGTTTGTCGCTTGTAACACGCAAAATGGCGATATAGGCTTCAGGCAGCTTCAGGACCCCAACATGCAAAATCGAGGAGGTTCTCTATGAGCTTCAGTTCAAAGTCAGCAAGAGGTACGCTTTGGCGCATTATAACCCTTTGTTTTGTGCTCCTCGCCTATCTTTCCCGTATCGTGTATGCACATCAATCCTCGGCCCAACTTCCCGCTCCAGCCTCGGTCGGAAATGGATTTTTCAACTTCACCGCCATCGACTTCCCTGGCGCGACCAGGACTCGCGCCAACGGGCTCAACAATCGTGGAGATGTCGCCGGAGACTACGTCGACTCCTCCGGTGTGCGCCACGGGTATCTACTGCACCAGGGAAACTTCACAAACTTTGATCCCCCCGGGTCGATCATGACGCGCGGCCTGGCGATCAACAACCGCGGCGTCATCGGGGGTCGCTTTGTGGACAGCAACAACGTGTCACACAGTTTCCTGCTCGACCACGGTGCATTCACCGTCTTTGACTTTCCCGGAGCCACCGCCACGATCCTTCAAGACCTGAACGACAGTGGCGCAATTGTCGGCGCATACACCGATACTTCCGGGACTTTTCACGGTTTTCTGCTAAACGCGGGCGCTTTCACCACCATCGACTTTCCCGGTGCGGTGGGCACAGTGGCCGGAGGGATTAACAATCAGGGACAAATCGTCGGCAACTACGACGACGTCTCCGGCATTACCCACGGCTTTCTGCTGCGAGGGGGCGCTTTCTCCACAATTGACTTTCCCGGCGCCCTGGATTTGACCGCCCCCTCCGGCATCACAACGAATGGGAAAATCGTCGGCTTTTACGACGACGGCAACGGGATTCTCCACGGGTTTACCCTCATCGCTGACAAGTTCAACACCGTGGACTTCCCCGGCGCGTTCCTCACCGAGGCCTTTCGCGCAAATGAGGTGGGGCAGATTGTGGGTATTTACAATCTGGCCGGACAGCATGGTTTTCTAGCCACGCAACGGCCCCAGTAAGCTCATCACTAAAGCCACCGATCCCAAATCCAAGGCAACTCGGAAGTGCTCGACTTGCCTGACCAGTTGAGCCCGCAGCGTTAATCAGGAGTTAGAGCACGCGCCGGCGCGGCCCCCGATTAGGGACTCGTCTTAGAATCTGGCGGTGGCGTAGCATCCCAGCAACCACGAAGCCCTTGGCGGAATTTTTCGCGTTCCTCGGGCGTCATCTTTTCCCACCGTTCTCGCATGCGTTCCCCCATACGCTCCGCCATGCGTTCTCTCATGCGATGACGAATATGTCCTTTTCCGCCTCCAGAGCCGCCCCAGCCCCCGAACAAAATCCGGCAGAGTGCCAACAACCCGAGCCCTTGCCAGAAGGTGAGCGTGCGCCAGCCGAACAGCGGTGGCAGTAGCCAATTCCACAGGAGCATCACAATCTCGCCCCCGAGGTAACCGAATAACACCATGCCCAGAATCGCCAGCGGGGCGATCCAAATCCATTTCCTTTTCATGTTCCGCTCCTCTTCATGACTTCGTAAATTCGTCATAGATGCTTTGCAGCCGCTCGCGCAGATGCAGCATCGCATAGCGTTTGCGCGAGAGCAGTGTGTTCACGCTCACGCCGACCTCGGCGGCCAGCTCCTTGAAGCTGCGGCCGTCTAGCTCGTGAGCAACGAACACTTCGCGTTGCTCCTCGGGCAGTTCGTCAAGCGCAAGCTCCAGCTGGTCCAGAAGCGCGTTGCGGACGTAGAGCGCCTCCGGCCCGGCGTCGGGCGATGGCAGCAGATCTTCGATCTGCAGGAGCTCGCCGTCTTCGTCCGCTATCGAGGCGTGGCTGAAGGTCTCCGGCTTCCTCTTGCGGAAAAAGTCCGTGATGCGGTTGCGCGCCACGCGAAACAACCAGCTGGTGACGTGATCGATGGGCATCAACAGCCGGTTCGCTTCCACCAGCTTGTAGAAGGCGTCCTGCAAAATGTCCTCAGCATCGCGCGGGTCAGGCACGCGACGGCGGATGAAATTGCGCAGCCGCGATCGCTGCTCCACAAAGATTGCGGAGATTTGACGGTTTTGGTCGGTCATTGCCCAGGTGACGTTCGGCGTCTGATTCATCCACTTCTGTAGACGAATGGAAGCCGGAAATATTGTAGACATTGGGAAGGGGGCGAGTCGTCGCCGGATACTCTCTGCGTAGCGGACGTATTAAGGGCAATCCGGAAGGAATCAGGGTCAGAAGCCCCATTGTCCGAAATCGCGACTGTCTCAGTCTATTTGCCCTGTGTAGTCGGATTACCGGACATGTGAATTCGCTGATCGGCACTTGTCCGGTAAGCGCGTTAATCTGATTGGGCGCTCAGTCACCACATCTCGAGATTTTACAAGTTTACCCTTGACTAACGCTCACCACCTGTGGTACTCTTTCACATGACGTCGACGCAATTCCCACCTGCCGCAACCAGCTATCCCCTTTCCTTTGATGCTGTTGCGCACTCTTTATCGCTCTTGCAAAGGTCAACTCCTTTGGAATCAAGCGGATCCGCACTCTTTGACCAAAATACCGGGGGTGGGTGTACCTCGCAAAAACCGCCTAGTGGAATCAATAACTTACGGACTCTTGTCCCGCCCTCTGTTTATAATCTGGTTAACGCCCTCCGGCCGGTCGAGTTTCGATCTTCGCGTTTCGAGTTTCGTCCCTCGACTTTCCCCTTCCTTTCTTTTCATCAACTTACGAGTTGCTTTCCCGAACCATCGATTTGCAAGTCCCTGTGTTCTCATAACGTTACGAATCGCTCTTTTCGCAACCCCCTTCTTTTCACATTCTTACAAATTGCCGGGGGTGTCGGGGCCCCACCCTCCAACGCCATGCGCTCCCGCTGTTCAAAATCCTTCAAAACTTTCGCAAGCTGCGGAAAAGAAGAATCTTACCCGCACTGTATCGTGCGCACCCCGTTCCGCATCACATCTCGTGTGGACGTGGATCTTAAGGAGAAAAATCCCATGGAACGGCGATACCCGGAAGTTGTCGGCGTGCGCCGCACCGGCTGGGCGGCTCTGGACCGCGATCCGCAGGTGGACAGGGTCGAGTTTGTCTGTCCCCACTGCGGCAAACAGGGACAGAAAAACGCCCGTCGCGAGCGCACCCAGTATCATTTTACAGATGGATTCCTGCAGGACCTGCAAGGCGAAGTCACCGTCTGCCGCGGCTGCAATCAATCCCTGCGCGTAGTGCCCATAGTAATGTTGCACGATAATGACGAAACCCGTCGCTTCGAGGCCGTCTTTTCCGACGACCTAGCCGCCGACCTGCACAAATCCGCCGCCTAACTCCTGGCCCGGTCGGCATCAATTCCTTTGTAGCGGCGCAGCATGCTGCTCGAGGTTGGAACGCGCAGCGAGTGAACGCCGGAACGTAGCGGCGGTCTTCAGACCGGCCAGCAAGCCTGCCGCAGGCAGGCGTCAGAAGTTGTAGGGGCGAGCTTAGGCGTGTCCCCGGCCGTAAGGCCGGCTCTTGCTTTTGCCCGTAGTAGGCGGCAGACGAGGGCGGCGCGACTGAAAATTTAGAGGCCGGCTTTTAAGTCGGCCAGCGAGCAAAGCGAGCGCTCTGGAAGTTTCGTGGAACCAAAGGTGGCAAATTCGTGGAGGCGAGGCCCGGCAGAAAATCCTCAGCCAAGCCTCGCCGAAAACACTAGTTAGCAGCAGCGACGTCAGTCGTCGTCGCGATCGCGATAACGGCGCCGGTCACGATCGGAATCGTAGTAGTAGCGGTCACGCTCGCGATCATAGCGATAATAATTGCCGCGCTCATCGCGATAGTAGCCGTTCTGGTCGCGATAGTAGCCGCGCTCGTTGCGGTAATAACCGTGGCCGTTGCAGCTTTCGTAAGCTTCGGCGCGTTCATGGCGCCAATGATTGGCCTGGCGACTGTAGTAGCCGTGGTCCTCGATGGCTTCGCCCAACTCGTGTTCCGTTTTTGCGATACGACGTTGACAATCGTCGGCCTTGACGCTGGGCGCGCCGGCAAGAAGGAAAAAGCCACCGAGCGCCGCTGTGGCCAGCGCTGCCTTACCGAACATGGCCCGAACAAAAGGGGACTTCCCTGGATACGCATGCTCTTGCATACACAGCCTCCTGTGGGCGCCTCCCTGGTGCTGGTTGGGGTCTTTCGCGTCCTTGCAAATGAAACCCCCGCGCACACAAAATGTCGCGGCAAAAGCGCTAACGCAAAAGCATTACGGCAGCAACGTAGCGAGAACAACGCAGCAGGGTGAAAAACAATGCAGCGAGCGGAAGAGACAATTTTGACGAGCGTTGAAATCGCGCAGCAGGAATCGCGATAAAAAAATGCGGCGCAAGAAACGCACCTAACAAAAAGAGCCTGTGAAGAAAAAGAGGCGCAACGGCTTGCACCGCGGCACCTCTAAACGAAATAGGCAAAATGGGGAATTCTTGTCGAGTCTAGCTTTTGCGACTTACCGCGGCGGATGGTCGCGATCGTAACGGTCGTGGTCGTGGTCATCCCAGTCGCGCTCGGAGCGCCAACGATGGCCGTCTTCGTCCCACCAGCGATGAGAGTGCTCCCAGCAATATTCACGCGTTTCACGCAATTGATGACGCGCTTTTTCCGCCTGGCGGCTGTTGCGGCCATGGTCTTCGATAGCCTCATGAAGGCGATGATCCGCTTTGGAAATACGCCGCTGGCAATCGTCGTCGGCGCGCAGGCGCGGAGCACCGCCGAAGAGCAGGAATCCGGCCAGCGTGGCACCCGCCAGCATGGCCTTACCCGCTCCAAGAATTCTCGACTGCAACTTTGTTTGCATCCGGTTCTCCTCTGTTTTTGAAATGGGGCCTAAAAGCAGGGTTGCTGAAAACGTAGCACCGCGAAGGGGACTCCAACATACCAGAATTTACGCGAACAGGCCGGGGAATTCCTGTAGCAGAAAATGCCTGGCAGAAAGACCAGATTCATTAGACAAATCTTATTCCTGCGCTACGAAATTTGCGGCTTGCGCGAAGATGTGGCGCAACTACATGGAGCAATTACAACAAAGAGCAACTACAAAACTCCTTCACAAATGAACCGACTCACAGGTCGGAGTCGAGCTGCATGTGGTATTTTTCGAGGCCTTCGCGAATGCGGCTGAAAGCGTCATCCACGTTGTCGGCAAACTGCAGCATCTTGTACTCATCCTGATTGATCATGCCCCAGCGCACCATGGCGCGGAAATTCAAAACCTCATCCCAATATTTTCTTCCGTAAATAATGATGAGATTGTTGCGCGGCAACTTTCCGGTTTGCAGCAGCGTGAGCATTTCCCACAATTCGTCCATGGTGCCGAAGCCGCCGGGGAAAACGATCAAGGCTTTGGCGATTTGCGCGAACCAGAGTTTGCGCATGAAAAAATAATGGAAATTCAAGCTGAGCTCGGGACTGATGTAGGCGTTGGCGAATTGCTCGTGCGGCAATTCGATGGACAAGCCGATGGATTTTCCGCCAGCTTCCGCGGCGCCGCGATTGGCGGCTTCCATAATGCCGGGACCGCCGCCGGAGCAAATCACAAAACGTCGCGGGCGGGGCCCAAGCGTAAGCGCCCAGGTGGTGATGCGATGCGAAAGCTCGCGCGCCTCTTCGTAGTAGCGCGACATTTCCAAGGCGCTTTTGGCGTCGCGGATGGCTTCGCGGTGCTTCACGCGCCCGGCACCCTTGAGTTTCGAACTGGGCGTTTTCTTCAGGCGCGTGAGGCGCATTTGCGCGGTTTCGTGGGATTCGATGCGCGCCGAGCCGAACATGACGATGGTGTCACCGATGCCTTCATTCTTAAGCTGCACCAAGGGATGCAGGTATTCGGCGAGGATGCGAATCGGCCGGGCGGCGGTGCTTTCCAGGAATTGCGGATCTTGGTGCGGAGCTTTGGGTGCGTGTTGAGGCTTGAGCTTGAGTTGCCCTGGGGACATGCGAACTCTCCGAAAAGACGAACCTCCATTATCAGGAATCGCGGGGTGCGGCGGCAACGTCTGAAGGCGCTGGTGCGTCGAATTGGATACACTGGGCACGGAGGCCCGCCATGTCGAAACCCCTTTTCCTGTTCGCACTACTTGTGGTTCTAACGGGCGCGGCCGTTTTCCAGGGAGCATCGGTTTCCGCGCAATCGCCCACCGGGCCGATAACGCCGCAGCCGGGCACACCGGTGCAGCAAGCTCCGCCGCAGAGCAAGATCGTGACAGGCGTGACCCTGGTGAATACGCCGGTGACGGTGAAGGACGGGCACGGACGAATGGTGGACACATTGGACACGAAGGATTTCCAGGTCACCGATAACGGAGTGCCGCAGCAGATTGTGCATTTCGATCTCGGAGGCGATCCGCTTTCCATCGTATTTTTGGTCGAAACAAGCAGCAAGATTGCGCCACTGATGCCGCAGATCCAAAAAGCGGGAATCGTGCTAGGGGAAACGGTGATGGGCGCGGATGGCGAAGCGGCGATCTTGGGTTTTAATGATGCGGTGGACAAACTGCAGGATTTCACCACGAACAAGGATGCAGTCGAGAAAACTCTTACGAAGCTGAAAATAGGGACGGACGGTTCGAAACTGTTTGATGCGATGGCGCTAGGCGTGGAGATGCTAAGCTTGCGGCCGCTCGCTACCGCGGACACGCCGGGACGGCGGCGAGTGATGCTGGTCTTGTCCGAAGCACACGACGCGGGCAGCGAGACCAGGTTGGGCGCGGTGCTGCGGCAGGCGCAGCTTTCGAACGTAACGATTTATTCGGTGGGATTGTCGACGACCATGGCGGAGTTAAAAGAGCCGCCGCGGGATGTGACGCACTCGGCGACACCTCCGGGAACGTTCCCACAGCCACCGATGCCGGGGACGGTGCAAACTCCGGAAACCGAGGCAACGCGGTACGGCAGCGGGAACTTGCTGGCACTGGCGGCGTGGGCGGTGCAGCACGTGAAGGACAAGATCACGGCGCAGCCGCTGGAACTGGCGGCCACGGCGACGGGCGGGGAGCATCTCGGCACGTTCAAGAATCACTCTATTGAGAACGCGGTGGATGAAATTGGGAGCGAGCTGCACTCGCAGTATTCGCTGAGCTACATCCCCAGCGGGACGAATCAAACGGGGTATCACGAAATTAAGGTCGAAGTGAAGAAGCCCGGATTGAAAGTGCGCGCGCGGCCGGGGTATTACATCGCGGGGCCGGAGAGCTGAGTTCGTTCGGGAAATTGTTCCGCGCGCGGCGTGGACAATTGCCAGCAACCAGCAAATGAACCTTCTATTTTCGCTCAAACAGACTCCTGACCCTCGCTTCGCAGGACACGCCTAAGCCATTCCTTCGAGCACAGCCCGGGGTTACCTTCCGAGTAGCTCGTAATCGGGACTTTGGCTCGATTCTATGGCCCCACCGTCGAAGTTAAGCACGACATCGAACAACGGCTTGTTGCTGCTGACCTTACGGCCCATGAGTGCTAGCACAACGGTTGGGCGACGACCAGAATGCGTACCTTTGACGGGAGGTCATTTGACTTCGACTTTCATGCGCATCCAGGGATGGATGCAGCACTGAAAAAGATGCTCGCCTTTGGAAAGACGCGTCACTTGGAGTTGGCTGCCCTGGAGGATGCGCGTTCTGGCTACCTCCACCCTGGAAAAACCGCCGTCACATTCGGGAACGGTAGCCTGCCCGTCATTGAGTCCGGGGATAAAGCCTCCGCCGAACTTCGCCACCTCTGTAAAGGTATGAGGCTCGCCGCCCTGGTTCACTGCTTGGATCGGGGTTCCCTTATGCACAGTGAGGGCGTCAGGTTCGAAGTCCCAGTTCGGGTCAGGAGTTCCGGCGGCGGCTTCCGCAAATAGCGCCGAAAACGTCGTGGACGCGCCAATCGCCACGTTCTTGCAGAAATCCGGCCCAACCGCGGTTGGTGCGTTGAAGGTTGCCGGATCACATTCGTCCAAGGCCACGACCTGAGCGGGCGCGAGAACTACAGTTTCATCTTGGTCCAACCCTCCAACAAACATAAAACAACAGAGAACTAGACCCAATTTCACAAGTGCATTTGTCATGGTTTTCCTCTCTTTACCTAACCTGCCCGGGAACTCCGCGGCGGCTTCTAAGTGCGCGGGCTTTGCGAGCACGAAGTCGCGGCAGTCTTAGTGGAGTTTGTGAACGAGTCAATCCCTGCGACCTCTCTAAATCCCCAAACTTTTCTCCATTCGTAACCTATTGAAGAGAAGGGTATTTTCGGCACGACCAAACCCGTCGGTAACAGCAATCGACTGTGATAAACTTTGCCCGCTCCGCCGGAGTTGATATGCCTGCCTCCGCACCAGCCGCGCGTAGACTGCGTTTCGACGATTTCGAGTTGGATGTTCGCGCAGGTCAGCTGCGTAAACGCGGTGTCCGGCTCCGCCTGCATGGCCAACCCTTGCAGGTTCTAGCCGTTTTACTGAATCGTGCCGGCGAAGTGGTCACTCGCGAGGAACTGCGATCTCAGATTTGGTCCGCTGACACCTTCGTTGATTTCGACCATAGTTTGCACAATGCCATCGCGCGCATTCGCGAAGCGCTGGGCGACTCCGCCGAGACTCCTCGTTACATTGAAACACTTCCGCGCCGCGGATATAGGTTTATCGCACCGGTGGAAAGGGAAGAAACTCAGATTCCGCCTACTGCTGGGGAGTCAGTGCGGCCGGGCGAAGTACCCGTTGGCCTGGGGCTTGGCAAGCACCGCGCCCTAGTCACCACCTTTCTCGCCCTCCTGGTTATAGCCTTTGCCGTTTGGCTGGCGCGCACGGGTACCCATCCGACGAGTGCTGCTCCCCGTCTAAATTCCATCGCCGTGCTGCCCCTCAGCAATTTGTCGGGCGACCCCTCAGAGGAATTCTTCGCCGACGGCATGACCGACCAGTTGATTACGGACCTCGCCAAGGTCGGCTCGCTGCGCGTCGTCTCGCGAACTTCCACGATCCGCTACAAGGGCACAAGAAAGGGTTTGCCTGAAATCGCACGGGAATTGAACGTGGACGCCATCGTGGAAGGATCGGTTATTCGTTCCGGGCAACGCGTGCGGGTCACCGCCCAACTCCTCCAGGCGCCTACCGATCGGCACCTCTGGGCGGAGACCTATGACCGCGATCTTGGCGATGTGCTCAAGTTACAGGGTGAGGTGGCCGATGCCATCGCACAGCAAGTCCGCGCACAACTGACTCCTCAGCAGCAGGCCCAGCTTCGTTTGGCCAATTCGGTGAATCCGGCAGCATACGATGCCTATCTCAGGGGCCGTATTTATTTCACCACCGAATACACTAAACCCGAGTCACTCCGGAAGGCGCAGCAGTACTTCGAAGAATCGATCCAAAAAGATCCAAACTTCGCTCTCGCTTACGCGGGGCTCGCAGACACTTACGTCTATTTAGCCTTTGCAGGAGCGTTGCCGAGGGATCAGGCTTACCGGTCTGCCAAGGGGGCGTTAGCCAAGGCCGTGGCAATGGACGACAGCATCGGCGAAGCCCATGACACCCTTGGCTTGCTCAGTTCGGAGTTTGACTGGGATTGGGACACTGCCGACCGCGAGTTCAGCCGTGCCATCGCCTTGGCACCGAGCTACAGTTGCGCGCATGAGGATCGCGCGACTTTTCTCGCCCTTACCGGCCGACGGGCCGAAGCTCTGGCGGAGATCACAAAAATCGACCAATTGGACTACGGCTTCAGCGCCGCGAGAACCGTGTCTGGAACCTATTATCAGCTGCGGGATTACCCCGCCCTGATCGAGGCCAGCAAGAGAGGGCTGCTGCTTGACCCAAAGGATTGGATGCAGCACTACTTTCTCGGCGTCGGTTACGAAGGTACGGGTAAGCTGGAGAAAGCGATCTCTGAATACCAGAAAGCCATCGAGATGTCAGGTGGCTCTCAGGGCGTTGTGGAACTGGCACACGCCTATTTAGCCGTGGGCAGAAAAACCGAAGCGGAAAAGATTCTTCGTGATTTGCAGCGTAAGTCAAAAGAGACCTCGACTTCCCCATATACGATGGCCACAATCTACGCTGGCCTCGGCGAAAATGACAAAGCATTTGAGTTCCTGGAAAGAGCGTATTCGCAGAAGTCCTTAGGCCTCCCCTCGTCGTTAAGCTCTGACTTGCTGCTTGACAGCCTGCGCCCTGATCCGCGCTTCCAAACCATACTTCGGCGACTCGGTTTGACCACCTAGACCGCATGCTCGACAGATTGCTCGAGACGTAGTTATCTTGTGGCGATGCGTAGCCCTAGTCGAGCCAATAGAGCCGTTCCGGGTCGCGATATTGCAAGCCGCACTCGATGCCGAGAGGAGACAAGACAAGCCATGCCATACAGCATATCGACCTTGCTGATCCGCAATCTTCGTGATGTCTTCGGTGAAAACGATCCCGCTCGCCGGCGCGCGGCCATCGACGAGATTTACACGGAAGATTGCGTTTTCTACGACCCCAGCAAGGGGGTCTATCGTGGCCGTGACGAAATCGACCGCATCGCGGGCGCGATCAAAGCTACTCATCCTGAATTCCGATATCAGCCAACTACCGAGCCCGCGGAATCGGGCAATGGCGGGCTGGTCCGCTGGGTATCAGGCCGCCCGGGTGAGGCGCCAGCTTACGCCGGAACCGATTTCATCATTGCCCGGCACGGGCGGATTGCCGCCCTTTATCTGTTTTTCGACAAGCTACCCTGAGCTGAACTCTGCGGTCCAGCAACGGGCAAAAAGATCACGATTGATGGCATGACCATTTTCCGTTTCAAGGCGGGGAAGATTTGCGAATGGAGCGTTTGGGACATGCTTTCCGTCATGTGGCAGGCGGGTTTAATCTCTTCGCCGCAGTGATGGGCACACGCGGGCGGAACCGCCAAAGCTTGGCCGGACCTCTAGCGCATGCGCGGATGTGTGCGCTAGAGAACGCTCAAGAACGCGACCAGGTCGGATTCCTCCTGAGGCGTGAGAACAAGGCCAAAGCGGCCCTCGTAAAACTGCACCGCATCCAACAGAGTCCGAGCGGACCCGTTATGGAAGTACGGGGCGCGGGCTGAAAGGCCGCGGAGGATCGGTCCCTTGATTTTGCCAACATGGTCGAATCTGCCATCGATCAATGCTTGACCAAGATCCGTAGTGGTCTTGCAGATGCTGGTCGGCCGACCTGTGGCCAAATCCGTTTTGCAAATAGTGATGGCCGGCAAGTAGCTCACATCCAACCCTCCCAAATTGGCAGATGCGTTGGAGGGGCTGGGGTCACCAGTCCCGATATCTAGGGGAGTCGGGAACGAGTGATTGCCCACGTTTGGTGTATCGTGGCAGGT
>Ga0210409_10001537_pt1 | contig 29823 bp, 31 predicted proteins | sample IncBWH17MmetaG_FD_161649 | JGI IMG/M metagenome (GOLD analysis project Ga0210409, IMG submission 161649) | Forest soil microbial communities from Barre Woods Harvard Forest LTER site, Petersham, Massachusetts, United States - Inc-BW-H-17-M | ecosystem: Environmental > Terrestrial > Soil >...
CCCCCTCGGAAAGCGCCTCCGAGACGCGCAGGAATCCATACTGGCTGTGGATGCCACGTCACCCGCACTGCTCAGTCGCCCAAGCGAAACGACTTCCCGAACTTTCACTCCGCCGCCGGAAAATACCCTCGTTGCGCCAGTCGTAAATCCGCCAGCGCAGGCGACGGCGGAATCGCGCTCAGAAAGCCCGTCCGCTCCGTCCCTCAATGTACGACCGGAAGATTCAACTACCCGCGTGGGGCCGATCGGACCATCTTCGGCAACAACGCCCCGGCCTCCCACTGAATTCGATAATCCCAAAAGCAGTCCTGAGCGCAAGGGCTCGACCGGGCTAGTCGCGCAAAACGCGTGGCCACCCGCGAATCCCCAAGGCACACATTCACCCAAAGCTGTCGCTCCACGCAGGGTAACGCTTGCGACGCGCGTAGCGCCACACCTGTCGTCGTCTTCCACAATCCTTGTCACTGGCCCAGGCGACGGCAGCAAACCGTTCAGGCTGACTTTGCCGGAAAAACCGATCGCCGCCTCCTTCTCCTTTGCGATGAGCTCGCAACTTTCTGTCCTGATTGCTCCCGAGCACGGACCGGCAGTGACTCATAAACCCGCTCGCTTGCAAGCTGGTGAACTTGTCTCCTTCGTTTGGCCTCGTTACCCAAGGCCGGGGGATCGCCATGGAGCCTCGGAAACCGTAAAGGTCCGCACCACCATCGGGGAGCTTGGCCAAGTGCTGGATGTAAAGCTCGTGAGCGGCTCGACCTCTCTTCTTCCTGCGGCAACGAGCGCCATTCGCCAGTGGCGTTACAAACCCACTCTCTTGAACAAAAGGCCTGTCCAAGCTCAACAGGACGTCACCATTGAATTCCGGCCGCCGCAGTATTTGTCGCACTTGACCACTCAGCATCCAGCGCACAACTAGCGGCGGTTTGGACAGACAGGAATGTCTGTCCTACGGTGGTGCGTGTGGTGCGTGATTTATTTCCCTCGATGTGATGAGATGAGGAAGAGCGGCCGGCCTCAGAAGGCGGGCCCCACAGGGCGCTTGCCGAATTCTCAGGGGATTCCTTTTCTATGACTTGGAAGCGGGTAGCGACGGCCGCGGTGCTGATTCCGTTTGTTGTGGGCCTTGTGCTTTGGGGCTCGACGGCCGTCGTCGCGATGGCTCTGGCGCTGGTGACGCTGCTCGCGCTATTCGAATACTTCGCGCTCGGGGAGGCCATCGGCCATCGCGCGTATCGTTTCTGGACGGCGACCTGCTCACTCGTCCTCATCTATGAGCAGTGGCTGAAGGCCGTGCAAACGACATACAGACTTTCCGGCGGCCTGATCGCGTATCACGGATCGGATTGGCCCTGTGGGGAAGCCCTTTCCAGCGAAGCGGTGTTTTTTCTGTTTGTACTCGGCGTCGCTGTGCTCACCCTCTGGACAAAGCGTCCTATCGTGGAATCGTTGCCTGCCGCCGGAATCAGCGCCAGCGGCCTGATTTTGGTCGCTTTCCCTTTGTCATTCGCCCTCCGGCTTCACGGGGCTGGGCGCGAGGGACCAGTTTTGCTGCTTTTTGCGATGGTCATCATCTGGGTGGGAGATAGTGCGGCTTATTTTGTTGGCCGATGGATCGGCAAGCACCCGCTGGCGCCGCATCTCAGCCCGAAGAAGACGTGGGAAGGGACGTTCGCAAGTTTCCTTGGTTCGTTGATCGTGGCGCTTGTTTTTGCCCGATTCCTCACCGTTCCGCTTCCGCACCTGCTGGCGATGGCGGCGCTAGGGAACGTTGCTGGGCAAATTGGCGACCTTCTCGAATCGGCCTACAAGCGCAGCGCCGGGATTAAGGATTCCGGCAGTATTCTGCCGGGGCATGGCGGCGTGCTGGACCGCATTGACGCGCTTATCCTCGCTATCCCCGTTGTCTGGTATTATTGGATCTTGATCTACTCCCCCAGGTCGTAGGTCGGAAGGCTTCCAACCCGAGAATCGTCGCACTTGGCAAAAGCGGGAGCAGGGCGCCGCCAAGGCCGGGCAGAACCTCCCGCACTCCAGAAGGGAATTGAACGACATCGTGAAGCAGTTATCCATTTTAGGTTCAACCGGCTCGATTGGGCGGCAGTGCCTTTCGGTGGTCGAGGCTTTGCCGGGCCGCTTCATCGTCGCGGCGCTGGCCGCTGGGGGAAATCTCGACGAACTGGCCGGCCAGATTGAACGTCACAGACCTGAACTGGTTTCCGTGGGTGACGCCAAGAAGGCGGATGAGCTAGCCGCCGTGCTGCGCGGGAAGGGAATCTCGCCTCTGCCGGAGATTCATCACGGACGCGAGGGCATGCTGGCGGTAGGAACGCATCCCAAAGCCGATATCGTCGTATCGGCCGCGGTTGGAGTCGTTGGCCTGGAAGCAACCTATGAAGCTGTGAAGCAGGGAAAGACCGTCGCTCTTTCGAATAAAGAAGTCCTCGTCGCCGCTGGTGAACTGGTCATGGCGGCGGCAAAGAAGGCTGGCCGCGAGCTCCTTCCGGTAGACAGCGAGCACAACGCAGTGCATCAATGCCTGCGCGGCGGAACGTACGGCGAAGTGCGCCGGCTGGTGCTGACCGCCTCAGGCGGCCCGTTTCGAAAGACGCCGCTAGCCGCGCTTTCGAACGTGACGCCGGACCAGGCGCTGGCGCATCCCAACTGGCGCATGGGAAACCGCATCACCATTGATTCCGCGACGATGATGAATAAGGGTTTCGAAATCATCGAAGCACGCTGGCTCTTCGGCATGCGCCCCGATCAAATCGACGTGGTGATCCACCCCCAGTCCACCATTCATTCTATGGTCGAATTCGTTGACGGTTCCATTTTAGCGCAACTCGGCCCCACCGATATGCGCATGCCAATCCAATATGCGTTAACCTATCCAGAGCGCGTGGCATCTAATTCCCAGGTAGGTCTGGCGCTTGATTGGACCAGGTTAAAGCGGCTGGATTTCGAGAAGGCTTCGACGCGGCGGTTTCCGTGTTTGCGTCTGGCGCGCGAAGCGATGAAAAGAGGCGGCGCGTTTCCGTGCGCGCTGAACGCCGCGGATGAAATTGCCGTTGCGGCGTTTCTGGAGCGCAAGCTGCCGTTCCTGGGAATTCCGGAAGTGATTGAGCGCGTGCTGGCCCGGACTCCGCGCGTGCGATTCGAACGGATGGACGATGTGCTTACGGCGGATGCCGAAGCCCGTCGAATGGCCAGGGAAGAAGTGGCGCAATTAGCGGTACCGGTGGCCGCGGCGTCTTAAGCGATTCGAACGTACGACGGCCAAGCGGCCGACAGGAGAAGCGAAGAGTATGAATTTGCTATTGGGCGTGGCCCTGGTGCTGGGCTTGATGATTATGATCCACGAGTGGGGCCATTTCATTGTGGCGCGCCTGTTCAAGGTCCGCGTGGATGTTTTCTCGATCGGTTTCGGACCGCGGCTGTTTGGTTGGAAGCGCGGCGCGACCGACTATCGCATCAGCGCGTTGCCCTTTGGCGGTTACGTGCGCATGGCGGGACAGGATTTGTCCGAAGTCGATTCGAATGACGTGGCGCCCACTGGCGCTCCTGACGAATTGATGAGCAAGCCGCGCTGGCAGCGAGCCCTGATTTCGTTTGCGGGGCCGGCCGTGAATTTGCTCTTTCCCATCCTTCTGCTGACAGGATTGTTCGTCGCCGTCGGTCTGCCTTATTCCGCGTATTTTGATTTGCCGGTTCAGGTGGTTGCCCTGCCCGCGGAAGCGGCGGGAAAGACCAACTTTTTGCAGGCCGGCGACAAGATTGTTTCCATCAACGGAATTGCGAATCCCACTTGGGAGCAAGCGCAGAAAGCGATCAAGCAAACTCCCTCCGGCGATAAGCTGAAGATCGAAGCGGAAAACGCCGGCACAAAGCGCACTGTGGAAGTGCCGTTAACCGATACTGTTTCGATCGAGCGTGTTTTAGGGTATGCGCCGCTTCCCGCGATTCTCGACGAAGTCGCACCGGGGACTCCCGCGGAACGCGCCGGGCTAAAAGAAGGCGACATCATCCGGGGTGTGGATGGGCAAAAAATTGATTACTGGGGACAGTTTGTGGAGCACGTCCGGGCCTCGGGCGGAAAGACCGTGAAACTTGATCTCGAACGTAAAGGTCAACTCATTCACACGGACGTTACGCCGCAGCAGGGCGTCGCGGAGTCCGGCGAAAATATTTTTCAGGTTGGCGTGATTGTTCGTGATCCGACTGCCTACCGGCGCATCTCGTTTACGGATGGCGTGCGCGACGCTTCCGCGATGACCGCGGACCGCGTGCAGGAAACCATCGGCGTCGTTGGCAAACTGTTTAGCGGCCGAGTCTCCGTCCGGCAACTTCAGGGCGCGGTGGGCATTTCGCGAGCTGCGGGTGAAGCTGTCCGCAAGGGTCCGCTCGCCGTGATTTCCCTGATGGTGCTGATCAGCGTGAACTTGGGAATTCTAAACTTGCTGCCCATTCCCATCCTCGATGGCGGCAACATTCTACTGCTCACGCTCGAAGGGATTCGCCGCCGCGATTTCAGCCTGGCATTCAAGGAACGCTTCGTCCAAGTGGGCTTCGTGTTCCTGTTGGTGCTGTTCGCTTACGTTATGTACAATGACGTCGTGCGGATGCTTCCGACGCATTCCTAGTCGGTGTTAGCTCAGGGTTTGTAAGTGCAAACCCTGAAACCCGACCGCCGCACAAGCGGGGAACTGTAAATGGCTGCCACGCCGACCCACCGGGTCTCCACCGGTGAGCGCATCAATACCGCGGAAACAACGGGAAACCTTCAGAAAGCGATGGCCTCGCGCGGCATTCGCATGACCCGCCAGCGCCGCGTCATCTTGCAAGTGATGGATGACGCCGAGCAGCACCTGGACGTGGATCAAATCCTGGAGCGCGCGCAAAAGATTGACTCGGGCGTCCACCTCGTTACCGTTTACCGCACGATCGATCTGCTCAAGAAGCAGGGCCTGATTGACGAATTGGATTTACTCCATCTTCGTGGAGACCGGCATTATTACGAAACGCATGGGCCGCGCGACCACATTCATGTTGCGTGCTTGCGCTGCGGAAAAGTGCGCGAGTTTGAGAGCCGCCTGTACGAGCAATTGAAGGAACAAATCGCGCGGGATTTTCACATGAAGGTCACGGTTTCGCGCACCGAAGTCGGCGGCTACTGCGCGGAGTGCTTGCAGAAAAAGAGTAGTGGCGAGTGACGAGCGAGCCTCGCCAGAACTGCTTTCCCAGCATTGTCGAAGTTGACAGCCGACAGCTTACAGTTGACAGCCCCGGATTTTCTGCACACGCTCTAACGCCAGGGGCGCCTGATGCCCGCCGAACTCGACGCACGCCTTCGCGCGTTGAAAGATCTCGCCGCGGGCAAGCTCCGCCCTCAGCTCCCGCCCGTGTAAGGGGCGACTTCTCTCGTTTCTCTCTCAATCCTTTGGCGGCCATTTCTGCGCGCCGTGGATGACGTTTGCGATTTCCACAACGTCCTTGCGGATTCGATATACCACAACGAAAGGAAGTGGTGGCAAAGGAAGTTCACGCGTCCCCTCCACACGGCCCTTTCGGCCCTTGTTGGGAAAAGAGTCCAACGAACCAGCACTCTCGTAGATGGTCTTGGCTATGCGTTGAGCGGCGGGAGCATTTTCTTGCCGGATGTATTCGATTATTCGGAAAAGGTCTTCAGCGGCGGGGGGTGACCAGCGAAGCTGCATTTACTTGCGAAACATTTGATCGATGCGAGCGCCGACCTCTTCGTGAGTCAGGAATTCCCCGCGGTCGAGCTGCTCCAGGCTTCTTGTCACCTGCTGGCGGAACCATGCGTCATGATCGACGTAATGTTCTACAAGCTGTTTGACATATTCCTCCGCGCCGCTCTTGCTCTCGGCAGCGGCCCGCTCCACTTTCGCTTGCAGCTCGGGAGAAAGATGCACTTCCATATTTTCCTAGACTAGGTTTACACGGAGCCGCTGTCAAGGCGTTACTGTCTCTGTGTCTCTGCGGCCTGCTGCGTTAAATCTTTTTTTGCCGGTCTGCCGTACCGTTCTGCGTTCCTCAGCATTTCGCGCTCTTCAGGGGAGAAATGACTGTAGCGGCCATGGTCGATTTCCCGCTCGCGCGCAAACGGCGGCATTTCGTGCAACGCGCGCATGGCGTTCAACACTTCGCGGCGCGGTGCGGCCGTAGCAGGCTCCATCGCGGGCCAACGAAACGCCGCCGCGCGGGCCCCCGCGTTGGCCAAGATCACGTCATTCGCGTCCGTCGGGTGGTTGGGATCCGGCGACGGCGCCCCGGAATCCCTCGGTGTGGCTGTCGGCTGCCCGTCGTTCCGGTCGTTGGGCCGGTCGTTTCGGTTATCCGGCCGGTCGTTGGGGGGTCTGGGCGCCGCGCTCGGCGGCGGAGCATTCCTATTCCGGTTGTCCCGGTATGGATAATCTCGATACGAGTCGCCAGGCGGGGGATCGGCGGGCGCGGCGGGCAGAGGGTCGTCGTAAGAATCGTAGTAGGGATCATAGCTCGGCGCGTAATACGGGTCATACCCATACCCATATCCATACGGATACGCGTATCCGTATCCGGGCCAACCCCAATAATACGGCCAGCCCCAGCCGAGGCCCCAACCCCAGCCCCAGCCTCCCCAACCCCAACCGCGTCCGCGAAAACCTCCACGGAACCCGCCGCGGAAGCCGTTTCCGCGAAAGCCGCGGCCGAACGCTCCACCGCGAAATCCTGCCCCTCCGCGAAATCCCGTTCCTCCGCGGAAGCCGTTCCCTCCGCGAAACCCACTGCCGCCTCGGAAGCCGCTCCCGCCGCGAAACCCGCCGCCACCGTGGAAAGCGCCTCCGCCGTGGAAGCCGACTCCACCGCCTCCATGGAATCCACCTCCACCGCCGTGGCCGCCGCCGCGCTGGGCGAGTGCTGGCGCAGGCGCAGCAAGAACCACGAGCGCAAAGACTACAATGAGAACTACAGGCAGGATTTTCTTCATTTCAGTCCCTCCAATCCAACCACTCGGGACGGCCTAGCAGGAACAAGCTTCCGCAGGGGACACTTGCGATGGCAGCCCACCTACCACCCCATCTTACATCAGCGCCGCGCTTCGAGCCACGCCCCCCCAACGCAAATTCTTTCTTCGATCCTACAGGTTCTCTTGGATGAAACGCGGATTGACGTGAATGTCGAGTTGCACCAGCGGGGAATCACCAACCGCCTTGAAGCTATGGATCTCACCGGCCTTGATGACAAAAATATCTCCCGCGCGGCCCTCGAAGGTCTTGCCGTCGACGGTCCACACTCCGCGGCCTTCGCGGATGAACTGGATCTCGTCATACGGGTGCCGGTGCGGACCCGGTCCCGAACCCGGCTTCCCATGGAACAGGAACACCGAGACACCGGTGTTGCCCTGTTCCGCTCCAACAAACTCATGCGAACTACCAACAAATGGCAGATTCTCCTGGCGCACGTGGTGCATCCTTGACGGCCCTCCTGCTGGGATTGGATGAGCCATGCCGCCACATCGTCACCCGCCGTTTACTTTTTCGGCTGTGCCGCGGGAGGCGCTTCGCTCGTCGGGGGAACAATGTTCTTGAGGCGCATGTAGGTGACCATATTGCCGTAGTGTTCCATGTCATGCGCGTTGTTGATGTTCAGCACGCCGAATTTGGGCATATCCGTGCCGAACATCTTCACCGTTTGCACGCCGGACGCATCCGTCATGCCGTCATACGCTTTGTCACAGTAAGCGAGCGCGCCTTTGAGCGCGGCAACGAGATCGGCTTTCGTGGTCTTGGTCTCCTCGATTTTGAGGCCGGGATTCGTCTCCCCGAGTGCCATCGAGCAAAAATTATATTGGGCGTCCGCGACGTGCCCCACAATCTGGCCGTAGCTGCGGACGGAGTCCGTGGGCTTGAAGTTGTAGTTCTCTTCGGGCATTTTTTCAGCGGAACTGACCAGTATGGTTTTCATCCTTGCGTAGAAGATTTTATTGTACGTGCTGTACGGACCTTGCGAAGCCTGCTCTGCCTTGCTGTTTGCGGCCCCCTGCGGAGCTTTGGAATCCTGTGCGAAAGCCGCCGTGGATACCAGGAACAACACCCCTGCTGACGCCATAGCTTGGAATTTCATTTGACTCTCCTGACCGCGCGGATTTAGCGCCGACACCTCGGGCGCTGCTTGTATAACGCTCTTGGGTCCCGTTTATTTCAGTAGCGGCGACTTTACGTCGCCGCCTTACGTCGCTGCCTTTACGTCGCCGCCTCCTGGCCCTTACCGGGAGCCCGAGGACAGACAAAACGCAGCGATGCGGCACCCAAAGGCGGTTTTCGGAATTAAGGCGCGCCCACCCACCCGTGGGATCGTAAGCGTATCCTCGTTGACACCGCGGGCCGTAGCGTGTCGGAAAGTTTGGCCGAGCTTCGAAAAATGCTGGGCAAGATAGCCACTGCCTCCCGCCGCACGCTTTGAAAAACCAAACCCCAAAGGGCTCGCCACCCGCCGGCCGTAGTTAAGTTAAGGTGCTCCACCCGCCCGCCGTTCACAAGAATGATTCCTAACGGATTGTGTAATGACGATTCGAATGCTAGAATTCGCCCAGTTTCAAGGGGGAACGAGGAAATGCCTACCGACCAGCTTAATGAAGCAGAAGGTATCAAACGCTTGCTTATTCTATTGCTGCTCAAGCTCGGCGCGACATCGCAGGAGATCGGGGACGCCCTCGGAGTCGACTCTTCCGTGATTCGAAAGATGATGTCGGTCAGGAACATCAAGAAGGTGGAGTTGGTCCGTTGACGGACAGAGGAGTCCTATGGCAAAAGCGAAGAAGGAAGAGAAGGACAGCCAGGCCCTACCGAGCCTCGCTCTTGTGTTCGGGTACATCGCGGTGAAAGACCTACAGCGCGTCGAGGACCGCGTTCGCGTCTTATCGCGCCTCGGCTACGGCAACCAGGAAATCGCTACTATTTGTGGAACGACCCCGATGACCGTGGCTGTCATGAAGCATGGGTTGAAGAAGCGAGGTAAGAAATGAAAGGGAACGACGAGGATAAGGAAAAAACGGATACAGCTCGACTGCTGTTGGCTTATCTGTGCATAGCCACGGAGAGGGAGGCAAGCCTCGAACGCAAAGTTGAGATTCTCGACAGGTTTGGTTTGACAACCGCTGAGATTTCGAAGGTGTGCGGCAACACCGAGCAGTCAATCCGAAATGCGCGTCACTTTCTGAAAAAACATGGCAAGAGGAACAAAAAAGCGAAGTAGGCGCGCCCGGAGAGTTGAACGACTCGTTAGGCTTCCGGCCCCATATTTCGAGGCTCTGGACATGGGGCATCTGCTCTTCCCTGCGCTGTATCAGTTCGAGAACGGATTGCGCGTCCTCCTGGATAGCTTCCTGACGACGTGTTACGGATCGGACTGGTGGAACGTATCGCTCCGCGGCAAGCTTCAAAACGTGTTCAATTATGCCGAGACTCAAAAGCAGAAACTAGACGCGATGCCCTGGATTGGCGATTCGACTGCAGTTACCGTACTTCCCATTCACCTGGTCACGCTCGGCCATCTCGAAGAGATTGTGAAAGCCTTCCAGTCCGATTGCATCCCTGAATTATTTCCGAACCTGCACTTTTTTCTAGGTCACATGGAACTAATAAAGCGTGTTCGAAATATGTATTCCCATATGTTCCCTTGCATTACGCGAGACGACTGCCGCGACACACGCAGCGAAATTCGAATCTTGGCACGTCACATTAACTCGAAGCTTCCCTAGGTTTGGCGCAGACGAGGCGAGACGGCCGGGGCTCTTTACTTGACCATTCAACACACTACCGAGTTCGTTGCAACGTCGGAGGAGACTATCCAAAAGATAGCAAACGACCTCCACGCGTCAGATCGCAAATTGCGTGTTTTCAAAGCAATTTACAGCGGCGGAGGCAAACCTAAGGATGCAAAGGTTCTAGCCAGGGAAACACATCTAAGCGAAATGGTTGTGCTTCAACTCGCGACACCCATGGCGCACCAGCAATACTGCGAACGGGTCAAACACGACGGCCGGATTGCATTTAAGAAATACCACCACATCAATGCTGTCAGGCATCGTATTTTCAGACTGGCCCAAAACCCCAACCTACTAGCAAAACATGTCTCTACAAGAACACCGAGGGCGACGGTTTCGGTTCACGTCAAGTCACGAGAACGCACCGAGATCAGGGTGCGAGAAGTTTTTATCGACGACGTGAAGGAATTTCGGCGAGCTAGATCTCTTAAGGCCAGTAAATTGCCCACGTTGTCTCCTCAGCGTTTGCCCGAAAAGATATTCAAATACGGTGTCGCATCAATTCTCGGGAATAAAGGCAAATTTACGGATTGGGGTGGAGAAAAGAATGACCTCTACACGTCGAATATCACGATTGGCGGACCCCGAATAAGCACGGCCTTTGCTTTCAAGGGGCCGGCAACCCCGCCACCCTTGACGCCCGCCAAGCTGGGGAAGAACGGCGATCAGATTGGGCGACTCTTCTCAACGGCGGCTGAGGGTTTCTTTGTCCAGTTTGAAGGCAAGATAGAAGAGTCAGTTAAGGACTCAATGCTCGCTCACGCAATCAGAAAATCACACGAAACGCGACATGAGATCCTTTATGGAGTTATAGGGCTTGAGGATTCCCACCGACTACGAACAAGATATTCTTTGCACTTTAAGTCCGGGAACGTTCCGAAAAAGAAGGCCTAAGTGACCGTTTGTTTAAATGGAGAGCAGCCATGAGCGACGATAACTCAGCCACCAGAGTAGCAGACCTGCTTGAGTACCAAATCGCGTTGGACTTGCACTTTCGCGGTGCAAGCCAGGGCGTCATCGCACGCATTCTTCACAAAAGCAAATCATGGGTGAACGAACTCGTGCAGGGATTGCCAAAGTCTGCCAAGGACTGACCTTCGAGTGACCGCTCCTCCCTACTTGGACTCAGGCGGGTGGAGCTCCCTCAACCTGACAAGGGAAGGGAAGAGCAGTGGAGAGCGACGGGAAAACGAAAAGCGGATCCCTCACCATCGTTCGCCAGAAGCAGGCGACCGGATTCGGGATGACAAGCTTAAGAGATAGGCTGTACGGAAGTGTCGCACGTGGGAAATGCTATTGCCGTTCAAATACCGGGGTTCGGCTCCGTTCGGCCTGCGTGGATGGTCATCGTCAAGGTTTTGCCACCAAGCGGCGAGGTAAACTCGCCGCTACATCTAAAGCCAATCGGCGAGGTAAACTCGCCGCTACTAAGCATTTACGCCATTCGGACCCATTACTAACGTTCACCTTGACAAGCGCAGTATGATCCTGGTAGAATTAGTGCTGTAAGAAATCGCGCGCCGACTCCGGTCGGGGCGTTTTGTTTTTTGGGAGTGCGGCAGGCCCCGCTCTTCTCTGTGCCCTCTGTGTTGTCATCCTTGCCTTTTCCTTCATCCTTCGACTTTTGTAGAGGCCGGGCTTTAGCCCGGCGTTCTTGAAGGGAAGCCCAGGAGCCGGACTGAAGTCCGGCCTCTACAACGTCACCAGGCATTTGATCCCCGGACTGTTGCCCTTTTCAACTCTTCGACTCTCAAACTTTTCTTTCAGGACCCAAAACCGATGCCAAACAAAAAACTAAACGCCAAACTGCTCTGGATGCAGTTTGAAGAGCCGGACTGAAGTCCGGCCTCTACAACGTCACCAGGCATTTGATCCCCGGACCGTTGCCCTTTTCAACTCTTCGACCCTCAAACTTTTCTTTCAGGACCCAAAACGATGCCAAACAAAAAACTAAACGCCAAACTGCTCTGGATGCAATTTGAAGATGTCCTCGCCCCGCGTCTCGGCCTGACCGTCTGGGACCGCGCCGTCTACTCCCATCTCCTGCGCCATTCCCTCGTCGTAGGCAAGCTCCGCCTGCAGTTTGGGGTCAGGTCACTAGCCCGCACTCTGGGCCTCTGCATCGCAGTGGCGCGCCAGGCGGTGCGCCGGCTCGATGAGCTGGGGGCTTTGCGCGTGCTCGAACGGAGCAAGACCGGCCATCTCGCGGAGATGCGGCTGCCCGAGAAGATCCGCGCGCTCCGCAGATATTACGCTTCCCAAGGCGCGGTAGAGCCGCCTGCCGTGACGCTCGAGTCCACGGATTTCCTGAAAACCTGGGCGCTCCGCAAAGCCATTCACGATCGCGAACGCGGCGTGTGCTTTTACTGCCTTCGCCGCACTCCCGCTCACGTGCATGGTCTCGACCACGTTGTGCCCCGCGCGCGCTTCGGCCGCAATTCCTACCGCAACCTGGTTTCCTCCTGTATGGAATGCAACACGCGCAAGGGCGACCGCCCCGCCCCGGATTTTCTCCGCACCCTCTACCGCCAGGGCCGCCTCACGCCCGCCGAACTCGACGCCCGCCTTCGCGCCCTGAAAGATCTCGCCGCCGGCAAGCTCCGCCCTTCTTTGTAGGGGCGACTTTACGTCGCCACCTTCCTTTGTAGGACACGGCATGCCGTGCCCTCTCAATCCTTTGGCGGCCATTTCTGCGCGCCATGGCGGGTGGCGCAAAGACCGACGGGCTGGGGTACGGGTGGCGGCCTTCGATCCGGTGCATCGCGTCAGCATCAGGCTACAAAATCGAGTAGGACCGCGGGTTTCTTCTTGGCAATAGTGAGGAGGCGGAGCGCAGCACTCTGCGGCCGACGCATGCCTTGCTCCCAGCTTCTGACGCACGCCACGCTAGTGCCGAGGTAGCGGGCAAAATCGGTTTGGCTCAGGCCGAGGGCCGTGCGAATCTTGCGAATCTCTTTTGGTCGCAAGGTGGCCACATCCGGAGAGAAGCGCGACACTCGCACGCGCGCGGTCTGTCCCCGGCGGTGCTTTGCGGCCTCCTCGAATCCAGCCATCATCTCTGTAAAAAGCAAATCTTTCATTTGTGCTCCTCCCGCAAGCCCAAAATTGCTTGCTTCAGCGTTTTCTTTTGCATGCTGGTCAAATCAGCTTGGTCGTTCTTGCTAAAGATCATGAGCAGGAAAACCTGGCCATCTTGCTCAATGTAGTAGTACATGTAACGAAATCCGCCGCTTTTGCCCTTGCCGCGTGTGGGGTCCGCCACGCGGGCCTTTCTCACGCCCGCCGTCCCCTGTATCACGCGTCCGCGCTCCGGATTCTCCAGCAAGTCGCTCTGGATTTCCAGCAATACATCGTCAGCGCGATCCCCCGCCAGTGCTCGAAGTCTATTCGTAAACACCGGAAATTCTATGAATTCTAGCACGCTGTAAGAGTACTACAGAGTAGTATCCGTCGTCAAAGAACAGAGCCGTACGCGCGGGGGGGTGGCAGCGCCTTAACGAGGAGCGCCGGGGAACAGACGGGACGCTTCCCTCGAAGACTACAGGTTCGCGCCGAAAGCCAGCAGACGGCCGTCGCAATCCTTCACGACAAACTCGCGCGTGTGCCATGGCATGTTGCCAGTCCCCGAGCGAATTCCACGCCTTGGGCGGCGTACTCGGCCTCAAGTGCGTCGGAATCTTCAATGCGGACGTACGCGTCGAGCAATTCGTCCGCGTATTTATCCGGATTGGCCGTGGGCGGCTCGGCGCAGCGGAAATGAATCACCTGCTGGTCGCGCGCCACGATGGCGTAGACCGGCGGATCGTTCAGCGACAAGGCAGTGGGCCACGTCCCCAGACATGCGAAACCAAGCTTGCCGGTGTGATAGGCGAGCGTTGCGGGAATGTCCCTGGTGAAGAATACCGGCGCAATCTGACGGAGCATGGGCCAAGTGTACCGCAGATGTGAAGAGCGGTGGCGAGTGCCAGGACAAGGCAAAGAAGTGACTGGTATCTGGTGACTGGGCAATGCCTTTGCGTCCGGCCCGCAATGGAATGAGCGGGTAGGGCAAAGTAAATCCGTAAGACAAGTAAGAGAGAAGAATCAAGCAGGTTGGCGAACCGAGCGGAAGCGGCGGAGGCGGGAGAAGAATTTGTTCGCGGCGGCGATGGCGCGGGCGATGGTTGGCATGGTCGTTAAAGCCTAGCTCCTATATGCCCAAGGTGAGAATTACTAGTTTCTATTCTCTCCACGTGCTAGCATTGCGCGCCTCCCGCCCTAGCGGGATCGGCTCGTCTCAGGAAACGGACTCCAAAATTTAAGTCTTACAAGGAGGCATCGCCATGATGCGATTCTTTGCTTTGGCAGCGCTGCTCTTTTCCGCAACATCGACATTTGCAAAGCAGACCCGCACTGTGAACTGCACTGAAGGCGAGTCGCTAAACTTTACCCTGGCCACGCTCATTAAATTCTTACCCGCGACCGTCACCGTCAAAGGAACTTGTACTGAGTATGTCTTCATCGAGGGATTCAACGATTTGACTCTGACTGGAGCGCCAGGCGCGACGTTGCAGCAACCAAACACAATTCCGCAAACCAACCCCCTCTTCGTCCTATCCATCAAGGCTTCCCGAAATGTCACCGTGAGTGGTCTCGCCGTCCGCTCCCTGTCGTCTCCGAACGTTCTTCTTTCAAGCATCGGCATTGGAGGAGGTAGCAATCAAATTCGGCTCCAGGACGTGAGTACCGATGGTTCCTGGGGCATCTTCATATACGAGGCCAGCCAGGTGTGGCTTGTGCGAGCAACGGTCAACATCAGCTCCGGATATGCCGCAATCTCGGCCGTCGATAAATCCGACGTGCACATCGTGGACGGCCTGATAGAACGTCCGACGAACTCAAATTTCAACGCTGGCGTTTACGCCGCTTCGGGCCACGTTACGATGCAGGGGATGACGATTCGCGATATGCAGCAAAGCATCAACATTGACACCAGTGGGAGCGTCGATTTGGTCAATTTTGACCTCACTGCCGCGGGCATCGACGTTATCGTTGATAATCCATCGGGAACAAACTTTAATGGCGCCCGGGTGAGCGACAGCTCGTCGCTAAATCTAAGTAGCGCCAAACTGCGGATAAGCAACGCCGGGCAGCCGTTTGGAGGCGACACCGGCGCGGTGTTCGTTGGCAACGGCTCTACGTTGAGCGCGGGCGCCAGCCTTGTGGTCTCTAACAGCAAAGGGCAGGGCGTCATCGTGACCAATGACTCCCACGCACAACTGGCTGGTTCTAGCATCACCGGGAGTGCGCATGGAGGTTTGGTGGTCCTAAACTTGTCGACGGCCAGTGTGGACTTCAATAATCCCTTGACCTCAATTACGGGGAATGGAACCGACTTATTCTGCGATTCCCAATCGCGGATTAGTGGGGGACTGAACATTGCGAATGCCATCACTGTGAGCTGTAACAGCGTGCTTCCGTTCAGCTACGAGAATTTACCCTAAGAGATCGAACTCGTGGGCGTGGCGGGTGGAGCACCCTTGCTCTAGCAAGGGAGGGTGCCGCAACCCTTTTCGTTTTTCAAACAAGACGGGCCTGCCTAGGCAGGTAAACGGACTGAGCGGAAGCGGCGCAGGCGGGAGAAGAATTTGTTGGCGCGGGCGATATCGCGGGCGATTTGTGCGCGCAATTCTTCGGGGCCGCTGAATTTCTTTTCTTCGCGGAGACGCTTCCAGAAACGGACTTCGATGCGTTTCGGGGTCGTGGGCGGCTGAAAATCGAGCAAATGAGTTTCCACGCTCAACGAGGAACCGTTAAATGTTGGGCGCATGCCGATGTTGGTGACGGAACGATGGCTGTGCGTCTCGCCCTCGAGTAGCGTGCGCGTGATGTAGACGCCGCGCGCCGGAAGCAATTCCTGCTCGGCGGCGAGATTGAGCGTGGGGAATGTGAACTTGCTGCCGGTTCCCGTGCCGCTGACCACTTCGCCCGTTAAGGCGAACGGCCGGCCCAAGAGCCGCCCGGCATGAGACACGTCTCCCTCCGCCACTTCCCGGCGAATGATGGTGCTGGAAACGATTTCGCCGCGATACTGCACGGGGCAGACGATCTGGACATCGAATCCAAATTTCGCGCCGAGTTCCTTCAGCAACTTTACATTTCCGGCTTGTTTGTGGCCGAAATGGAAATTCTCGCCGACCAGCACGGTCTTCACATGTAAATCGCGGACGAGAATCTGCTCGACGAATTCCTCGGGAGAGAGCCGGGCGAGTTCGAGGGTGAAAGGCAAAACCACAGCGGCTTCGAGGCCGAGAGCGTTGAACCACTCCATTCGTTGCGCGTTGGTCGAGAGGCGCAGAGGCGCGGACTCCGGCCGGAGTACTTTTCGCGGCGATGGGTCAAACGTGAGCGCCGTGGAGACGGCTTGCAGGGCCTGCGCGCGTTCGACGGTTGCGCGCAGAATCGCTTGATGGCCCAGGTGGATGCCATCGAAATTGCCGATCGCCAGAGCGCTGGAGTATCCATAAGCGGCATAGCGCGAAGCCCAAGCCTGTGAAGAAGTAAACGTCGCCAGTCTTCGCGCTGGAGTATCCCGGACCAATGTCCGCGCCTCGTTCGAATCACGCCGATCGCTGTGGTTTTCTTCCGCAGCGTCCACGTGCACTTCGAATTCGAGGCCATCGTAAGCCAGCTGCACGTGCGGGAATCCCATTTGGCGAAGGCGCTCGTTGGTTTCCGCGTGCGGAAGATCGTGCGCGATGTGCGTGAACCACGCGCGCCGCGGTTTGAGCTGTTGGATGAGGGCGAGCGCCTGAGCCACCGTTTGGTGCATGGGATGAGGAACATCGCGTAACGCATCGATGACCAGTTCATCGAGCCCTTCGAGAAGCGCCATCGAAGAATCTGGAAGCGTGCTGAAATCGGTAATGTACGCCGCGCGGCCGAAACGGAAACCCAATACTTGCATGTCGCCGTGCTGCATCGGCACGGGAATGAACGAAATACCCAGCAGATCAATCGGGCCATCCGCGAGCTTCAGCGTGACGCTCGGCACGGTGCTGAGCGTCGGCTTATCGTCGAAGACGTACGCGAAGGCCCGGCGGATAATTCGAAACGTTTCTTCATTGCCATACACGGGCAGCGCCGCCCGCTGCCGGATATTGAACGGTCGAATGTCGTCGAATCCGAGAATGTGGTCGGCGTGGCCGTGGGTCAGCAAAATGGCGTCGAGCCGAGTGAGTCCGACACGCAGGGCCTGCTGGCGAAAATCTGGCGTGGTATCGATGACTACGTTCTGACCGTGGCGGGAAATCAGCAGGGAAGGGCGGAGCCGTTTGTCGTGCGGATCGTTCGAAGCGCAAACGGGGCAGGGGCACGCGAGCGTGGGCACGCCCATGGAGGTGCCGGAACCGAGAACCGTAATTTTCAGCGGAGCAGAAGGCATCTTTAAAAGCTGGCAGCACGGATCGCGAGGAGCCGAGAAGGGCCTGCGCGGCTGCGTCTACGGGCGCGTCTTCGCTTTGGCCTGGGTGGCTGCCTGCGCGGCCACGGCCTGGTTGATCTCCAGATAGGTCATCTTCAATTTGCCGAGGAGATCCAGGAGCAAAGTGTCTTCTTCCGGCGCGAGATTGCCCTTTGTTTTTTCGTGCAGGGCGTCGAGCATGTCAATCAACTCGCGCGCCGCCTCGGGATCGATGACCGGCTGGCCGGTGCGCGGATCCGCGTACGCTCCGAGAACCATGGCGGCATTGCTACCGAGCATGCGAACGAGGTTTTCGAATGCCGGGGAGCGCTTGGCCGCTTCGGGCGGCGGGACTGTGGCTGGGGTTTTTGCCGGCTCGGCGGGCGCGGGCGGGTGAGCCGCAGCCTCGCGCTTGGCTTCGCGTTCCTGCTCTTCCACCACCTCTTTGCGCAACTCGCCCTCGGAGGTGAAGGGGCGGCGGTCAATTACGCGAAATGCGTCTTCCTTCTTATGTTCGGACAAGGGACATTCCTCGGCAATTTGAGTCCTCCCCAGTTTATCACGGGTTGCCGCCGCGGGTCGTTGCGGCATTGCATTCCACGAGCCAGCCTCGCTTGTCAAAGGTGCAGGGGCACCGTAAAGTGGTGAACTTGATTCCAATTCGAATTCACCGATGACGTGATGCCGACTCAGCGAAAAAAAACTAAAAAGGTGAACCGCCGCGCGGGGAAGATAGCAAAAAGGAAGAAATTGTCCGCGGGCCAGTGGTTTGAAAAACTTGTCGCGGTGCAAGCGCGGTTGCGCGCGCCGAAGGGCTGCCCCTGGGATCGCGAACAAACCCACCAGACGCTTCGCACGTATCTTATTGAAGAGGCCTACGAAGTCCTGGACGCGCTCGAAAGCGGAAATGACGCCAAGTTTGCCGAAGAGATGGGCGACTTATTGCTGCAAATCGTATTTCACTCGCAGATTGCCACTGAAGAAAAGCGCTTTACGGTGTCCGACGTCATCCGCGAAATTCACGACAAAATGATCCGCCGGCATCCTCATGTTTTCGGCGCGACCCGCGCGAAAGATTCCGCCGAGGTCTTGCGAAACTGGGAACAGATCAAGGCGGAAGAGCGGCGTTCGAACGATAAGCAAGGCCAGCCGGACGGCGCAGACACGCCTGCGAAAGAGACTTCTCTTCTCGACGGCGTTTCGCCCGGTTTGCCGGCCACGCTGCAAGGCTTCCAACTGACGCGCAAAGCCGCGCGCATTGGCTTCGATTGGGAAAACGTAGAGGGCGTTTTCGAAAAGTTGAACGAAGAAGCCGGGGAAGTGAAGAACGCGCTGAAAACCAATGACCCCAAAAAGGCGGAAGAGGAGCTCGGGGACTTGCTGTTTGCCGCCATCAACCTAGCGCGCTTTTTGAAAGTGGACCCGGAAATCGCACTGAGCAGGGCCAACGCGAAATTTTCGCAGAGATTCCGAGCCATGGAGCGTTTAGCGAGGGAGCGAGGCCGGGAGTTTAAGGAATTGCCTCGGGAAGAGATGGAAGCGCTCTGGAACGGCACTAAGCGTTTAGAAAGGAAGCGAAGCGAGGCCGAGCGGAACGAAGCGCGGTCGAAGCGATGAGCGCCGATATTGTTGTCCGCAAATGCGAGCGCCTCGAAGAGTTCCACCGGTGCGTGGATCTCCAGCGCGAAATATGGGGAGAGGAAGCTCTGGAGGTCGAGCCGGCGACCATGTTTGTCGTTGCGGCGCACAGCGGAGGCCAGGTTCTGGGCGCGTTCGATGACGACCGGCTAGTGGGCTACACCCTCGCAGTGGCGGGCCTTCGCGAGGGCGTCGCGTACCTTCATTCCCACATGACTGGCGTCCAGACGGAGTATCGCGATCGCGGAGTCGGACGCATGCTCAAGCTCTTCCAGCGCAACGAGGCCCTCGGGCGCGACATCCGGCTGATTCAATGGACGTTTGATCCGCTCGAACTTCGCAACGCGCACTTTAACTTGAATCGTCTTGGCGCCATTTGCCGTATCTATCAGCCCAATCTGTACGGCCTCACGACCAGCCCCCTTCATCGCGGCTTGCAGACCGACCGCCTGCTGGCCGAATGGCATCTCGATTCGGCGAGGGTGGTGGCCGCCATTCAAGATATTGCAAAAGATCCTGCCGACGCGCCTGCCAGTATCGAATTGCCGGCGGAACTGGAGCAATGGCAGGGGGAAAATTCGACGAAAGTCGCGAACGTCCAGGCCCGCATCCGCGAGGAGTTCACAAAATGGTTCGCCAAAGGCTACGCGGCCGTGGCTTTGCGCACGGCCCCGGGGAATCCAGCGTACCTCCTCACACCCTGGAGCGACTTTTAAGAGAGGCGACTCGACGAGACTCATGCGCATACGAGAAATCACACTGCGAGAGATTCGAATGGAGCTGGTCACTCCGTTCGAAACCAGCGTGGACCGAACAACGGCGCGTCGCATCGTATTGGTCGAAGCAAACGCGGATGGTGTCACGGGCTGGGGAGAATGCACCGCCGGTGAAAAGCCCTTTTACAGTCCAGAAACGACCGATACGGCATGGCACATTCTTCGCGATCATCTTTGGCCGCTGGTCAACGGAAAGGAGTTCGCCTCCGCGGCGGACGTGTGGGAAATGCTCGCGCTCGTTCGCGGCCACAACATGGCCAAAGCGACGCTCGAAACAGCCATCTGGGACGCGGAGGCCAAACAAAAAGGATTGCCGCTTTCGAAACTCATTGGCGGAACGCGCGCGGAAATCGCGTCCGGCGTTTCGATCGGGATCAAGGATTCGCTGGACGAGCTCGTTTCGACGGTGAAGAAGGAACTTGCCGCGGGCTACCAGCGCATCAAGATAAAAATCAGGCCGGGAAAAGATTTAGAGCCCGTGCAACGCCTGCGCCAGGATTTCCCGCGCATCAAGCTGATGGTGGACGCCAACTCCGCTTACACGCTGGAGGACTGGCCGCTGCTGAAGCAGCTCGAAGGTTTTTATCTGATGATGATCGAGCAACCCCTCGGGTGGGACGATCTTTACGGCCACGTTGCTCTGCAGAAAAAACTCGACACGCCCATCTGCCTCGATGAGTGCATTCACACCGAGGAGCAGGCGCGCGCAGCCGTGGAGCTGGGCGCGTGCAAAATCATCAACATCAAGCTGGGACGCGTGGGCGGTTACACGGTAGCGCGGCGCATTCACGATTTATGCCAGCAGCGTGCCATTCCCGTCTGGTGCGGCGGCATGCTGGAATCCGGCATCGGCCGCGCGCACAACATCGCACTCTCGACGCTTCCCAATTTCACTCTGCCGGGCGATGTCTCCGCCAGCAAACGCTATTGGGAAGAAGACATCATCGAGCCGGAAGTGAGTGTCTCGCCGCAGGGCACGATTTCTGTGCCGCATGGGCCGGGCATCGGTTTCGAACCGCGCCTCGAGCGCATCGAGAAGCTTACCGTTCGAAAAGAACGCTTGGTCTAACCCAGTGCGCGTCGAATCCCCCTTCCAGCGGAAGTAGAAATCGGCCTGATTCACGCGAAGTTTGCGATGGAGTCATGCACGTGTAAGACACCGTTCGGATCGCCGGATTTCCACTGGATGCAGGCTTACTCACCCGTTGACAAGTAAGCCACTCCGGCCGCTAACCTTCATTGCTCCCCAATTCCCGGCCCCTTATTATCATTAGTGAGTAATTTCTCTTGGAATAAACCATGAGGACCTCATCCACATTGTTTAAGACGCGAGCCGTCTGCCGCGTCCTGACCACAATCACTTTTGCCTTCCCGCTTTCCTTTGCCGGGTGGCTCCAGCAGGGCTGGGCGCAAAGCACACAAAACGGCCAGGAATCTCCCGGAAATCTAAAGCAACTAAGCCTTGCGCAGCTGGGCGACGTTGAGGTCACCACTGTTTCCAAGCAGCCCCAGCAAGTTCAGCGGACTGCCGCAGCGATCTTTGTCATCACGCCGGAAGACATCCGGCGTTCCGGAGCCACGAGCATCCCGGAGGCCCTGCGCATGGCGCCGGGCGTGGAGGTGGCGCGCATTGATGGGGATCACTGGTCCATCGCGATTCGCGGATTTGCAGGACAGTTCTCGAAGTCACTGCTCGTTTTGATCGACGGACGAAGCGTTTACACACCGCTCTTCGACGGCGTGTATTGGGACGTGCAAAACGTGATGCTGGAAGACATCGAGCGCATTGAGGTGATTCGCGGCCCTGGCGGCACCATCTGGGGAGCCAACGCGGTCAACGGTGTAATCAACATCATCACCAAGAGCTCGAAGGAAACCCAGGGCGCATTGGTTGCTATGGGTGGCGGGAATGTGGACCAGGGAACAGGCGCCGTGCGTTACGGCGGCTCAGCGGGGAAGGATTTCGACTATCGCATTTACGGCACAGGTTCCCTCCGCGGGCCCGAATTTCATTCCGACGCGAACCGGTTCGATAACTTCCGCATGGGACAAACGGGGTTCCGCACCGATTGGAAGGCGGACGATAAGAACACTTTGACGGTGCAAGGCGACATTTACGGTGCGTTGAGCGGAGAGAGCTTCCTGCTTGCCACCTATGCTCCTCCCGCGGAACTCGTGACTGCGGACAAGGCGAATGTCTCGGGAGGCAATTTGCTGGCGCGCTGGCAGCACACTACTGGCGAAGGATCCGACATACAAATCCAAACCTATTTCGACCGGACCAACCGGCAAGACCTCGAACTCGGCGAGACCCGTGACACGTTTGATATCGATTTTGTGCAGCACGTGCGCGTGCATGGCGACCAGGAGCTAACCTGGGGACTGGGCGCCCGGGTGAGCCCCAGCAACTACATCCAGGTCGCGCCGACCGTAAATTTTCTGCCGAACAAGCAGACCGACAGCATCTACAGCGGCTTTGTGCAGTACGAATTGCCGATCGTGCGCGACAAACTAATGCTGACGGCGGGAACAAAACTGGAGCACAACAATTTCAGCGGCTTTGATTATCAGCCCAGCGTGCGACTGCTGTGGGCGCCGACGGAGCGCCATTCCTTTTGGACCGCGGTAACGCGCGCCGTGCGGACGCCATCACGCATCGACGATGACGTGCAGTTCAACATTTTCGTGGAAAACACGCCGACGGTACCGGTTTACTTCGAAATAGTGGGAAATCCCCAGCAGAAGGCGGAGCAGTTGATCGGATACGAGGCGGGATATCGCACGCAGGTCCGCCGAAACCTATATCTGGATTTCACCGGATTTTACAATTCGTACCGCGACCTGCAGAACTATGGCCCGCTCGCGCTGGCCGAGACAAACACGCCGCCTCCGCTGCGCCTATTGATCGTCGTGCCGTATGCGAACGGAATCCAAGGCAACACCGTGGGCGGGGAAGTGGCTCCGAATTGGAAAGTGACACACTGGTGGCAGGTCCGCGGATCGTACTCATTTCTCCACATGGGGCTGAAGGATAAGCCTGGTTTTACGGACACGGGCGGAATACTGGCTTTGTATAAGGGATCGAGCCCGCGCCACGTCGTAAGTTTCCAATCGCTTTTCAACTTGCCAAAACACTTCGAGCTCGACGAGACGTTCCGTTATTCGAGCGCGCTTCCGGCGCAGATCGGGCTTCCGGGGCAAGCGGTGAAAGCCTATAGCACGGCCGATGTGCGGCTGGGATGGCATGCCGGACCAGGTTTCGATTTTTCGGTCGTGGGACAAAACCTCCTGCAACCGTATCACAACGAATTTGCTGGTGATCCAGGTCCCCTGGTGGGGATCAAAAGAGCCGTATACGCAAGAGTTACTTGGACGAGTGACGGAAAGTAAGCCTTATGGGCCAGGTGTTAGGCACATTCAGGTTGCAATCGGGCATCAGACGCGCCCTCCTTTGGGGCTTGCTGGGCCCTCGGCCTCCGCTTGCGGCGGTTCTGCTGGCACTCGCCTTCGCCGCGACAGGCCTCCTTGCCCAACAGCCAAAGCCCAGCGAGTACCAAGTCAAGGCTACGTACCTTTACAATTTTGGCAGGTTCGTCAAATGGCCTGGCACAGTTCCAGCGGGCAAAGGCGACTCCTTCTCGGTTTGCGTGCTGGGGCAGGACCCTTTTGGCACGATCCTCGATTCCACTCTTGCGGGTGAAGCTTTGGACGGCAAGCCCGTCGTGCTGCGGCGAATCTCGAAGCCGCAAGACGCCGGAGATTGCCGGATCCTGTTTATCAGTTCGGCGGAAGAAAAGCATTTGAAAGAGATTCTGACCGCGCTCGATGAGAGCGGCGTTCTAACGGTCAGCGATATGCCCGGTTTCGCGCGCCGAGGGGGCATGATCCAGTTTGTCCTGGAGGGGGACAGAGTTCGTTTCGAGATCAACTTGACGAGCGCTGAAAGCGCCAGACTGGTCCTGAGTTCCGAACTGCTGAAAGTTGCGTCCAGCGTAAAGCGCAGCGGCCGGTCGGGAGATTGATCCACAATGCTCGCACGCCAAGATAATTCGATCTCCCGCAAACTTACCTGGATGAATATGCTGGTCTGCGGCGCGGCCCTCGTATTGGCATGTTCGGCGTTTATTGCGTATGACAGGGTCACTTTCCGAGAGTCCAAGGTGTTGAACCTTTCCACGCAGGCTCAAATCATCGGCTCCAATTCCGTCTCTGCGCTGCTGTTTAACGACCCGCAGTCCGCGGAAAACACTTTGGCAGCCTTGAAGGCTGCTCACAACGTCCTGTCGGCCGGAATCTACACTCTCGACGGACGCCTTTTCGCATCCTACTCGCGCGATCCCGATGGCCAGATCCCAGCTCTTCCTTCCATCCCCTTAGGGCAAACGGAAATCCATTGGCTCAGGAACGATGAAATCGTGCTGGTGCGCTCGATTGTCTTTCAAGGAAAGCCAATGGGCACGGTGTATATCCGCTCTGATGTGAAGGAGTTGAATGAGCGCCTGGAGCGTTACGCCGGCATCGCGGGCATTGTGCTGTTGGCGTGCCTGCTGGCGGCGCTTTTCGTCTCGTCCATATTCCGGAAATCCCTCGCGGACCCCATCGTGCGCCTGGCGGAGGTTGCAAAAGTCGTTTCTCGCGACAAGAACTATTCCGTCCGCGCAATTCCCACTCGCGACCCCGGGGAACTCGCTATCTTGATCGACGCTTTCAATGAAATGTTGGCGCAGATCCAGCAGAACGAGAAAGCCTTGCGAAAAGCTCATGAGGGGCTGGAGCAGCGCGTCCTGGAACGCACCGCGGAGCTCGAAGCCGCCAAGAAAGAGGTGGAAGAATACTCTCGTTCCATCCTCCGCGCGAAGGAGGAGGTCGAGCGCGGCAGCAAGTTCAAGGATCAGTTCCTCTCCACGATGAGCCACGAACTGCGCACGCCGCTCAATGCGGTGCTGGGTTTCTCCGACCTGCTCGCCGACGAACGCTACGGGCCGCTGAACGAGAAGCAGCAGCGTTATGTCAGCCACATTCACACCGGCGGCAAACACCTGCTCAGCCTCATTAGCGACATCCTGGACTTGTCAAAAATTGAGGCTGGCCGAATGGAATTGGCCATCGAGAGCCTGCGGGTCGCAACTACCTTGGGCGAGGTTATCAGCGTCATGCAACCTCTCGCTGAGAAGAAATCACAAGTTCTGACCAGAGACGCCGACTCCGAACTCCTTGTCCGCGCGGATTCCACAAGATTCAGACAGGTTCTGTTGAACCTGGTGGGAAACGCCATCAAGTTCACGCCGAACGGCGGGCGCATCGAACTCGCTGCGCGCATGGACCAGGGCAAAGTCCGGGTGGAAGTGCGCGACAACGGGCCGGGAATTCCCCCCGAAGAGCAACAGCGTATTTTTGAAGCTTTCTATCGCTTGCGAGAAACCGGCAAGAAAACCGAGGGAACAGGCCTCGGCCTGGCCATTACCCATCGTTTGGTTGAGCTTCACGGCGGGGAGCTAAGTCTCGAAAGCCAGGTCGGCCAGGGCAGTTGCTTCTTTTTCTCTCTGCCGGTGGCTGTCAACGTGAGCAAAGCGCCGCCTCCCAAAGCGGAGCCGGCAGAGAAACACACACGCCGACCGCGCATTCTGGTCATTGAGGACGATCGGGCGGCGGCACAGTTGATTGAATCGCAGCTTACTTCTGCCGGCTATGAAGTCAGGGTCTGTTTGGAGTCGCAAAATGCCCTGGAGATTGCAGCCCAGTTCCAGCCCGGCGCAATTACTGTGGATATTGTCATGAAGCCGAAGAACGGGTGGGAAATCTTGTCGCTATTGAAACGCGATCCGCGCACACAGCAAATTCCCATTGTCGTCGTCTCGATTGTGGATCAACCGGGCATGGGAGCGTTGCTGGGCGCCGATGAATACCTCGTCAAACCGGTGGAGAAGGATACTCTGCTGGCCGCTATTGAACGCCGCATCAGCAAACGCGCGGCGGCCGCAGCGATCCGGCCCATTCTGGTGATTGAGGATGATACGGCTACGCGTGAATTCATCGCTGAGATGCTCGTTGCCCAGGGATACAACGTTGCCACAGCGGCTGACGGGGCCCAAGCCCGTGCGCAAGTAGCGGCCGTATTGCCCGAACTTGTGATTCTGGATTTGGTGCTGCCAGAAGCAAGCGGCTTCGAACTACTGGGTGAGTGGCGCGCGAACCCGCGTACCGCTGACCTTCCCATCTTCGTTCTGACCAGCAAGGACTTGACCCAGGAGGAACAGCGGTATCTCCGTGCGCACGCGGAATCGCTGTTCCACAAACAGAAGCCGTGGCACGAAGCGTTGCTTAAGCAACTGGCACGCGTGGTTTCCCGGGATACGGCGGTTAAGGTGTGAAATACCTGATTCTCGTTGTGGAAGACAACCTGATGAATCGCGAGCTGCTCTGTGACTGGCTCGAGGCGGAGGGCCATCAAGTCCTGAGCGCTGAGGATCTGAGTGCTGCGCGTCGCGCCCTCGATGCTCAACGGCCTGATGCGGTGCTGCTGGATGTTCAGGTCGGCGATGAAGATGGCCTTGCCCTGGCTGCCTGGATCCGGCAACAGCCGAAGCTGCGCAGCATCCCCGTGATCGCGGTAACAGCCCACGCCCTAGTGACGGACCAAGAGCGGTTTCTGCAAGCTGGTTGTAACGCCTGCATTTCCAAACCAGTGAATTTCAAGCTGCTCAACGAACAGTTGGAACGGTGGCTGGACCCGCAGCGGAAGATGCCCTCCGTTACGTAAGACCCTTCGACCCTAAGTAGAAGAAGAAAGGGACACGCCGAGAAACATCTGCAATCTAGAGTGGGTGGCATATTCCCGCTTTGACGGAAGAGCGCCCGGCCTTTTCAACACACCCCCAAAATCCCGTCGCCAAGCGCGACAGTTGTGGTCAAACTTTTCTACGCACCCTCAGTTTGCATCCCTCAATTCGTCTGGCGCGCGATTACCGCGGTATCCCCGGAGCGCGCTTCCATTGTCATCCCCGTGGTCTTCCGCCAATCGATCTCGTTGATGTCTACGCCGCCTTTCCTGCCTTGCGTATCTTCGAACATCAACAAGTCGCCGTCTCGCTTGTACTTGGCCACTTCATAGTTCTGGTTGGACTTGGTCACGAGAATGGTAAGTCTCTCGCTGACCTGACCGTTGTTGGATGGCGCCACAAGGATTCGCCTGGTTGCGGCGTTTTCGTTCGCGGTACTCGCGTTCTTCAGAGCGGCCAACTGCATCGCGTCTGGCTGGGGCGCTGGAGTATATCTGGTTGGCCGTGTGGAGGAGGCGTATGGCGGACGGTCCGGATGACTTGTTTGCGCCAAGGTCCGCGGGATTACGATGTCGTCCATCAACCGCAGTTCCAGCGGCTCCTCTCCCTTCAACGTCGGCCTTGGCCCGCGGAACGGCAGGCTGACTACTTTCCACGGCCACAGTGGCGGAATCATCCACTCCACCACGTCGCGGGTCGGGTGACCTTTGCCGTCGATGGCGCCCTGCTTGTCCACCTTATAACCGCGCGCCATGATCACCTTAGCTGGGACAGGCAAATCGCCGCTTGGCAGGATCACCCGGTCAAAGGTGATCTTCAGGTTGCCCTTCCCGAAGAAATGCCCGGGCTCTTTATCGGCTTCCAAATGTCCTCCCAGCATGCTGCCTCTGGGAAACAACGGCCTGCCGAACTGCTGCATGGATCTCAAGTGGCACAGCACTGGGTCACCAATTGCGGCCGTCGCCGACGAGAAATTCGGCTCCGCCAACGTGCATTGCAGAAGCGTACCGGCGGGCACCAATTGATCCTGAGCACGGATCCCCGGCACCAACACCAGTAGCGCCATCACACTCACCAACATTCCGATGAGTCGTTTCATGTTCGTCCTCCCGATTGTCGCTTTCTCAACGGCTAGGCGAACTAGCCGCTTCCACCGGCATACCTGGAAGCTCCTGGCTGGACACACCCGGGCATCACCCGCGGTTGCTGGAGCCAACCCAGGGGTCGTGAGGAAGTTGCTCTAACGCGAAGGGATTTTTCTAATGTGCGCAACTAACCGGACTTAGTCCCAGTACTGGCAAGGACTCGGTGAGAGCAATCGAGCACGTCATTCCGTCAGATTGTAAATGAGCCCGTTTGGATCTTTAACGTAACACCTTGGAAAGTCCGGTTCGTCCTTGATGATTTTGCAGCCCTTTTTCGTCAAGTTCGCTTTGGCCTTCTTTACACTCGCAACGGTCACTTCGAAGACGGGTCCCAGGGCTGGCCCTCGTTCAATGAACAGATTGATGTTCTTTCCGTGAAGGCTGACCATGTTTGACGTCGTGTCCGTAATCTCAAAGCCCAATTCCTTGACGTAAAAGCTGGCGGCTTTCATCGGATCTTTGGCTTGAATCAGAATGTCCGTGCCAAATGTGTTCGACATGTACTTCTCCCAATTCTGCCATCTTCAACGCACCGACTGCATCGGAGAGTGTAAGACAGATTGATCGGCTAGGCCCTCAGAAAAGCGTCAATCCGAGCATGATATAGGCCGAAATCTGGTTAGGGTGGCGCGAACCGCGCTTTGATGGAAGAATAGCGCGCGGTCTTTTGGCGCTCGTCTAGCGACCGGAAGATCTGCCATCGAGGAGGCTGCGCATTGGCCGGAATTCCTTTGCGAAATGGTGGTCCAGCGGCTCGCATCGCGGTAATCCCCGGCGATGGAATTGGCGCGGAAGTCACTCCAGAATCCGTGAAGGTGCTGAAGGCCGTGGCTGCTCCCGCCAAACGGCCGCTGGAATTCGTGGAATTCGATTGGAGCGCGGAGAAGTACCTCCGGGAAGGCGTCACGCTGCCCGCGGGTGCAGTCGAGATGTTGCGGGACGAGTTTGATGCCATCCTTTTTGGCGCGCTCGGAGACCCGCGCGTGCCTTCGAATCAGCATGCCGCCGACATTCTCCTGGGGTTGCGCTTCCAACTGGACCTTTATGTCAATGCCAGGCCGGTCGAGCTGCTCCACGACAGGCTGACACCCCTGCGGGACCGCACCGAAAAAGACATCCGCCTGATGGTCTTCCGCGAGAACACTGAGGGCCTGTATGTAGGCATCGGCGGCTGCTTCAAGAAGGACACACCGGACGAAATCGCTATCCAGGAGGATGTCAACTCCCGCAAAGGCGTCGAGCGCATCATCCGCTACGCGTTTGAATACGCGAAGAAGAACGGCCTGAAGCGCGTGTGCATGAGCGACAAGTCCAACGCCATGACCTTTGCCCATGGCCTGTGGCAACGGGTTTTCAAGGCAGTTCGTCAGGAATATGCGGACATCGATTCCCGCCATCTGTATATCGATACCTTGGCCATGGAACTTGTGCGCGATCCCCGGCAATTCGACGTCATTGTCACCTGCAATCTCTTCGGTGACATCGTCAGCGACTTGGGCGCGCAGCTGGCCGGCGGGCTAGGGCTGGCACCGTCGGGGAACATTCACCCCGGAAGAACTTCGCTCTTCGAGCCGGTGCACGGCTCCGCACCCAATATCGCGGGAAAGGGAATTGCCAATCCGCTGGGATCGGTGCTCACGTCTGCCATGATGCTTGAGTTTCTCGGCTGGAACCCGGAAGCGGCCGCGCTTCGCGGCGCTGTTCGAACGGCCCTCCACGAAAACTACGTTACCCCAGATCTCGGTGGCGATAAGCGCACCATAGATGTCGGCAATTGGATTGCGGAGCGCGCATCGAAAATGGCTTCGGGCAACAGTTAAAGTATTGCTTTAACAGCAGAGTTTCTTTGGAATTGTCCTATCGGCGCCGAGTCAACGCCGTCAACAGCATTCCCAACAAAAATCCCCCGACGTGCGCCCACACCGCCACGCCTCCCGAAGCGCTCGCACCCAAGGCGTTGATCCCCGAGAGAAACTGGAGAAGAAACCAATAGCCAAGGATCAAGACTGCTGGTATCGGCACAAGGAAGATGAAAACGAGGGTGAGGATCCGTTCTCGGGGGTAGAGCAGCATATACGCACCCATGACCCCCGATATCGCGCCACTAGCGCCCAGCGCCGGCAGCGAGGAGTTCCAGTTGAAAAGGATATGCAGGAATCCCGCGCCAGTCCCACAGACCAGGTAGAACAAGAGATAGGGCAGGTGTCCAAAGAAGTCTTCC
>Ga0210409_10001538_pt1 | contig 29820 bp, 22 predicted proteins | sample IncBWH17MmetaG_FD_161649 | JGI IMG/M metagenome (GOLD analysis project Ga0210409, IMG submission 161649) | Forest soil microbial communities from Barre Woods Harvard Forest LTER site, Petersham, Massachusetts, United States - Inc-BW-H-17-M | ecosystem: Environmental > Terrestrial > Soil >...
TGGCGGGCGCGGGCGCGGTGGGGGCGGGCCGGGTGCGTGCTGCTTTGGCGGCCGCTTCCCTGGCCTGGGATTGAGCTGTCGCGGCGGATTCCTCGTGAGACTCGCCTTTAATTTTTGCGCGAACTTTTACGGCGACGTCTTCGGGAATAGAACTCGAGTGAGTCTTCTTTTCCGTGACGCCATAGCCCGGCAAAAGGTCGATGATGGCCTTGGCTTTTACTTCCAGCTCGCGGGCCAGCTCGTTAATACGGACTTGATTTGCTTCGCTCAGGACTTAGCCTCTTCCGGTTGCTCCGAATCGCCTTGGGCGGATTCGGAGACATCCTCTATTGCAGTAGCATGTTTTGATTTTTCAGAATGTTCGCTTGCGCCGGTGGATTCCGCGCCGGCTTCGTTTGCATTTCCGACGGTTTCACTCTCGGCCGGTGCGCTTGCTTCGGTTTCCCCTGAAGCTTCTTCCGCGCTGGTTTCGGCTTCGGTGGCTTCGGAAGTTCCTTCCGCAACTTCCTCTTGAACTTGTTCGCCTTCAGCGACGGCTTCAGAACCCTCTGCGGCTTCGACGGCTTGCACTCCTTCTTCGCTCGCAGCCGCAGCTTCGCCGCCGCCTTCGTAGAAGCGATTCACGGCCTGATAAATCTTGTCGACCATTTTTTCGCCGATGCCGGGAATTTCCATAAGCTGCTCGGGAGTCATGGCAGCAAGGGCTTCGACGTTGTTGATGCCAGCGGCTTCCATTTTTTCAATGGTCTTGGCGCCGACGCCGGCGAGAGAGGTTAGCGGCGTAGCGGGCGCGGTGAGACGGGTCATCTGGTCTTCAATTTCGCGGCGCTTTTCTTCTTCGCTCTTGATGTCGATATCCCAGCCGATGAGCTTGCTGGCCAGACGAACGTTCTGACCTTTTTTGCCGATAGCTAAGGAGAGCTGCGAGTCTTCTACGATGACCTCGAGCTTGTGCGTTTCGGGGTCGGTAATTTGCACCCGGGTAACTTTCGCGGGGCTCAAGGCTTTTTGCGCGAAGGCCACGGTTTCTTCGCTGTAGGGAATAATGTCGATTTTTTCGCCGCGCAATTCGCGAATGATGGATTGAACGCGCATGCCCTTCATGCCCACGCAAGCGCCGACAGGGTCGACGTCTTTGTCGCGGCTAGCGACGGCAACTTTGGTGCGCTCGCCGGCTTCGCGAGCGGCAAAGCGGATTTGCACGGTGCCATCGTAAATTTCGGGAACTTCCATTTCAAAAAGGCGCTGGACGAGCGAGGCGTCGGCGCGAGAGACGATTACCTGCGGACCCTTGGCGGCGCGGTCGACCATTTTGATGACCACGCGAAGTCGCTCGCCGATGTTGTAGGTTTCCAGCTTGGATTGTTCACGCTTGGGCAGTCGTGCTTCGGTGCGGCCCATGTCGACGATCAAGTCGGGGCCTTCGGCGCGCTTGACGATCACGGTAATGAGCTCGCCGACGCGGGTGTGATATTCGTTAAAGATGGTGTCGCGCTCGGCTTCACGGACTTTTTGCAGAATTACCTGCTTGGCGGTCTGCGCAGCGATGCGTCCCAGCACTTCGGTGGGCTTGGCAAGAATAATTTCCGAGCCGACCTCCACCTCGGGATTCTTTTTCTTGGCGTCGGTGAGGCTGACTTCCTTGTTGGCGTCGGTGACCTGCTCGACGACGATGTGCACGGAAAAGACATCAATTTGGCCGGTGACTTGATTGAACTTGGCGCGCAGATCTTCTTCGGTTTTGTAATACTTTCGCGCGGCCACAACCATGGCGTCTTCGATTGCGGACACCACGACCTCAGGCTCAATGTGCTTTTCGCGACTGAGCATTTCAATCTGTTGGTAGAGCAGATTCGCCATTTCGCGTTCCTAAAGTCCCTTGTGACGCGAGAATAATATTCAGCGCGTCAATGATTCAAATTCGCGTATCTAGAATTCGACAACCAGGTTCGCTTTGCGGATGGCATCGAGCGGAATTTCAACCACTTTCGCTTGCTTGCCTTGCAATTCGATGCGAACTTTTCCGGGTGCTACTCCGGCCAGCCGACCTTCAAAAAACTTGGCGTCGCCGACAGGCTCGGTCGTGACGATTTTAGCCTTGCGGCCCCGGAAGCGTTCAAAATCGGCCGCTTTTTTCAACGCCCGGTCCATCCCTGGCGAACTGACTTCCAGGACATAGCCGGGTCCAGGAATTAAATCCTCAACATCGAGGATGACACTCAACTGCTGGCTGACGCGCTCGCAATCCCCGTGAGTAATTTTTGGATAAGGGTTGCTTGGCGGCGCTTCCTCAGCATCAGAAGCGTTAGAGCCATCTGAGTCTTGGGCATCGGTGGCGTTGGGAGCAGCGGTTCGTTCCGGGAGACGGTCTATATACACCCGGAGGAAGCGTTGTTTTCCAACTTTCCATTCGACGTCGGCGATTTCCAGGCCTTCCGAACGCGCCACCCGCTCGGCAGCCTGGCGGACTTTTTCCAGATCCAAGCGAAGACTCCCCGGCCTATGCCGGTCCAGCTAGCGCTGTAACCGCGAGCAACAAAAAAGTGGGCTTGCGCCCACCCATTCGTGCGACCCGCTTCAGAGCGAAAGAAGAGTATATTCCCGCGGCAAGGTAAATGCAACATATGGGTCCGGGGGACATAACCCGGATGATTGGTACGGATTTCATACGCTCGGAACCTACCCTTTGCAAAAAAGCCTAAAAAGGGTAGGTGACCCGATACTTCGTGGTGATTGGGGCCAGATCTTGCGCCAGACCAAGGTAGATTGAGCGAGGCGACGGCGGTATTCTATAAGGGCGTCCTGAAATAACCATTCCGATTTTGAATCGCATCCGTCCAATTCTGAGTCATACAACGTGTCCTTACTTGAAACGCCACGGGGCCATCTCGATGAACGCTAGTAAGCAATTATCCGTCTATCTAGTACCCGGTCGCATAATTAGCAAAATTTTATTTTGTACGCTGCTATTCGTGGGACGAGCGGCAGGGCAAGCCGATCAGGGGCCAGCGCAACTCGGTGGGATAAACATGCACCCGGGGGATTCCGTGGCCGGGGCGTCGGCTTCCAATGTGTATGTGAGCGTGCGCGAGCCGAACGGATTGCCGGTGACGGAGAGCGCGACGGTGAGATTGTCGTGTCCGCTGGCGGGGGTAAATCTGAGCGGGCCTACCAAGGATACGGCGTTGGCGCAATTTTCGAATATCCCGGCCGGGGATTGCGTGATCGAGGTTAACGCGCCGGGTTATAAACCGGCGCACGAGCGCGCGCTGGTAGTGGACTCGCTGATGTCCCGGAATCAATACGTGTACGTTTATCTGCATCTGACGTCTGAGAGCGCGCCAGCGGGTGGGAGGACGCAAGTTTCGCTGAACGTCCTGAAAGAGATGGACAAGGCAACTGAGGCGATGCAGAAGAATCACGTGGACGACGCGCGAAAACATTTACTGAAAGCCGCGGACAGCGCGCCGCAAAATCCGGACGTGCAATATCTGCTGGGAACGCTGGAAGCCAGCCAAAAGAACACTGATGCGGCGAGCGCGAGATTCGAACGAGCCATCGCGTTGTATCCGGCGCATGAACATGCGCTGTTGGCGCTGGGGGAAATACAGCTGCGCAGCAAGCAGGTTCCCGAAGCTACCGCCACGCTGGAAAAAGCGGTGCACGCGAATACGATGTCGTATCAAGCGCAGTTCTATCTGGCGGCGGCATTTCTGCAGCAGCGGAATTATGCGAGTGCCAAGCCACATGCGCAGAAAGCCGTCGAACTCGCAGGGGAGAAAATTCCCATGGCGCACGCGCTGCTGGGGGAAATCCTCGCGGGAGAGGGCAATCGCGATGCGGCGCGACACGAATTTGAAGTTGTGATTCACGACTTTCCGAAAGATCCGGCCGCGGCGGTGGCCAAAGGCGATCTTGGAGATCTTGATAAGCCAGCGGACGCGGCGATTTCGCATGTGAGCGCGGCGGTGTCCGCGCCGGGTGGCGAACGGCCAGCCGACGCTGGCCTTACTGCTGGTGGTGGTGGTCTACCCGCCGGACCGGTACGTCCCTGGGGACCATCGGATGTAGACAGCATCAAGCCGGGGGTGGCCGGAGACGTGAGCTGTTCCGCGGACGATATAGTGAAGCGCACGGCGCAGGCCTCGACGGAGGAACTCGAAAATTTTGAGAAGTTCATGGCGTCGGAGCACATCGAACATGAAGAAATCGATCGCAACGGAAAACCGGGCGCTGTTCGAACACGCGATTTTTCTTACCTGGTTTTTATCGACCACCCCAAAGACGGACAGATATTCCTGAAGGAGAGCCGGGACGGAGGAACAGGACTCGATTCGTTTCCGACGTCACTTGCAACGGTTGGATTGATGGGGCTGGGCGTATATGTGTTCCGCCCGGGATTCAGCAACACGCTGGATTTTACTTGCGAGGGGCTGGGGCAGTGGAGAGGCAAAGCAGCGTGGCTGATGTACTTCCGGCAAAAGCCAAACCAGCGGTCCTATCTGAGATTGTGGGAGACGCAAAAACAAACGGTGGAGATACCGCTGAAAGGGCGCGTGTGGGTGGCAGCCACAACTTATCAGGTGTTACACATCGAAACGGATTTGCGTGACCCGATGAAGGAACTGGAACTGACGCGAGATCATCTGGCGATTGATTACGGCCCGGTTAATTTCCAAAACGGCAAGACCGAGCTGTGGCTGCCATGGTACGCGGACATGTATATGGAACTGCACCACCATCGCTACCATCACCGGCACACCTTATCGAATTACGCGATTTTCGGCGTGGATACCAAGAACGACATCAGTAAACCTAAAGGGGCCGAAGAGCCGGACGTCCCTCCGCAGACTCCGTGAAGCGGCGGGGTGTTAAAGAAAAAACTCGCCTCCGGGTGAGAGCCGGAGGCGATTTTTCTTTACTGCAGATTACCGAAAGAGCTCAGGGCTTGGCGGCTGGCGGCTGAGATGCAGCAGGAGCCGGCTTCGGAGTGGTGGATTGGGCTGCGGGCCTGGTTGCTGCAGGTTTAGGTGTAGTTGAACCAGCCTTCAACGGGTAGGCCTGATCGTATAAGCGAATAATGTCCTGGGTGACATCAATTTGATTGGAAGCATACAAAATCGGAGTGTTCTGCGCGGAAGAGTCCAGAATCGCCACGTAGCCGTTTTCACGGGCGTAACGGTCGAGGACATCAATCATCTTGCGGCCGATTTTGTCGATAACGTCGCCTTGCGAAGCATTGACGTCTTCCTGATATTCGTCCTGCTTGCGCTGCAGCTGGCGAGCCAAAAGTTCGCCCTGGCGGGTCAGACGCGCCTGTTCATCCTGGCTCAAGGTAGACTGACCGGCGGCCAGACGCTGCCGCAAATCAGTGATTTGTTTGTTAAGATTTTCCAGTTCGGTTTGGCGCGCCGCGAATTGCGATTGCAATTCGGCGGACGCTTGCTTGCCTTCCGAAGTGGTTACGATCGCCTGGCGAACGTTAATGACGCCGATCTTATTACCGGCAACGGCGGACGAAGCCGGAGCAGCGGCGGCTCCCTGCGCACGAAGGGCCGACGCCGACGCGCCTAAGACGAAAGTCCCGGCAAGAATGGTGGTAAAAAACTTTCTACATTTCACTTTGTTCTCCTTGTGATGGCCCGCAAGGGGCTCAAAACCGCGCCAATTTGCATTGGCAGTAATCTATGTACAGCAGGCGATTGTCCAGCAGCTATCCAAACCCTGAAGTATAGCGAGCCGTTTTCTTACCTGCAACGAAGAAACATGTTTGAATCCAATCAAGTTTTGTTCTCTCACCCGCCAGTATCACCTAGTGACGAGCAAATAGACGAAACAGCTGCACCACAAATTCACGAAACAAAATCGACGAAAACGGGACGGGACCGACTCACGGCAAAGGCAAAAGTAGAACACGGTTGTTGGCTTGATCGGCGATGACCGCCAAGTTTGTAAGCGGATGTATGGCGGCGGCAAATTGCGACGACCCGCTAATACCGAGCGTCACTCTGGTCTTAAAGGTCTGGGAGTCCACGATAGATATGGTGTTACTTAGGGCGTTAACGGTGAGAATGGTGCTGCTCAGATAGTTGTATGCCAAAGAAGTGGGATTGACGCCTACGGGTATGATCTGGGTTTGTGAGTTGTCGGGGTTGAAGGCGGTGATGGTGTTGCCTTGACTGGACGTAGCATAGAACAACGTGGTAGCCGGATCGAAGGCGATGCCAGTCAGTGTGACTTGGTTAGATTGCAACGGCACCGAACTGCTCTTGCTCGGGGGTGATACACCGAGATCGACGACGTCGAGCCCGCCCGATGGCGCGTTCGAGCCGTTCAAGATCAGAGAAGTTACAACAGCTGCGCCGCGATTATTGGTGCCGCGATCGGGGTCGATGGCCACCGCAATGGGACTCTGGTTCACCGCAACCGTGGAAGCGGTGACTGTGCCGGCGGGCACGGACAGCAAGGGAGTGAGGTCAATGGCAGAAACGGTGTTCGAACCAGTGTTGGCCACCAGAGCGGTGCCATTTTCCTGATCGATGGCCACACCGCTAGGTTGTGTACCGACGGAAACGTCTGCGGTGGCCTGCGTATTGGTATTGAGATTCAGAATGGAGACGGTGCCAGCGGTGTTGTTGGAGACGACCGCAAAGCCGAATCGGGGAATCACGGCGACAGCGGCAGGACTCGCTCCAGTGGGGATGCGATTCGTCAAGGTACCGAAGGTGGAGTCGGACTTCAGACTGATAATTGCAGCGTCGGAGCAACCGGAGTCGGTGACCACGGCGACGTTGAGCTGCTGATCGATAGCCACGGCACCAGGCGCGGAAGCGGTGCCGGAACATGCCGGAATTGGAACCGCTTCAATCACGGTGAAGTCGGTGCTGTTGGAAACGACGCCGGTGCTATTGACTACGTCCAGGGCAAAGCGTCGCGGACCGGTGAGGAACGACGACGGAATACTTGCGTCGATTTCACGAGCACTGACGAAGGTAGATGGGACCGATTGGGAATCCAGGCGAACAACCGAACCGGCGTCGAAGCCGGAGCCCAAAATTCGGACGCCGCTGAGAGTGCCTGGTGTGCTGCCACTGGTGGTGATGGCGGCTTGCGGCAACAAGGCCCCGGGAATAGCCGGGGTTAAGACCTGCTCGATGTTAACGGCTTTGAAAGTGGTGCTGAGCGTGAAGAAGGTCAGGTTGTCGCTGCCGGAATTTGCGACTAACGCGGTGTTCGTTGCGCCATCCACCAGCACCGCACCAGAAAGTTTCAGCGAAATGGAGACACCGGAGCTAGTGAAGGTGACAGTTTTTAGGCCATTTTGCCCGGTTTTCACGATCGCGTCGCGCTGCAAAAGTACTGGATCAAGCATGGAGACTTCGTTGAGCGCGGGATTGAAGACCACCGCGGTATTGGTGAAGGGCTGGAATGACACGTCGGCAAGACCAGATTCCGGGGCGAGACCATTGGTGGGAACTCCGGTAGTTTCGGAGAACAGAGAGAAGGAGCTAACCGTTTGATCCAACGAGTCGATAAAGCTGATCTGCGAGGAACTGGCATTCGGGTCCGCAAGAACCGCAGTGCGGGTGATCTGGTTAATGGCGATGCCTTGGACCGTGGGACTCAAGGAGTAGGTGAGGTACGCCGTACCGTAGGTGACAAAACCAGGACTCGCAGGGGTGCCGGAAGTGGTATCGTCCGCAGCGGTTTGTGAATACGTGAAGGTAGAGGCGTCAATCACGCTGGTAACGCTAAACGTGCCGTCAAAGATGGTGCCGTTTTTCCCGGCCGGAAGGCCGCTAATCAAGACGGTGCCGGGATTGCCGGGGTTCAGATTGTGCTGCGTGGAAGTCGTGACAGTCACGACATCGGACGTTCTGGTGGCGGAGGCTATACCGATGCGGGCCTGCGCGGCTACGTGCTGCAAATCCACCACGGACAAGTTACCGCCGCCGCCGGGTGTGACGTAGGCGAGATCGACGCGAGGCTCGAGCGCGATCTGGGGATTCGAACCGGTATTCAGGGTGACCGAGGCGATCGGGCAATAGGTTGGCGTGGAGGCTGGCGGCTGCCCTGGCAGACACACCGAGGCGGGCTGCGTGGGATCGAGATTCACGATGAATCCCACGTTAGTGGAGGCGAAGGCGACTATGCCGCGATGAGTCTGGGAATCGATGCCCACCGAATACGGAAACGGTGAGGCGCTTGGGGGAGTTGTGGGAGCGGTTGCCGGGATCAAGGTGCTGAGGTCGATTTTGCCAAGCGGGGTTGCAGACGGGGCGGCTGGAGGAGTGGGTATCTGGAAAATCCACAGGCTGCGATCGGCATAGTTAATCACGGCGGCGACGTGCAGATTTTCGTCCACTGCCACATTGGTCGGCAGGCTTCCAGGCGCGGTACTCGCGGGGATACTTCCTGTAGGTATTGGACCGCCGAGCAGCGCGGGTGTTGCGGTGCGCATGTCGACAAATTGAATGGAGCTTGTGCCGGTTTCCGCGACTACCCCGACTCCCAAAACAGTATCCTCGGCAATAGCGCTGGGTGCCGAGCCAGGGGGCAAAGTCATAGTTGTTAGCCCACCGGGCTTGTTGGTGTTGGCGTAATCGGGGACGACGGCGACGTTGGTATAGGCAGTGGATGGAGAAGCGTTGTTGTTGGTAACGGTGACGGGATATAAGCCCGGACCACTTGGAAGATTCGCCAGATTTGGAAGTGTGACGTTCAAGCGGCGTGGCGTCGAAACCACTGGACTGGTGGGGTCTACGATGGCCGCCAAATTTGTGCCATTGAACTGCGCAGAAGCCACCTGGTTCCCAGGGGGACCGTAGTAGCCGCCGTCAATACTCATAAAGGGGCCGGCAGGACCCTGAAAGCCAGGGATAACCTGAGAACTTTGAGGGAAGCTCTGCGGATTGGAAGCCACCACCGAGGGGGTGACAGGAACAACGTTTATCGTAAAGTTTCCACCGGGAACAGTGGTTACCGGGCTCGCGGAATTCGTACTGGTGATACTCACGGTAAAGGATCCAGCCACAGCAAGCTGTTGGGCATTAAGGCGAACCCGAGCACCGATGGAAGAGGCCGAGTTGTTGGGAGCAAAAATAACTTTCACCTGAGAGAGCTGATCGATAGGAGGGGTAACGCCACTTACAGTGACGGCAACGCCGCTGGAAGTAAGATTCGAAGCGGTCAGGAAAATATCCTGAAACAAGCCGCCCTGAGGAGCGACCGAGGGCGAAACGTTTGAAAAACTGATGGGCCCGGCCTGGACGACGGTTACGGTAGCGGTTGCAAAGCGGGTGGTATCGAGTTTTGAGGTGGCAATCACCGTAACCGCAGGAGTGGCAACGGTAGCGACGACAGGCACGGAGGCTGGAGCGGTGTACAAACCGGTGGTGTCAATTGAGCCGCATCCGGGGGAACAGCTGGTAGCGGTGGGGGAAATAACGTTGGTCGCAGTGGCCTGCGCGAGCAGCCAGGTTACGTCGTCGGGAGTGACGTCGTTGGTAAGCGTGGCATGGAATTGGAAAGCGGAACCTGTAGCGACAGTGGCGGTGGCAGGAGTTATGGTAACGCGAATTCCGGAATCCAGATTAATTGTGGCAGTGCCGGTTTTTTTCTTGTTGGCATTCGAAGTCGCGGTGATGGTGATGGTGGGCGGCGGGTTAGGAACGGTAGCGGGGGCGGTGTAGGTAACGGAGGTGGTCTGGTTATTGGATAGGGCGCCTTGCGCGGTGGTGCAGGGAGCAGCGGCCGACGTGACCGCAGTGGTAGTGCCCGTTGGCGTGGTACTGGTGGTGAAGGTGCAGGTCCAGACTACGGAAGTGTCGGTTGCACCGGTCACGGTCGCGAGAAGGGTAAGCGACTGATTGACCACCAGGAGAGCCGACGGTGGACTGACGGTGACCACCACTACGTTTGCGTTGGTACTGCTGCTGCATCCTTCGACCCACACGCATAGGGCGGCGGCAAAGGCCAGCCCGGCAAATTTACCAATATTCACGAACTTAATTCCCACTTTTTCCCCCAAAAAATTTTCGCTATTTCCGCGAGAAAATCAAGCTCGCGGAGCGAAGTTGCCGCGCCTAGCTATAGTAAATTCGCGAATGAAATCCAACCTCAAAATGTCCGACTCACGGTAAACCGGAAAGTCCGCAAAGGCTCGAAATAATTCAGGCGGCCCGGATTGGCGATGAACTGATTGATAGTCGGAGCAAACTGGAACGAATAGAAATCCTTGAGTGCGGGATTATTCTTAATGAGATTAATCTCGCTCGGCTCAATGTAGTCAGGGGGCGCGATAATCTGCTGGTGCAACCGGTTAATGTTGAACGCGTAGTAGATACGGAAGGGCGCCTGGATGATGGGGAGCTGCACGACGAGCTCCGCGCCAGTGGAGGCGCGCGGACGGAAATTTGTGCCAGCGGCGATCTTAAGCTGTTGCTGCAAGCCGGCTTGCGACTGTGCACCGGGGAACTGCGTGAGCAAGTTGTCAAAGCCCGTGGGGTCAAGCTTCAAGGCACTTTGGCGGACAATGCCTACGGTTCCAACGTCCAAGAAGAGTCCGGCGGTAACCGGCCCGGCTATCGGAATGCGGTATTCGAAGTTGCCCCAACCCTGCAAGTCGCCACCCGGGAACGTTATGGTGTAACCGAGGACCGGCACATTCAAGAAACGCTGCGTCGGCGATCCATTGCTGCTCAGAGTGGTGGGATCCAAATAGATGAACTGCTGGGTGGTAGCAGTAGGAATAAAGGTAACCGGCGAGATGGAGCGAATATCAAATCCGCGAATATCATTTTCACCGCCCATGTAGAAGCGGCTGAACGGCGGGACTTCCCGTCCGCCATACCCAGTGATATAGGCAGCGGTAACATGCATACCGATTACATTCCGGCGTTTGCGATGTGGACGGTAATTGGTCCATTGGAACACGTTGGAGATGCTGTTTACGTTGCCGCCCAGCGGGCCGCCCGAAACACCAAGGCTATAAAAGTAACTTTTGCCGGTCGTGGGATTTTGCGGATTGTTTATGGTGTTGTAGGTAATGCTAGGCGTAACGGTACTGGAAATGATGCCGTTGAGAGCACTGGGCCCGGCAACGCTGCGGAATTGAAGTTGTTCGAACAAAATCGAGGAAGCCTGGTTGAAGGCAGTGATGTTGGTGCGGGTAAGACCATATGTTAAGGAAACGCGAGTGAAGGGACGCTTCTTGAGAGGATAGCTCGCGAAGGTGGTGAAACCGGTGCTGTTCTGGTTGTAATCCTGAATGAATTGCGGATTGATACTGACGGACTGGCCGGTTATAAGCGCTTGCTGCTGAGCCTGATCGAAATTGTAGCGGCTGGAGAAAACGGTAAAGCCGGTCTGAATGGGACGGTCAAAAAGATAAGGCTCGGTAAAACCAAACTGGAAGACGCGCTGGAGGTTGCCGAACTGAGCTGAGAAGGATAGCGTTTCGCCGAGGCCCAGGAAGTTGTTGGTCTGGTAGGTCAGGCCGATAAAGGTACCAGATAGGCCGCTGACTCCGCCCTGCAAGCCGATAGATTGCTTGCCCTTTTCCTTGACCTTGAGATTGATGTCGACGGTGCCTTCTTTGGTGTTGCGCTTTAGTTCGGCGGCTTTGTCGGCTTCGATGCGATCGAAATAATCGAGTTGGTTGAGGCGCAGGATACTCAATTCCCAAGCGCGTTTGTTGAAAAGCTGGCCTTCATCGATGAGCAACTGGCGGCGGATGACTTTATCGCGGGTGGTGGTATTACCGCTGAAGTCGATGCGGCGAACGTAGTACTGCTTTTCTTCGTTGAACTTCAAAGTCAAATTGATAATTTTCTTTTCGTCGTCGATGTCCATCCCCGGTTCAGCGGTGAAGTCAATGAAGCCGTATTCGCCATAGGCGTTTTTATAAGTCTCTAGGGATTTGCGAAGTTTGTCGGTGGCAAAGATGTCGCCCTGTTTCAAAGGGAAAATGCTCTTGAGGGCTTCGACTTTGAGAGACAACGCTTTGTCGGGGTCGGCGCTAACAATTTTCAAAGTACCCATGCGGTAGCGTTCCCCTTCTTCGATATGGATGGTGATGTTGACGGCTTTTCCGATACCGTGGGCGGTGAAGGGCAAAGGAACGCCGAGTTTGTAAGAGGGGACATCGACGTTTTCTAGAGTCGGGTCCGGGACGTTTACTTTGAAGTAGCCGTTGTCCTGATAAAGGCCGCGAACGCCGACTTCAAGGTCTTCAGTTAATTTGTCGCGGTCGTAGGTTTTCGAGAGCACGGCAATTTCGGTGAGGTAGAGCGGGATCGCATAAGGACGATCGTGACGCATGGCGCGAATCAACTTGCGATCGCTGAACGCATGATTGCCGGTGAATTTGATGTGGCCGACTTTAACCTTGGGACCTTCTTCAATTTTGAAAACGAGGATGACAGCGTTACTGGAAGCGATTCTTTCGTATTGGGGGGTGACCTTGGCGAATTGACGGCCGTGTTCGCCCAGCAGCTCGCGCAGGACGACTTCGGCTTTTTTGATTTTCGTGGGGTCAAACTGGCTTTCCACGCTGAGGCCGACTTTGCGTTCCTTGAAGCGATCGAGAATGTCGGACTCGGAAATGGAATGAATGCCGTCATAGCGAATGCGGCGGATGACGGGGCGTTCTTTTACTTCGAAGATAATAATTTTGGCATCGGCGCGATCGGGGGAATCTTCGACACGCAGCTTTACGTCCTCAAAAAATTGAGTGTTCCAAAGCGCCTGGAAGTCGCGGCGCAACGTTTCTTCGTTGTAGGTATCGCCTTCGCGGCTGAAGATGCGAGCTTTTAAGGTGTCGCTGCGAATACGGCGATTGCCGACGAACTCAATGCGCTGGATGACGGCGTGCGTTACGGGAACGGCTGGCGACCGTGCGGCCGGATTAGAAAGCGACTGATCGCCAGGAGTAGGTTGCTGTGGGGATGAAAGAGGGGACGCGTCTGCACCGGCATCGTTTCGCGGTGCGGCGGGTGAAGTAATCGCGAAGAGCAATATAAGTATCGCGATGCATTGGACCCGGCCCGTCAAAACTCCGTGAGAAACACAGATTTCTCTTCTTTGTGCGGCCGTTGAAGTACTCAAGGCCGCGCCCCCAAACCCAAGATGTTCATCTCCTACCGGACCAGGTGTGGGCCGGCATCGAGCAGCTAAGCGCCGCCGGGAAGGTCAAACCCTTCCGGCGACGCGTTTGGTGTCAGATTCGTTAGTGAACTACAGGGGTTGCCTCGCCAACAGGCCGGAACGAGAGACCTTCCGCGGCAACGTAAATCTGCAGCGTTGCGGGTCTCTGAATTCCACCCTGAATCAGTGCTTCGGAGAGCGGATCTTCAACGTACTTCTGTAAAGCCCGCCGCAGCGGCCGCGCACCGTAGTTGCGGTCCGCACACGTTTTCTCGAGAATCCACTGCCGTGCTTCCGGTGAAACAACAATCTGCACTTGCCGGTGAATCAGGGTGTCATTCAACTGGCCAACGAGCAAGTCGATAATTCTAAGGAGATCCTCATCGGCGAGAGGATTGAAGATGATCACTTCGTCCAAGCGGTTGAGGAACTCCGGATTGAACGCGCGCTTCACTTCGTTCATCACCAATTCTTCCATGGAGCGTTGACCGGCTTCGTCGGCGCCGGACTGGAAACCTATGGAAGTACGCCGCTGCAGATGGCGGGCTCCCAGGTTGGAAGTCATGATGATGATGGTATTGCGGAAGTCGACGGTGTTACCAAGGCCGTCGGTGAGCTGGCCGTCTTCGAAAACCTGCAACAATATATTGAAGACGTCCGGATGAGCTTTTTCAATTTCATCGAGGAGGATGACGGAGTAGGGAGTGCGGCGAACACGCTCGGTGAGCTGGCCGCCTTCTTCATAGCCGACATAGCCTGGAGGGGCGCCGATCAGTTTGGAGACGGAATGCTTCTCCATGAATTCGGACATATCGAAGCGCACCAGGGATTTTTCCGAGCCGAAAAGAAATTCGGCCAGGCGGCGAGCTACTTCGGTTTTGCCGACACCGGTGGGCCCGAGGAAAAAGAAGCAGCCGACGGGACGCAGAGGTGATTTCAAACCGGCGCGGCTGCGGCGAATGGCGCGAGCCAGAGCGGTGATGGCTTTGTCCTGACTGATGACGCGCTTGTGCAGCTCGGGTTCGATGCGCAGAAGTTTCTGTTGTTCGTCTTCTTTAATAGAGGAGACGCCGATGCCGGTCCAGCGAGAGACGACTTCCTCGATGTCTTCGCGGGTAACGATGCCGGTGGAGGCGTCGTCAAGTTTGTAGCGCTCACGAAGGCCGCGCAGATTTTCTTTTTCCTTGCGCTCTTCTTCAGAGTAGAAACGCGCCTTCTCAAATTCGTGATTGGCGATGGCGGTTTCCATGCGGTGAGTGATGAACTTGACGCGCTTCTGCACTTCGCCGACTTCTTCGGGGACGGAGGCCTGGCGCAGCTTGACGCGCGCTCCGGCTTCGTCGATCAGATCGATGGCCTTGTCGGGAAGGAAGCGATCCGGAATATAACGATTCGAAAGATAGACGGAATATTTCAAAGCTTCATCGGTATAGCTGACGGCATGGAATTTCTCGTAACGCTCACGGACGCCAGTGATGACCTGCACAGCTTCTTCTTCATTGGGCGCGGGAACTTTCACGGATTGGAAGCGGCGCTCGAGAGAACGATCCTTTTCGACGGACTTGCGATATTCGCCGGGGGTGGTGGCGCCGATGCACTGAATTTCGCCACGGGATAGAGCGGGCTTGAGAATGTTGGCGGCATCCAGCGAGCCCTCCGCGGAACCAGCGCCGACGAGGGTATGGAGTTCGTCGATGAAGACGATGGAGTTTTGGCTCTCCATCAATTCCTTCATGATGGTCTTGAGGCGCTCTTCAAATTGGCCGCGATACTTGGTGCCCGCGACGATTAGAGAAAGATCGAGAGACAGAATGCGCTTGTCGGCGAGAAAGGGCGGGACGTCGCCATCCGAGATGCGCTGGGCGAGGCCTTCAACGATAGCGGTTTTGCCAACCCCAGGCTCACCGATGAGCACAGGATTATTTTTTGTGCGGCGGCACAAAATCTGGATCACACGCTCGACTTCGCCGTCGCGACCGACCAGCGGATCGAGAGAACCTTCGGAAGCAGCCTGGGTAAGATCGCGGCTGAACTCCGCGAGTAAAGAGGTTTCCTTGGGACGCGCAGCAGTGGTCTTCTCACCGGAAGTGCGGGCGAGCTCCTCACGCAGGGTGGAGAGGCGTAGACCGCGCTCCATCAAAATCTCCGCGCCAAAACATTTTTCTTCGCGCAAGATGCCGAGCAGCAAATGTTCGGTGCCGACGTGTTTTACGCCGAGACGTTCGGCTTCCTCACCAGCCATATTGAGAATGCGTTTGCATTCCGCGCTGAGAGGAACCTCCACGGAAGTGGAGATGCGCTCACGAATAGTGATGCGCGCTTCGATCTCTTTGCGGATGGACTCGATGGATCCCTGTTGCCGCAAGAAGCGATTGGCCAGGGCTTTATCCTCGCGCATCAAACCGAGCAAGAGGTGCTCAGTCTCAATGTAAGGACTGCCGTACTGACTGGCCTCATACCTTGCAAAGAAAATAACGCGACGTGCTTTTTCGGTATAACGTTCGAACACGTTAGCTCGCTTCTCCCCCGGGGGTCTCACTCGCAGTAGCCGTAGCCTTGCGGGTGGTAAGAACGCCATGCTCCAGCGTTAGAATCCGATCACATCGCGCGGCGAGAGCCAGATTGTGGGTCGCGATAAGCGACGTCAACCCCAGCGTGCGGTGCAACCGAACCAACAACTCGAACACGGCCCAAGCATTCTGCTCGTCTAAGTTCCCCGTCGGTTCATCAGCCAGCAACACCGCCGGCCCAGTGACAAGCGCCCGGGCAATCGACACGCGTTGCTGTTCCCCGCCGGAGAGTTCCCCTGCACGGTGGCCAGCTCGAGATTCCAAGCCAACCTCCGCAAGCCACTTCCGCGCCATCCCCTGCGCCGAAGTGAAATTTTCGCCGCGCAACAACAGCGGCATGGCCACGTTCTCTTCGGCCGTAAAATCAAGCAGCAACTGGTGCCGTTGCCAGAGAAATCCAACGGCCCGATTGCGAAATTCCGCGAGCAACGAGTCTTGATTCGATTCAACAGCTTTCGTCGCGAAGTATACTGTACCGCTTGTCGGCATGTCTAGCGCGGCCAGCAAGTGCAGAAGAGTACTTTTACCCGCGCCGGATGGGGCCACAATGGCAATCATCTCGCCTTTATGCAAAGTGATGTTGGCGTCCATCAAAACCGCCAAAACTTTGGACCCTTGACTGTAACTTTTCTTCAGATTGCGACCTTCCAGCACAACAGGAGCAAGCGGCGCATCCGCGAGTTGCGGCGTGGCAGCTTGCGCGATGCTGAAACCCGAGTTGGAATCTGCTGTGGTCATTTAGGCTCTGCCAAATTTTGCGTGGATTACTTGCTTTTCGCTAAGTTCACCACGCCCCATAGGTACTTAGATGCGGCGATGCCGCCACTTGTAGCTAATAGTCTTGGTCGCGAAAAGCTTGCCAAGATTGTCTGTACAACTGGACAAAAGGGTTCCTTTTTTGCCCTAGCTGGAAATGGCTGGCGAAAGTGAGTTCTCAAGTACCATTTCGGTACCTTGCTAACATCCTTTGTTTCAACTGATTGAAGAGGGCTTTTTTGGAGCTCACCGGTTTGAGGGTTGCACCGGTGCGGGCCCGTCTTGCCTTGCACTACACTAGGAGCAAATTGCTCACCAATCGAACCCGCTATCATTCGTAACGGAGTATCTCCACGGGCAAGAGACTGGCGGCGGACCAAGCTGGCAAGATAGTGGCACCAAAGGAGATAGCCATAGCTATTAGGGTGATCCACACGCCGTCCGATAAACCTGGATGAAAAGGAACGTAGGGCACGGCATAGACCTGGGGATCAAGCGGGATTAAGTGGTAAAAACCGGCGATAAAAGCGAACAGATAGCCCACACATAGGCCTACAAGTGTGCCGACGGCACCGATGGTGATTCCTTGCCAAAGAAAAATTTTTCGAATCTGGGTGCGGCGGGTTCCCAAAGACATTAGAACGGCGATGTCACGGGCCTTATCGGTCACGGTCATGGAAAGTACGACCAGGATGTTCAGGCCGGCGACGAAAGTGATCAGCCCAATGAAAATCGCGGTAACCAATTTTTCCATTCGCAGCGCGCGGAATAAGGCGCGGTTCTCTTCCATCCAGGTGGAAGTGGCAAAACCGGGGCCGGCAATTTGCTGAACTTGCTGCGCGATGGCTGAGGCGTTCTCCGGATTATTCAAGCGAAATTCCAGAACATTGACAGCATCGCCGCCACCGGAAAGATTTTGTGCGTCAGCGAGGGTGAGGAAACACCAATTCTGATCGTAATCGTAAAAACCGGAATCGAAAACGCCAGCGATGCGAAATCTTCGGGAACGCGGAAGCAAGCCGAAGGGAGTCAAGCGGCCCTGAGGGCTCATCAAGGTCACGTAGTCGCCAGGCGAAAGTTTCCACTCTTCGGCGAGTTGTTTCCCGATGAGGAGCGCGCCGATGCCGTCTTGGTCTGGGGAGAAATCGAGTTGACCAGCAACAATGCGCTGGAGCGCTTCGTCGGCGCGACGCTCTCGCTCGGGGTCGATGCCTTTGGTGACCACGCCGCGCGATTGACTGGCAAAGGTCATAAGCACGGTTTGATACACCCCCGGAGTGACGGAGCGTACTCCGGGTATCGCGGACAATTTTGTGGCGAGCGATTCGTAATCGCGAATGCCGCCGGAACCTGGACGGGTGAGGGAAATGTGGGCGGTCACACCCAGTAAGCGATCCTGGAGGGTTTCGCGGAAGCCGGTGTTCATCGCGAGAGCGATGACCAAAGTCGCGACGCCCGCAGCTACACCGATGATCGAAAACAAAGTGACCAAACGAAGAACCGCAGGACGGTGTGGTGACCGCAGATAACGCCGGGCTACAAACCATTCAAAGCGCATGGGAGACCCTGCTCGTTACGCTTTCCCGCTGGGATTGGCGGCTGGTGGATCCGATTGAGATTCTGGAAGCTCCGGGCGTAATAAAGGAAATAAAATAACGTCGCGAATAGATTTCGAATCGGTTAGCAGCATGGTCAGACGGTCTATGCCGATACCTTCGCCGGCGGTGGGGGGCATGCCATAACAAAGGGCCTGGATGTAATCAACGTCGAGGCGCTTGGGAGATTCATCGCCGCCTTCGGCAATTTGCGCGAGGAAACGGCGCTCCTGTTCCGCGGGGTCATTTAACTCGGAAAAGCCGTTGGCGATTTCCATTCCGGCAACGTAAATTTCAAAGCGCTCGACCAGCGAAGGGTCGTCGGGTTTCTGCTTTGATAGCGGCGAAATGTCGATAGGAAAATCGTAAAGGATGGTGGGCTGGATCAATTTGTCTTCGGCGATGGTTTCGAATAACAGCCCGGTCCATTCACCGGGAGTTAAATTCCCCTTTGCCGCGGCATACGGAGCGCCAGTGCTTTTGGCCCACGCGTTGTAACGCCGGGCGATGGCGGCGGGACCATCAGCTAACGAAAATTCCGACAGCGCCGGTACGGGATGCAGCTCCCCGGGCCAATATTTGATGATGGCTTCGCGCATGGAAAGGCGCTCGAACTTTGCAAAATCGAGTTCGTACTCCCCGTACTTTATGGATGTAGAACCGGTGATGTTGGCAGCCAGCAGGGCAAAAAGATTTTCGTTGAGGTCCATCAAATCGTGATAGTTGCTGTAGGCCTCGTAAAATTCCAGCATGGTGAATTCGGGATTGTGCTGGGTAGAAATTCCTTCGTTGCGGAAATTGCGATTGATCTCGTACACGCGGTCAAAACCGCCAACGGTTAATCTCTTCAGATAAAGCTCCGGGGCGATGCGCAGGTAAAGGTCCATGTCCAGAGTGTTGTGATGGGTTACGAACGGACGAGCAGTAGCTCCGCCAGGAATGGGATGCATCATGGGAGTTTCTACTTCGATATATCCCCGGGTGTCGAAGAATTTGCGCAACTCCTGAATAATGCGAGCGCGGGTGGCGAAAACCTGACGGGACGCGTCGTTGGCAATCAGATCCAGATAGCGCTGGCGGTAACGCAGCTCGACATCGGTCAAGCCATGCCATTTTTCGGGCAGGGGCAAAAGCGCCTTAGAAAGCAGGGAGAGCTCCTCCACAAATATGGATAGCTCGTTGGTGCGAGTGCGAAACACATGGCCGCGGACCCCAATCGAATCGCCCAGGTCCAACAGGTGAAAAAGCTCGAAGCCTTTTTCTCCTACCGCATCCTTCTTTACATAGATCTGGATGCGGCCGCCGCTGCCTTGCAGATGGGCGAAACCGGCTTTGCCCATTAGGCGAAGGGAAACGATGCGTCCGGCGACGCAAACGTCGCGACGGTTGGCCTCCAGTTCGGTCGCGGATGATTGGGAATATGCGTGAACGAGCTCTGCTGGGGTGTGAGTCCAGCGAAATTCGCGAGGAAATGGATCAAAGCCAAGCTGTTGAATCTGCTCAAGCTTTTTCTGGCGCTGCTCAAACTGATCGCGAGGCTCAAATTGCAAACGGGAAATATCCTTTCGGGTGTTGGAGGGCGAGTATAGCGGCCAATGCCGGAATTGAGCAAGGAACCATGGAGTGGCGTGGCGAGAATTCGGCCGCGCAGCCCATTTCGGCTGACCCGGCGTAAACACGTAAGCGGGTCACAATGCGGACAGTGAATCTTAATTAACTAACAAATGAGCCGTTGCGGGTATGAGCCAAATAGCCCGTTGTTTACGCCCTACAATTCATAAGGTAGGGGGAACTAATAAAACGGGCCTCAGCTTGAGTAGTTTGTTATACTCCCCGTCTGTCCTCCAGGAGACCCAACTTGAGAGACCCCGGCAGCCCCCTCTCAGGTCGTCGCGGCACTGTGCAAGACGACTGGCGTGCCCGCCTACCGGAAGAAAAATTAAAAGTTTTTACCGCGTACGTGAGAAGGCTGGACTCCGCTTACGGGATGCTTAGCGTTTCCCTCAACGAAGCGCTAGCATTGCGACGCGAAGGCCGACTGATGATGTGTTGCCAAGCGGTGAATGTAACGCCGAGCCTTTGCGCGCGGCTGACCGAGCCGCTGGCATCTTTGATTCGGGTGCTGAGCGAACATGCCAAACATTACGGCACGGTACCGAATGCCGCTCCACTGGACCCACAAAACTTTCAAACCGTAAAAGGGCAGCGGTCGGCGCGCATGAGCGCGCTACTGAGTAGAGTTTTGCTATCGCAACGCACGCAGTTTCTACATAAATTGGGCACTCTACTGGAAATGGTAGAAAATCTGGGGAAAGAGTATTGCGCAAGCGCGGAAGAGTTAGGTACAGGATTATCCGTTGATCCCTTCCTGCTGTGGAATACCATCGATGCAGCTCATTACGATCTCAATACTTGCCTTAGGGAAACGATTGTATTGTTGAAGTCATTCCTGCGGGCGTTGCCAGATGATCAGCTGGGAAGCTTCCAGAAATCTGTAGTGGGGGCATGGAGAGCTGCCGCGCAGGAAAGTGAAATTATCGCGAATCATGATTTACGGCATAGACCTATAGCCCACAGCGCGGGAAAATAGCCAAACCTGCTCGCCGGCAGCATCCCAATGGGTCGCTTCGGGGAACAAAACCCGTGGAAGCGGGTTTGTACTTTAGGGCAATGCCGGCTACTGCAAGGACAACTCTAGGAGGGATACGGTGCATCCGAACGTGTGGATGCGCTGTTATTGGACCGTTGGCGCGTAATAGACCAAGCGATCCGAGCGCTTCAGCTGTTTCACAATCGCCAAAACAAGCGACAAGTTCGCAGTCGCCTAAGACGATGAGTGAGGCGGACGCTATTCGTCTGGCTCAGGCCGGAGATGCTGCGGCTTTTGAGTTTTTATACCGGCTTCATGGCCGCCGCGTGTACGCACTGTGCCTGCGAATGGTGGGTAATCCGAGCGATGCGGAAGACCTGATGCAGGAAGCGTTTCTGCAGCTTTTCCGCAAGATCGGGACTTTTCGAGGTGAATCGGCGTTTTCGACCTGGCTGCATCGCATGACCGTTAATGTGGTGCTGATGCGCTTGCGGAAGAAAACGCTCCCGGTAGCTTCTCTGGAAGAAACGACGGAGCCAGACGAAGAGACCGGAGGGCCGAGAAAAGATATAGGTGCGCCGGACTTGAAGCTGACGGGCGCGGTAGACCGGGTCAATCTGGAACGTTCGATTGAAAAACTGCCCCCGGGATATCGCACCGTGTTCGTGCTGCACGACGTGCAAGGCTACGAGCATAACGAGATTGCAGACATCATGGGATGCTCGGTAGGCAATTCGAAGTCACAGTTGCATAAGGCTCGAACCCGGTTGCGTGACTTGCTGCAAGAGGAAGTGCGAGAGCAAGCGAGAAATGAACGCCAAATCGCAAAAACGCAGACGGGACAGGCGGGTTGAGCTAGAATAGGGCGCAAGTCGTGTTATGGACTGCGCACGAGAAGCGGGGCGGAAAGCCATCCAGTGTCCTTTCCGCGGGGTGATGTGCAATGCAGTGCAGGGAATTAGAAGTATTCTTTGAAGAAGAGGGTTTGGCGCCACTTTCCGCAGCTGCTCGCCAACATTTGTCTGAATGTCATGCCTGTAAGCATTTTTTTGACGACGTAACAGGCATCGTGGCGTTGGCGCACCAACTTCCCGCCGAGCTTGATCCTCCTGAACACCTTTGGATTTCCATTCGAAATGAGCTGGTACGCGAAGGAACTATTCGCGGATTTTCTGGCGACCGGGTACCGTGGTGGCAATCGTTCGCGGAGCTATTCCGGAATCGTAGCCTGGCTACCGCAGGAGTGGCGATGGTGATGATCGTAGTGGCATTTTTGCTGGGGAGCCAGCCCCGGAACCAAGTGCGGCAGGTACAACCGGGACAAGAAGATCCTGACGCTTCGACGGTTACGGCTTTGAGCCAACAGGAGCATGATCTCGCGAACATGCAGCTGGCCAGCACCGGGGAGAACTCTGCGGTGGATGATTCGCTGCGACAAAATTTGCAACAAGTTAACGAGTTCATTGCTGATTGCGAGCGTCGCGTCAGGGAAGAACCTTCCGACGAACTTGCACGCGAATATTTAACTAACGCGTATCAGCAAAAAGCGCAATTACTGTCCGCGATGATGGATCGCGGGGGGAGCTTGAACTGAAATGAAGCTATCGACGGTATTGAGGCGAAGGGCAATTCTGCCGGTAATCGGTGCGGGGGTGCTGCTGTCGCCCTGGATGGCGGCCAACGCGGCGCCGCAACGAGTGGAAAAGCACTTCACGGTCAAAGGCCGGCCGGTGGTGGTGATTCGCAACGTTGGCAACGGACGCATTGAAGTGAAGTCCTGGAAAAATTCTGAAGTGGTGGTGACCGGTACGAAGGCCTCCGAGAAGATTGCGGTTGAGACGGAACAAGCCGGCGACCGCATCGACGTGACCTCCAGTATTGTCGATTCCACGGCGAACGCCAGGGAAATGGAAGCGAACTTTCAGTTAACGGTTCCGGAAGAAACGGAACTGCAGCTTAAAACCCAGACAGGATTAATTTACGTTGAACAGGTAACTGGCGACATGACCCTCGACAGCGTGGCGGGGGACGTCCATCTGAAAGAAGTTTCCGGCTACATCATCGTGACCACCACGGGTGGCTCACTGGTATGCACACAATGCGCGGGAAAATTGGAATTCAGCTCCATCAGCGGGAGCGCGCAAGTGTTGCAACCAACCTTGAGTAACGTGAAGTTGCGCACGATGACGGGCAATATTTTGTTTGACGGCGATTTCGTGCACACCGGGCTGTACAGCATGCGCAGCGGCAAGGGTTTAGTGGAAGTGCGCTTTTCTGGTAACGATTCCTTTGATTTGAACGCGCAAACGGCAACCGGCACGGTGGACAATCAAGCCGCGCAATATCTAAAGCCCGATTCGCACGGCGTAAAACATATGGCCACTAAATTTTCCAAGGGCCTTTTCGGCACGGTGGGCATGGGTTTCGCGAAGGTCGAACTTTCTTCCTACAGTGGTACAATCCGCATTCTGAAGCGCGATTAGTTTTTCGCGGCAAACAAACGTGACACAACCTCCGCCTTTGCGCGGGCCGCGCGCCCGCGTACAGATTTTATGCCTTGCAGGCTTTATGGGCTCGGGCAAGACTACCGTGGGCACCCTATTGGCCCGCCAGCTTGCGTGGCGATTCGTGGATCTGGATGCGCGCATCGAGGAAGCCGCGGGATTGACCATTCCGGAAATATTTGAACGGCTGGGCGAGACGGCTTTTCGGCAAATGGAAGCGGATCAGCTCCGGGCCGCACTGGGACGCGCTTCAGAACATAAAGAAGGTATGGTGCTGGCGCTGGGCGGAGGGACGTATGCGCAAGCGGGATGCCCGGAATTTTTGCGCGCCGCCGGTGTGACGGTACTATGGCTGGACACACCAATAGAGACACTGCTGTCGCGCTGCATGATCATGCCGGGGCGGCCGCTGTTTCGCGATGAGTCGAGCTTTCGAAGGTTACATGCGCAACGGCTGCCGTCGTATCAGCAATCAGATTATCGCGTGGACAGTTCCGCGGAGCCGGCAACGGTGGTGGCGGAAATATTGCGGCGCGGAATCGTAGGTGGCGGGGCGGGGGAAGAGCACCTGGTAGTGGAGAAACCGTGATGCTCGGGATGAGATGGATGGAGATGCCGATGAAAAAAGCGTCCACAAAAATGTCTCTGCTGCCGGCGCTTGCGATGGTTTTGGGTTGCACGATATCCGCGCTGCTCTTGGCGAATAGCGGTGCGGCCGCTGGCGGAGCGTCAGTTTTTAGTCCAGACAAAGGAAAATTGGTAATTCAGCTGAACGGCGAAACTATCGGCAGCGAGCAGTTTGAACTTTCGCAGACGGGAAACAACTGGCTCGCAAAAGGGACGACGGAACTGAAAGTGCCGGGGACGACGGGCGCGACCAGCGTGAGCGGAACATTGATGTTGCAACCGGACGGCGCACCCATCAGCTACGAGTGGACTTCGCACGCGGACAAAACTAACGGAGCGCACGTGGTTTTTTCCAACGGCACGGCGAAAATTACTTTACAGATGCAAGGAGCGCGGCCGTTCGAGCAGGATCTTTCCTTCAACGTCCCAGTGATTGCGATTTTGGACAACAATCTGTATGACCAGTACGCACTGCTGGCGAAGTTGTATGACTGGATGAAACGCGGCACGCAAACTTTTCCTGTGCTTATCCCGCAAGATCTGACGCCGGGAACTATTTCGGTGGAAGCTACGGGCTCGCAGACGGTGGACGGAAAAGCTTATGAAGGATTGCGGGTGACGACGACTGATCTTGAAGTTTTGCTACTGCTCGATTCGAATCATCGGCTGATGCGGCTGGAAGCGCCTAGCGCTAAAGTTTCGGTAGTGCGGCAGTAATTGACTGGCGTCCTGCGTGCTTCAAAGACAAAACTTCAGAGATAGGGTTCAAAACCGGAAAAAGCCCCCCCTTGAAAAAACCGCAAGGATGGGCCACCCAAATTCCAAATCAACTTCAAAGACTTAACTTCCAAGACCATCGAGACAAAGACTAAAAAAGAAAAAACGGGATAAGCAATTTTTGTTTATCCCGTCTATTTCGTTGAGATGGGTCGCGGTATATCGTTTACATCTTGGCTAGCGAGCGCTGATAAACCGGCGCACCGGGGCGACGCATTGGATAGCCTTGGGGATTGCCGTGCGCGTGAGTGAGTGCGTGTCCATTCGAATGGCCAGTACCGATGTGACCGTTACCATTGCCGTTGCCATTGCCATTCGCCGACGCTTGCTGCTGAGGCAGGCGCGCCGGATTACCGATAGGGCGGAGCGTGGCCGGAATCGCAGCAACATGATCGCTGATAGCCTGCAGCCTCTTCAGAATGGATTGCCATTGCTCCCAATCCAACTGGCGCAAAAAGGGGCGCAATCCCTGGATGAACGGATCTTCCAAGAGCGCTTCGCCGTCGGATTCGGGAATAAAGAAACGATTCAAGCCAACGTTGAGCGCTTCGGAAATTTTCTCCAAAGTGCCGAGGCTAGGAGTCATCTGACCACTCTCAATGCGCGACAGGTAGGAACGCGAGACTTTGGAGCGCGATTGTAGCTGGCTCTGGGTCATCGCGCGCGATTCGCGCAACTGGCGAATGCGCTGGCCGATATTCTCAACCGTTTCCTGGTTAATGAAACGATCGGAGGCCACTTCCGCTACTGCTTCCTCCTCAGGTGCAGCTTGAGGAATCAGGAACTCCAGACGCTGCGGCAGGGCCCGTACACAACGACGGCAGTTACCGGTGCGCGTCCGGTATTGCACGAGGCCACAGGTCTTGCAGCGAATGACTTCCCTGTCCATCTCGAATGAATCCAACGAATTCATAGTTTCTTTATCAATTTGTGAAGACACCGGCACTCCTTGCTGACTGTTTTTTCCGGCGTGCGGATGGGATGAGAACGCTGGAACGTTCTAAGGGGGGAAGACAGTAACTGGCGCGAGAGGGAGTTTCTCCCGAGAGGCGGTTGGTGTCAAGAGTATTTTTAGTTTTTTTTAATTTTTTTTGAGAGGTTACGCTAGAGCTTCGCCCTGTACTAAGGGACAGGTACCAAATAAATTCGGTACTTTTTAACGCGATGGTCTGCAGTCAATGACAGCCGATCGATTTTTGCGAGGCACAAACTTCGGCAGAAAATTGCGGCATTCAGGGGCTAAAGCCCGAAGCCCCTGCCAGCGCATTTACGTTGCGGCTAAAGCCGCGACCCACAAATTTCACCTTAAACTCGGCTGCGTGCAAGAATGGAAAAACATTTTTCGCGCAAGAAAAATACTGAAGCGAGCGGATAGTTAAATTTTTCTGTACGCTGTTTAGCTTTTGAGAGAGGTGCGAATGCCTACGCGTGAAGATGCCTGGAAATTGCTTTGTGAATATACAAGTTCCGAGAGTCTGCGCAAGCATATGCTCGCGGTGGAAGCGTGCGTTCGAGCGTATGCGCGGAAATTCGGCGCGGACGAAGACCTCTGGGGGATTACCGCGCTGGTGCACGATTTCGATTACGAGCGGTGGCCGAACAATGGCCACGCAGCGGATAAAGAGCACCCGGCGGAAGGCGCAAGGATTCTGCGCGAGCTAGGGTATCCGGAAGAAATGGTGCGCGCGATCCTTTCGCATGCGGATTATACAAACGTGCCGCGCACGTCTCAGTTGGAGCACACACTTTTTGCTTGCGATGAGCTGGCTGGATTTCTGACGGCGTGCTCGTACGTGAGGCCTTCCAAGAGCATTCTGGATCTGGAAGTTGATTCGGTGAAAAGGAGGCTGAAGGATAAGGCCTTCGCAAAGGGCATCAACCGCGAAGACGTGCGCAAAGGCGCGGAAGAATTGGGAGTGCCGCTCGAGGAGCATGTGCAATTTTGTATCGCGGCGTTGCGGGACAATGCTGACGCTCTGGGGCTACGCGGGAGTTTGTAGATTAGCCGCAGCGCGAAGTGAAGTTTATTTGTTTCAGTTTGTAAAACTAAGCGTTCGCGGGATGCGGTTTTTCGAGGTAGGCCCAGCGCTCGACAATTTTTCTATTTGCTATGCGCCAAATCACAATCCCGCGAAATGCGATTTGTTGATTGGTGGCGGCGTCCGCGCCAGTCCAATGATTGCGGACGACTACGCGATCGTCTTCAGCGATTATGTCTTCAATTTTAACCTGAATATCAGGGAAGCGCTTATAGGCTCCGCCCACGTATTGCTTCGCGCCGGCTGGGCCTGAAGCGGTTCCGGGCGGCACATCCGCGCCGTGATCGATAAATTCGGTGGCAAAATTGACGTCGGCGATGTCCAGATTCTTTTGGTTCACGAACTGCTCAAAGTGGTTGCGAATAAAATCTTTCATTTGCTCCAGGGTCAAACCTGTTTTTGGATTTACTGATTCCCGTCCGGTCGCGCTCATGCTTTGGCCGCCTGTTCACGAAATTGGTCAGCATTCTCTTTGAAGAAGTCGTCCATTTTTGTTGGGGAGCGATGGATGAGCGATTCAAGCGTGCTATCGACTTTGGAAGCTTTGCCGGAGGCGTAGTATTCCTGCAATTCCAGCAAAGCAGTGACCAGGAAGTCCGGCATGCCCATATCCAGAAGGGCTTTGCGCTGTGCGTCGAGAGCGATATCGACGTACTGTACTTTGCGACCGGTGGCCTTGGAGATTTTTTCGGCGACATCGGCGTAGGACAACGCCTCCGGGCCATTTAGTTCATAAATTTTTCCGGCGTGCTGCGACGGGGAGCGAAGGATGCTGGCGGCAGCTGCGGCGATATCATGCAGATCGATGTGGCTGATTTTTGCGCTTCCAGTGGATTGATAAAACGCACCTTGCGCGCGAATCGAAGACGCGAAATAAGCGATAAGGTTCTGCATAAAACCGTTGGGCCGCAGAATGGTGTAGGCCATCCCTGAGCCTTTTAGGTTGTCTTCCACTTTGCGGTGCCAGCTGGGAAATGACTTGGGGAAGTCGCCGGCTCCGAGCGCGGAGTTTTGGACGACGTGCTTGACGCCGGCTTCGCGGCAAGCATCGATCATGTTGCTTTCCAGTTCGACGAGTTCGCGCACCGGCGAGCAAACAAGATAGACGATGTCGACGCCCTCAAGTGCTCGACGAAGCGATGACTTGTCGGCAAAGTCGGCGATGACCGCGGTGGCGCCTTGGGGGACCTTGACGCTATCTTCTTTCGAGCGAATCATGGCGCGCACACCGCTGCCACTCTTTAGAACTTCGCGCAGAACTGTGCCCCCAGCGTTGCCGGATGCTCCCGTGATCAGAATCATGGTTATCTCTCCTGAGTCAGTGCGCCGCGAATTGCGAAACATCGTTTACGACCGGATGGTATTACAGCGAATTAGACGCCGGGACCGCCCAATTGGCTAGGTATCTAAAACATGTTCCAGGGCGTACGCCCCCAATACAACGTAACTGTCACGCGTTCCAACCACAGAGACTGAGCGTGGGTTCCCTGCAAGGGGTGAATCACGTTAGAATTGAAGATAATGTTTACGCAAATAGAAGGGTTTGAGGCCAACGTAAGCAAGCATCCACGGCGGAAGACTTACGCCGTGAAGGTCGGTCACGTGCGCGTGGGCGGCGGTGCGCCGGTGGTGGTCCAGTCCATGACCAACACGGACACGGCCGACGTGGAGTCTACATTTCGGCAGACCGTGGAACTGGCCGAGGCGGGTTCGGAGATTGTGCGCTGGACCGTGAATGTGCCGGAAGCGGCGGCGGCAGTGCCACTGATCAAGAAGCGCTTGGTGGAAGCCGGATGCAACGTGCCGATCATCGGCGATTTTCATTACAACGGCCACGTGTTATTGACGAAATATCCGGAATGCGCGGCGACGCTGGACAAATATCGGATTAATCCCGGCAATGTGGGCGCGGGACAACGGCGGGATGAGCAATTTTCCACGATCTGCAAAGTGGCGCGCGACCACGGGAAGCCGGTGCGCATTGGCGTGAATGGCGGTTCGCTGAATCAAGAATTGGTCATGCAGAAGATGCAGGAAAATACCGACCAAAATCTTGGAAAAGAATCGGAACAAATTATTAATGAGTGCATGGTGCTGTCCGCGCTGCAATCGACGGAACTGGCGTTGGAATCGGGATTAAGAAACGATCAAATCATTATTTCGTGTAAGACTTCGCGGCCACGGGACCTCATTACCGTTTACCGCGACTTGAGCGCGAAGACGGAACAGCCGCTGCACCTAGGGTTGACGGAAGCGGGCATGGGCACCAAGGGACTGGTGTGGTCCGCGGCTTCGCTGGGTGTGCTGTTGTACGACGGGATTGGCGATACGATTCGCGTTTCGCTTACGCCACGGCCAGGCGGCGACCGACGCGAAGAAGTGTATGCAGCTTGCGAACTGCTGCAATCGCTGGGGCTGCGATCGTTTTCGCCAAGTGTTACGGCGTGCCCCGGATGCGGGCGGACGACCAGCACGACGTTTCAGGAGTTGGCAGAAAGCGTACAAGACTACATTCGCAACATGATGCCTATCTGGAAGACGCAGTACGACGGCGTGGAGGAATTGACCCTGGCGGTGATGGGCTGCATCGTAAACGGGCCTGGTGAATCGAAAGCGGCAAATATCGGTATCAGCTTGCCGGGAACGGGCGAAGCGCCACGGTGCCCGGTATACATCGATGGAAGAAAAGATGTGACTTTGGAAGGCACTTACGCGGAACTAGCGGTGGCTTTTCAGGCCCTGGTGGATAACTACATTCAGAAAAATTACCCGCGCAAGGCAGTGGAAGCGGCTCCCGCGGGGCGCTGAGGAATCCAGTGAAAATTACCCGCGATGATGTGGTGCGTGTAGCGGAACTTGCCTACCTGGACTTAAGCGAAGACGAGCTAGAAAAGTACCGGCGACAAATCGACGAAATTCTCGATTACATCGGCAAATTAAACGAGTTGGATACTTCGGGCGTGGAGCCTATGGCGCAGGTGTTGGCCGACGACCAAACCGCGGATGCCACTCTGCGCGAAGACCTGGTGGTGCCCTCAGCGGTGGCGGAAGATGTGCTGCGCCAGGCACCCGATCCGGAGCCACCTTATTTCCGCGTGCCCAAAGTGATTGAACGGTAGACTTCACAAGCCGCGAATCTATTTAACAGGATTTAGTAGACTTACCGGGCGAGCCCCATTTCATTTGAATAAAAAATTCGCGAAGGATGAGCTCTAA